>SMTZ1_10001377_pt1 | contig 27776 bp, 38 predicted proteins | sample DeeMarSWOR136_30_FD_25667 | JGI IMG/M metagenome (IMG submission 25667)
ATGAATATATTGATATTGCAATTCCAACAGCCATTGGGAATGTTAGGAATTTTATAGTTGCAAATGCAGGTGATGCTGTTATCGGAATAGGTGGCAGATGGGGAACTCTTAATGAAATATCTTATGCTATGATTTCTGAGAAACATCTTATTCTTATTAAGGGAACTGGAGGATGCGTTGACGATATTATCAACGGACATCTAATGCAAGATGTAGAATCTCATTATTACGTTGCAAACTCTGCTGAAGAAGCAGTTGAAAAGGCTTTTCAATTATAGAAAAACCAAAAATTAATATTTGGAATTTTTATGTCATTACTTGATTTTCTATGAGAGAGTATAAGATTAAGAAAGGGCATAACGTAGATGTGGGAGAACTTGTTTCTAAACATTTTGGAGCAAAAGGTGACATTTCAAAAGGCATGAAATTTGAAGTGGAAGGCATTGGTAAAATTGATATGCGGCAAGAGAAAAATTCTTTGTTTATAGAAATTGAACCTCCAAAAAAAATATGTGGCGATTATACTATAATAAAGAAATGGAATACATTTCTTTTTGAGGCTACTGGTAAGGATGCCAAGGAGAGAAAAAAGGAATTTGGCAAGATAAAATAATTTTATTTTTTTACTTTTTTCCAGTCTTTTAAGAACTTTTCAATTCCAACATCAGTAAGTGAATGTTTCGCCATTTTTCTAATTATTCCTGGTGGAACTGTAGCAATATCTGCTCCAAGTCTTGCTGCTTGTATTACATGTATTGGATGTCGTATACTTGCCACAATTACTTCTGTTTCTATGTCATAATTTACAAATATCTCCATAATCTCTTCAACTATTTGCATGCCTTCTTGTCCTATGTCATCAAGTCTCCCAATGAATGGACTTACATAACTTGCACCTGCTTTTGCAGCAAGCAATGCTTGATTTGCTGAAAAAACAAGTGTGACGTTTGTTTTAATTCCTTCTTTTTTAAGTTTTTTAACAGCTTTGAGTCCCTCTGGTGTCATTGGTATTTTTATCGTTACGTTTTTTCTGTATTTCTCAGAAACCTTAGAGACAAGACTTTTTGCTTCTTTTACCATATCATCTGCTTTTTCACTGACTGCCTCTAAACTTATTGGACCATCAACGATTTTGAATATTTCATTTATAATTTTGTTAAATGATAGTCCGCTTCTTTTAACTAAAGTTGGGTTTGTTGTAACTCCATCTACAACGCCCCATGATGCAAGTTCTCTTATTTCATCTAAGTCTGCTGTGTCGATAAATATTTTCATAAAGCCTCGCTCCAACCAGGGGTAATGTGTTTTTATTCATAACTTTTTGGTTTTAAGTAGCTAAGATAAATATAAATTTCTAAGGGGTGATAAATATGTTTGGATATATTTCAAAAAATCAAAACATATATATATTCAAGTATACATTACATGGTTGTGGTGGATGGGATATGCCTCTAACTCGCAAGGCCCGAGTTGTGGGAAGTAGTTTAGTACTGACTATTCCTAGTCAATTAGCTAAAGCTCATGATATTAATGACGGAGATGAGATAGAGATAATTCCTACAGGGATCGGAGAGTTCAAAATCAGAAAACTAAAAAAATAAATTCTCTCTATAATCTATCTTATTAAAAACAATATTGTAGAAACATTTGGGTTTATAAAGGTAAATTGTATTGCAGCTTTTGATACACATGGTATTTGTGGCACCTTCAATTCTTTCAGCAGATTTTTCAAAACTAGGTAAGGAGATCAAAGCAATTGAAAATGCTGGCGCGGATTGGATACATATCGATGTTATGGATGGACATTTTGTTCCAAATATTACAATCGGACCAGTTGTAGTTTCTAAAATTAGAAAAGTATCTGATCTTTTTTTTGATGTTCATTTAATGATAGAAGATCCCAAGAAATACATTGAACATTTTTCCAAAGCCGGTGCAGATCTAATTACCATCCACGCGGAGGCATGTAACAATCTAAGATCTCTTATAAAGAAAATAAAAGAGCTCGGTTGTAAAGCAGGGGTATCTATTAACCCAGAAACTTCAGTTGATGCAATAAAAGGAATTATCAAAGATGTAGATCTCGTTCTTGTAATGAGCGTTCATCCAGGTTTTGGTGGACAGAGTTTTATAAAAGATGTTTTACCTAAGATCAAAAAAGTTAGAAATCTAATTGATGAAACTGGTAAAGAGATATACCTAGAAGTAGATGGTGGAATTAATAATAAAAACGCTAAGGCTGTAATTGAACATGGTGCTAATGTTCTTGTTGCAGGCAACTTTGTTTTTACAAGTGATAACTACAAAGAAGCTATACAATCCATAAAAGAGGCTTAGATTATAGTCCTGAAGCTAGATCACGTATAACGCTTTCTTTATCTTTTGCTTTTACGATACCACTAGCTAGTAGTACACCATCTGATCCTAGCTCTGTAGCCTTGGCAACATCTTTACCGTTTTTTACACCTGCACCGCAGAGAACTTTAACGTTTTTGTCAACATCTTTCACCGCTTTTACACTATCGCTCACTATGTCAGGATCTGCTGTTGTAACTGAAATATCTCCACCAATAAGTTCTGGTGGTTCTACAGCTACAAAATTTGGTGATAATGCTGCTATCGCTTTTGATGTTGCAACATTATTTGAACAGACTATATGATCTAAATTAAGTTCTTTTGCTCTACTAACACAAACATCGATATCTGCGAGTTTTAATCTATGCTCACTGTGATTAATAAGAGTACCAACAGCTCCAGCAATTTTGATAGCCTCAGGTAATGTCCATCCAGTATAACTTCCTGGTTTTATTGGATCTATATGTTCGGCCCATACAGGTATTGAAACTTTTTCCGCACACATGGTAATATCAGTAGCTTGTACGGCAATAGCCATACTAGCACCTGTTTCCTTAGATATCTTGTCCATCAATATCGCAATATCTAAAACCTTATTTCCTGTTGCTTCGGCATATGTTTTGACATTTAGAACGATGGTTGGTGTTTTTAGCATAAACTTCACTCCTCAAACACAATCATGGTAATTAATGACCTTTAATAAATTTATATGGTTATTCATAACTGGTAAATATAATAAAATGGAGCAATACCTAGAAGATTCTAATCATGAGGCTGGTATTAGTTTCATTTTACTCTAAATATTTAATAAATAAAAAACCTACATCTCATCAAAAGGTGGTTTATCAGGTCTACTTGTATAATAAACAGCTTTAGCCCAACAAGAAGCTCGTGAAGAATTACAATAACAATTTTCTTTGATATAACGTTCTAGCGTATGAGCTTTGGTTATTGGAATCACTTTTATGTCATTATTATTACAGTCGATTCTATAACAATTATCTCCTGATTTCAGATAAAAACTGGGGGTACTCTCAAATCCTTCAAAATAGATTTCGTGAGCCTCCACACCATTTTCATCATAAACATCCCAATGATGGTATTCATCGTTGAGTATAAGATGTAAACTAGATGGAATTGATACCCGAATTAATGGAACAGCTTTTATCCAACAATTAGCGCCCTTTCGTATCATCTTGAATTCAATGTTATTTATGATTGTATTAAACCTAGTAAGTTTATCATTCATGGCAGCACCGTTAAATCAATAATCATAAAACAACCATCTTCCTATAAAAGTATTAGTTAAAAACATGCTACGTTTGACTAAAAAACATATTGACAGATAATATTGCAACTTCTGAAATTTATGATCCATATTTAGTCATGATGTTTATATGTAGTTGGCTCCTAATATATTAATATGAAAGATTATTTGAAAAAATCAAAGCAGATGTTATATTTATCGAAGAGCAAAAAAATCGTAATATTAATTGTAACATGTTGCCTTGTTCTGGGAGGAATATCCCCAACAATCAATAGTATAATAACAAAAAATAATGATCTAAAAAATAACGATCAAATATATGAAGAGGATGATGACAAAACAGATTCAGACTATAAAAAAACAAATTATGAGAACCAAGTTTTTGCTCGAGCTTCATTTAATTGGGACCCAAGATACCCCGATCCGGGTGAAAAAGTAACCTTTTATTCTACAAGCTATGCATATAATGGTTTTATTTCTTCTGAGAGATGGGAATTCTATGATGGGTCCACTGATATTGGTCATAGCACATCACACACGTTTGAAAAAAAGGATAGTTATAGAGTAACTTTACGAGTAACTGCATATGGTATTCATGGTGGTATTGATTGGGATACGAGTAATCGTTATGTAGAAGTTGGGGCAGATCCTTTTCCAGAAATTACATGTACACCAGAAAATCCTTTACCAGGAGAAAGAGTAACATTAGACGCATCAAAAAGTAATGATCCTGACGGGAGAATCACCTCTTATAATTGGAGCTTTTATAATATTGAAGAACCTGAAAAAGTAACTGAGTTAGGTACAAATGAAATAATTTATTACACATGGGAAAAACAAGGAATCTACATTGTTTCGCTATTTATAGAGGATGATAAAGGAAATAACAATACACTTGAGAAAGCCGTTCATGTTTCTATATTAAAATTAGATGGATTTCCTACACGTTCAAGAGGATTAAGCTTTGAAATAAGTAACCATGGTAATATTACAGCTAATAATTTAGAGTGGAATGTAGAGATTAATAGATACTCTTTACTTGGTATCAGATCTCAGCGTTTATATCATAAAAGTGGTACAATTTCTACTCTCGAGCCAAATAGATCTCAAAAAGTAGAAATCAGAGATATAAGAAGAGCGTTTTGTAAAATTAAATTAGTAGTAACTGCTAAAGCAGATAATGCTGTTGAAGTCAGTAAATCATTTTATGGTGTAGTTTTTTTAAAACTTATCTATCTATCGGAAGAAAATTTTGCAAATCCCTATACCACTCTAATATTTACCGGATTAATGATAGCTTTGTTACTCTTTATTATATCCTTAGTTAGGAATAGTCGTTGAATTTGTTCAATTTACTAGATATGACAATAAAATTGGAGTTTATATGATAAAACCGAGATTATTAATATATTCTTATCTATTCTTGCTGGATTATTAATGGACGTTCCGGTACAAGCAGTTTTATTTTTGGGGATAATTCCCGCCCTTATTTTACTATATATAGGTTTGAAAGGATATGAAGGGTACTACAAAGATAAAACAATTTTCTTAACTTTTATAATAGGTATTATTTTAGGAGTAATTGCAGCGGTAGTAAGATTAGTAATTTATCCACCATTTTTTTCGATAGTATTTATTGTTTTATTTGCATTTTTTGAACAATTAATAAAAACTATTGTTTTGAATATACGAAGGTTACAACTTAAAAAAGAAACAACAATTTATGGTCTCTCCTTAGGTTTAGGTTTCGGATCGTCATTTACACCATTCCTAGTTATAGCTATGAGCCTCTCGGGTCAATCAAGTTTGGGTTTTCTCTCTCTAGCTGTCCTGGGCTCATTAGGTTTTATACTATTTCATGCTGCTAGTGGCGCATACATAGGCTTTGGAATTTATTCTGGAAAAATGACAAAACTGCTTTTTATTACAATATTTCTTTCAATACCATTTAACGCAATTGCTGATATTGCTAGATTTTATTTAGATCCATACTTCAAATATTATCAAGCAGGACTCGTTTTATATGGCGCAATCTTCTTTGTGTTTGTATTAAAGAGAGTAATGCCACAGATATTAGAGAAAAGTGAAACAAAAAAAAGAAGCAAAAAATGAGGCAGAAATAAATAGTAATAAATTATTGTTAAAAATGGCGGTGTAGAGATTTGCAAACAGAAAACGATTCTAAAAATAGTGTTGATGTAGATAAAACACTCGAACAAAATAATATAAAATCTCCCTTTCAAAGTTCTTCAAATATGCTTTCAAAACCATTTATTGCAGGCGTTCTATTGATACTAGCTGGAGTAATTGCAATATTGTCTTGGATACCCTTTGTTACGGGAGATGAAACCCTCATCACATTTGCTATTGAGAACTTCGATATGAATATGACTCGAGAACAAATTAGACAAGCGTTTATTTTATGCGGCACAATAGAAATCGTACTATCAATTTTCGTGATATTAGGCGGCATTCTAGCATTTCAAAGGAAAATATGGATGCTAACAGTTATTTGTGGCATTATAGGTTTGTTTACAATTGGTCAATTTCTTGCAGCTAGTGGGCTTTCACTTATAGCGTTGATTCTATTACTCGTTTCAAAACAAGAATTTCAGAAAAAAATTGATTAAGTCGAAATTTTTTTCTTTTTTTCTTTAGTTTTTCTTCTTAATTCCCTAATTTCATCAATGATCAGACCAACAGCAATACCACAAACAATACCAATTAATAGTCCGGTTATTAAACGAATAATGTTATTACTTTCCCAGAAACCAAAGAGCTGACCAACACCATCAATCCCTATTGGGACAACACCAATTAATATCAGTATCAAGAATTTTTCATCCAATTTAATTTTGTAAAAAGTCATGAAACCTAGGCCAATTGCAAGCCCTAGCCAGATTGCTGTACATCTACTGCAAAAAGGCATTTGATTATCATTAATAAAAAAAGACCGCTCTGCTTTTTGATGACATAATCTATCACCACAACCATATATTAAATTCCATGGAGATGGCATTTCATCTATAAAATTTTCATTATCAGAAACACCTACAACGCCAGATAAATCATTCGCGCTACCGCTAGGTATAGCTAGAGGGGCCAAAAATTGAAGTATGATCCATATCAAGAAAGGGATGAAGAAAATGAGGATGGTTAATCTAGAAGATTTTTCCCTTCTTTCCATTTTCAAATTCTTCCTTAGATTTCATAATCAATGCAAATGCAATAATACTAAGTATTGATCCTGTAAAGAAGAATCCAAATGAAAATATACCAAGTAATGAACCTGAAATTGCAACATCAATATGTCGCCGTTTCAAACAGGTTATAGTACCAAGCAATGCAAAAACTGAAAAAATCGCTAGAATGAGGGTACAACCAGTGGCATCAAATTCAACCTTTTCTCCTTGACCATCACCCTCTTCCATCTTTATTGTACTTTCTAAACTAAATAAGGGAGTGACTAGAATCTCTTGTGTCTGTGTTTTATATCCATCGCCAGAAAGCTCTAACGTCAGAATACCTAGCTTGATGTTTTCAGCAGAAAATAAGCCATTTTCATCTGTGGTGTAAGATTCGCCATTAATTTTTACATTTATATCTGGGAGTGAGTTATTTGTTTGATCAGTTACTAATATCTCTACGGTTCCTGTAATTCCAGCTTTTGAGGCTATGTTCATTGATGATTCAATAAAAGTCTCAGAAAAGGCTGCTGTGGTTATCCCTATTGCAAAAACAGCACTCAAAAGAATTGCTGCCATCATTGGTTTGTCTGTTTTTGTTCTAATTGAAGATAAAATAGTTTTTCGTGGTTCACCATGCTCCTCCCATGAACATTCATCATCTGATTCAGGGTCAGAATTTTTAGCTTTAATAGTGAATTTATTATAACATTTAGGGCAGACAACCTCAGGTTTTTCAATGTCGTCTGGCACATCCAATACAAATTCATGTTTGCACTTTGGACATGTTGTCCTCCCCTTCATTACTTCCTTCACCACTGAGAAATAGGGATACTTAGTTAAGTATATTTCTATTTTTTAAGTTCTATAGGATTTAAAAAATTCTGACAATTACGGCTATATTCTCTTAGGAATTAAACTACATCATATTTAAATAATATATCTTTATTCCGATACACTAAACAGGCGGTTATTGCATGGCTAGATTTCCAGAGGCAGAAGCACGAGTATTAAACAAAAAAGTATGTATGAAATGCGGGGCAATAAATGCACCAAAAGCAGAGAGATGCAGAAGATGCAGATCAAAAGAACTACGAGTTAAAGCAAAGGAAGGAAGAGGAGTTTAATCCTTTTATCTTAACCGTCATCTTTAAGAGTATATTATCTTTTTTGGTTTGCAGGTTGAAGTTCAATGCCAGAGACAAAAGTCAAGAAATCTGATGATTTCAACGAATGGTACAATGAAATTGTGGAGCTTGCGGATTTATGTGATAAAAGATATCCAATTAAAGGTATGAATGTTTGGAGACCTTACGGCTGGAAGCTAATGAGTCATGTCGATAGGTTGATCCGGGATGAAATGGTAAAAACAAATCATCACGAGGTAAATTTTCCACTTTTAATTCCAGAATCTTCTTTTAAAAAAGAAGAGGAACATATCGAAGGATTCGGTAGCGAAGTATATTGGGTAACTCATGCAGGTCTCAATGAACTTGAAGAAAGATGGTTGCTTAGACCTACATCTGAGACTGCGATGTATCCTGTTTTTTCCCTTTGGATTAGATCACACGCTGATTTACCATTAAAAACTTATCAGATAGTAAATACTTTTAGATACGAAACAAAACAAACACGCGCTTTCATAAGAGTTAGGGAGATACATTTCTTCGAAGCTCACACATGTCACGTAGATTTTAAGGATGCTGAAAAACAAATAAAAGAAGACAAAGAAATTGCTGACAGACTGTTCAAGAAACTCAGTCTGCCCTTTATTTTAAGCAAACGCCCTGATTGGGATAAATTTGCAGGTGCATTTTATACAATTAGTATAGATGTCCTAATGCCCTCAGGACGAACACTACAACTAGGTTCTATACATCAATATAAAGATAATTTTTCTAAACCATATGAAATCTCTTACGAAACAGAAGATGGAAAACATGCATATTGTCATCAAACTACCTATGGCATGAGTGAACGTATTCTTGGTGCACTGGTTGGAATACATGGAGATAACAAAGGGCTTGTTATGCCCCCTGAAGTTGCTCCAGTTCAAGTAGTGTTAATACCTATAATCTTTAAAGGCAAAGAAAAACCAGTTTTGGAGGCATGTGATAATCTTTGTAAAAAACTAGAAGAAAAGGGCATTAGATCGCATGTTGATAAAAGAGATATCACTCCAGGAAATAAATACTATGACTGGGAGTTGAAAGGAGTGCCGTTACGTGTTGAAATTGGACCGGAAGATTTAAAGAAGAAAGAGCTAGTGATTGTTAGAAGAGATAATAGTAATAAAAGATCTATTTCACAAAGTTCTTCTGTAAAAACAATAAAAGACGAACTTGACAAAATATCTAAAAAATTGTACGATGATGCTAAGAAACTTCTTGATAAAAACATGCATAGGGTTCAAACAGTTGAGGAAGCAAAAAATCTTGAAGGAATTGTTGAGCTTCCCTGGTGTGGAACTGAGGCTTGTGCACTTGAGGTAGAAGAAATATTAGATGGAAACACATTAGGAGAACCTATAGAAGATGTAAAATGTAAACATCCTTGTCCTGTATGTGGCAAATCTGCGACAACATGGATGAGATATTCAAAAACATATTAAAGGAGGAAGAAGAAAGATGGCTGGAAAAATTACAAATTTTTTTAGAGAAGCCCAATTCATATTTAGTACAATTTTAACAATATTAGGATTTATTGTTCTTTATATAGGAGCTACGGGTATTTGGTATCAAGATTTTTGTATCTTACCTGAAGAATTTTTTAACTGGAGTTTATATTTGTTAATAATCGGATTCATCGTTTTTATTGCAGGTGTATGGTACCTCTATAATTTCCTTAAAAACAGAAAATTTGTTTTAGATGAAATTAAAACAAATAAGAGATCTGAGCTACTTAAAAAACATGCTGAACTAAAAAGTACAGTTAAACATATGCCCTCCAAATATCGGAAACTGTTAAAAGACAAAGAAGAAGAATTAAAAATTAGATAGACATCCTATTGGATGGTGAGTTAAAATAACAGAGTTTTATGTTATACTTGTTGAGCCAAAATATGGAGGAAATGTAGGCGCTGTAGCTAGACTAATGACAAATTTTGATTTTAATAATCTTTATTTGGTAAACCCCTGCAAGCTAGATGACGAATGTTATTCCAGAGCTATGCATGCTCATAAAATAATTGACGAGGCTAAGATTTTTAAATCATTTGAGCAAGCAGTGAAGGATATTGATTATCTTGTTGCTACTTCTTCAATAGAAAGCAAAAATGACAAAAGACATCTAAGAAACGCAGTTTTACTTGAAACACTATCTGAAAAACTTTTTGAAATAGATGGAAAAGTAGGTATTGTTTTTGGAAGGGAGGATTACGGGTTATATAACGAGGAAATTGCAGCATGTGATGTAATGCTAAAAATACCTACAAGTGAGTCATATTTATCATTAAATCTCTCACATGCAGTGTCCCTTGTTCTATATTCTTTATATATCAAGAGAAAAACTGCTCAAAAGGAAAAAAGAACAATTGGAAAAATAGAAAAAGAAAAACTATACGATTTCTTTTCAGAGTTATTGGACGAAATAAATTATCCTCAACATAAAAAAGAAAACACTGAAATAATGTTTAAACGAATAATGGGAAGGGCTATGCCTTCAAAATGGGAATATCATACCCTTATGGGTGTTTTAAGTAAAAGTTTAGAAAAAATCAAAGATAAAAATAAATAATTATATTGTTTCTATAGTGAAATACACATTGCTATTTTTTAAAGTTGAATGTACTTTATCTGCAAACCATATAAGTTCCTCTACATTTGAAGAGCCTTCCTTCCATTCATAGACAAAATCATAGTTACCCTTAGTTGCTCTGAAACCCAGGTTTAGAAGTTGATCTTTTATTTCTGATGGAGAACTTCCCTCACTGTTAAACATGATCTTAAGGTATGTTTTCATGTCGTATCACATTTGTGAATATGAATTGATTTGAAGGTATTAAATTGTTACGTTTCCTTAAGAATCAGCCATATTTATTGAGTTGCAAAGGGGAAAGGAGCGAAACAAAGTACAAAAACAATTAATGCGAGAATGCCAACAAGCTTTCTTCTTATGTCTAGTGATGTTAACTCATTTAACGGGGGTGAATGTTGCGTCCCTATAAATAATAGAATGATTATGGCGAGCATAAAAAATCCTGTGTTAAATAATCCTAATCCCATTACTATGATTATCACTCCCCAACTTGCATATTCATGTTTATCTTTTAGTAACGCTCGTGCTATGTGGCCACCATCGAGTTGACCTACTGGTAAAAGATTAATTGCAGTAAGGAATAACCCTACCCAACCTGCAAATAAGGTTGGATGCATTACTGCATTTTGTGGTATTGTAAAAAAATTACTCATTCCTTGAAGAAGTAGTGGATAAATTATCATTATCCCTTCTTCACTTGGGGGTATAATGATAGGATTTTGTTGCACTAGGAATAGTCCCACTATACAAACAGGTATTGCAACAAGAAATCCACATAATGGTCCAGCAACACCTACATCTAATAATGTTTTTCTATCTGGAATTGGCTCTCTAGTGGAAATAATTGCCCCAAATGTTCCAAGGATAAATGGTGGTGGTAATGGTATAAAGAACGGAAGGGATGCATCTAAATTATGTTTTTTCGAGGCAAAATAATGCCCCATTTCATGAATTCCAAGGATTAAAAGTAGTGGTATTGAAAAAAAGATGAAACCATTCAATAGATAGTATGGAGATAGTATTTCAATAAATTCCGCCTCTTTAATACTTACCCATTGTAAAGCGCCAGCAAGGGTTGTAGTAAAAATTGTAACAACAAGAAGTAAATAATTTATCCAGACTGGTTTTGTTTTTCTCTTTGGTTTTTTTATGATATAGATAACATGTTCCCCTTTTTCATATCTAATCATTGGAATGTATCCTTTTTCTTTGAGTGATTTTCTAAGTGAATCAAATTTTTCTCCTAGTGATTCTTGGTCAATTCTACAAAAAAACGCAGCAGTTTTAAGGTTAAATTTAACATCATAAAATGGAAAATATTGGCCTACTTCTCGTTTTAGTGGTTCAATATCAAGCTCAGTTGGAAGACTTGTTGTGTCAAAGAAGTTCTGATTTTCAGACATTTTCTTGGCCGATAACTAATCTGTTTTATAAAACCTTCGCTAGAAAACATCAATGTTTCATACATCATCTTTATTTATGCCCTCTGTTATGCCATTTAAGTGAAATACGATGACCGTTAAACTCGTAATTGGTACTCAATGGGGAGATGAAGGAAAAGGAAAAATCGTCGATTATTTTTCTAAAGATGTCGATTATGTTGTCCGTTTTCAAGGTGGAAGTGTTACTGGAAACACTCCAGTATTCATCAAAAATGGTAAATTTATCAATGTCACGAAAATAAAAGATTTTGTTGATCCGTTTTATGAAGATTATGAAGAGGGTATTAAACAAATAGAAAATACATCAACACTCGGTGTAAAAATTTCTAGGAATCCAGGTATTACTAGTTTTGATTTTGCTAATGTATCGGCTGTTTATAGACATAAGGTAGATCAAATTTACAAAGTAAAGTATAATGGAGGAACTTTATCGTTAACAGCAGATCATTCAATTTTTGTATACAATAAACAAAATGGTAAGCTTTATTGTAAAAAAACCTCTGATCTTAAAAAGGGGGATATATTGATAAGCTTCCCTCACAAAAATATGTTGAGGAGTCATAACAAAGGGGACGTGTTCTTTTCTGATATATCCTCCTCTGACAACTTAACATTAAAATATGAAAAAAACGAGACTATTCACACTCTACCTATTTCCAATGAGCTTTTGAAACTTTTTGGATATTATGTTGCGGAGGGTAATGCTAGTATACGAAAAAGACAGAGAAACGAAAAATATCGAAGATCTCCCTCTACAGATTATGACCTAACTTTTTCATTTAATTCTAAAGAAAAACACATAATAGATTCAGTAGAAAATACAATGAATTCTCTTTTTGGAGAAACCAACCCTAATATATTTTCACCACCAAACGAAGATAGTGAAACTTGTGTTAGGTATTCTAAAAAATATCTAGCTGTCTTATTCAGAGATTTATTTGGTGTAAAAGCTAAAACTAAAAAATTACCTAACTTTTTTTTCGAATTGTCAAAAGATCAATTTTTAATATTTTTTAAGGCCTACATAGAAGGAGATGGTTATATTCATAAGTCAGGTAAACTCGAGGTTAGCACGGTTTCAAAAGACTTGGCTATTCAATTAAATTGGTTATTAAATATTCATGGAATAAAAAGTACTATAATGAAAAAAACCACGAAAGAACGCAAAGCACCACAGGGGCATATTTTACAAATTACTAAGTTATATACAATAAAAATTGGCGAATCCAATAATCCATTTTTTAAAAATAGTCCCAAAAGAAAAAATTGTTTTTATCTAAGACGAATTTTAAATATATCAAAAGAACCATATTCAGATTATGTTTATGACCTGTGTGGATGCGACAATGAAGCATTTTTTGGAGGTATAAGTCCGGTATTACTTCACAATAGCAATGCAGGTCACACAATAAAAGTGGGAGATGAAGTCTATAAACTTCATTTAACACCTTCTGGAGTTATACAAGGAAAAACTGGTGTGATTGGAAATGGTGTAGTAATAGATCCTGAAACGTTAATTAAAGAAATGGATGAGCTCACAAAAAGAGGAATAAAACCAAAACTTCTCATAAGTGACCGTGCAAATATCATAATGCCTTATCATAAGATACTTGATGGAGCAGAAGAAAAATATCTCGGTGCTAAAAAAATTGGTACGACAAAGAGAGGTATTGGTCCCTGTTATAGTGACAAGATAGCCCGTAAAGGTATACGGGCTATAGATCTTATTGATAAAACTACATTAAGCAAAAAACTTGATGATATACTTCCTATTAAACAGAGAATATTTGAGGCATATAAAATTGATGAAAAGCTTGATAAAAAAGAAATTCTAGAGACTTACACCGGTTTTGGGGAGTGCTTAAAGGATTACATTATACCTACACATATTGAAATCAACAAAGCAATAGCCTCTGGCAAAAATATCTTATTTGAAGGTGCTCAGGGAACTATGCTTGATGTTGACCATGGTACCTATCCTTTTACTACTTCTTCTCATACAATTGCTGGTGGATCATGCATTGGGATAGGCATGGGTCCACAGCGTATTGATGAAATCATAGGCGTTGTCAAAGCTTATACGACCAGAGTTGGAGGGGGTCCTTTACCAACAGAACTCACTGATAAAATCGGTGAACATTTGCAGACAAAGGGTGGTGAATTTGGGACTACAACGAGTCGTCCTCGTAGATGTGGTTGGCTTGACTTAGTCGTGGTACGTCATTCTTGTTTAATATCAAGTATTAACAAACTAGCTATCACAAAACTTGATGTCCTAGATGATTTAAAAACTGTAAAAATTTGCACAAAATATAAGCTTAATAATAAAGAAATAGATTATTTCCCAGCAAGTATTGAAGATGTAAAAAAATGTAAACCTGTGTACAAAGAGTTCAAAGGATGGGACAAAATTAGTAAAAAATCAAACAAACTTACAGATTTGCCAAAAGAAGCACAGGAATATCTAAAATTTATTGAAAAAGAACTCAAAACTCCAATAGCGATTGTTTCTATTGGTCCTGGTAGAAAAGAAACAATAGAAGTTTAAACTGTTTTTTTCACATTTAGAGCAGTATTAATCCAACGTAAATATGAGTTACACGCAGCTCTAAGGGAGCTTATATCCTTAGCTTCAATTTCTAAGGAAAAAGTTTTATTAGAAAGGCTTACTTGAACATCGGTCCTTGGTATTTTATGTTTTATCTCAGGATCAAGAGATTCAGCTATAATCCTTGCTTCTTCTTCAGAATCAAAATTAAAAACAAATTTAGCAGTTTTCATAAAACCTTTATCTTGATTTAATACGTTTGGCAATAGTTGGTCGTTCTTTATAAAAAATCTTGCTACCACAGTATGGACATTGCATACCTATATTTTTCACATCGAACTTAACACTTTTTTTACATAGCCCACATTTATACCCGGTCATGCTTTTTCACCTTCCTTTTTAGCTTCTTCTTTAGGTTCAGGTGTTATCTCAGGTGGCGCTATTTCACCTCTTAACATTTTTTCGACATTCTGACCAGATTCAGTTCTTGGTATATACGCGCCACCAGCAAACTTCACGCCACATTTTCCACATTGCCATATGCTTGTACTAATCCTTTTTACTTTTTGATGCCCACAGCTTGGACAGATGTGTTTTGCCTTTTGTACAACCTCAACATTGCGCATTCTTGTTCTTGATCTTACCCCATACCTAGCTTGAAAACGCCCTGCAGATCCTACTTTTTTTGTTCTCTTTGCCATACTTATTTACCTACGCTTTTATATAATTGTTCTTGGATTTTCTTGCCGTTATCTATGGAGGCTTTAATAACTTTTTTTATCTCATCAGTAGAAAAACTACCATTTAAGCCTTTTTGCATGGCACGTATGTCACCGTTTTTATCTGTTGCAACTGTAAGTCGCGCCTCTGCAATTTCTTCTTCATCGAGTGAAGGATCCATTACTACTACTCCATTATATTTTACAGATGTGCATGATACAGGTGGATCGGTAAGTGGCAATTTATAATCTTCAGGATGATCATTTAAATATTGTCCAATTGAAGGGAATTTATCCTTTAACCGTTCAAGTGTTGCTTTTGCTCTATCAATCGGAATATTTGTTGTCATTAATGCAGCAAGAGATGCAAGAGATGCAGCGTCAAATAGATTACCATCATAATCTAAAATATGTATATCTATAAAAATTATCCAAACTTTTTCTCCAGATTCAATACAAAGTTTTTTAACTTCAATAAGTCCAGATTCACGTATACCTCTATCAACAACTCTAGCAAGTTCAATTGCATCTGCTCGTGGTGGTCCAGATTCAAAATCAGGAGATGCAAGTGGAATTAATTCAGCAGCAGTTGACATTGCTCCTTCATCAGGCGTATCAGGATAGGGTTCTCCAATATCCATTTTAATTCCAGCAATTACCTGGGTGTTACCAATTTTAACTTTAGCTGAACCTTCTGCTTTATCAACAATTCCTGTTTCAATCTCAATTTTTCTAAATTCATCAAATTTACGGCCATCTTCTCTCTTTCCGTTTTCTGCAAGTTTTGATAAATAATCTCTTTTAATTGATGGGGTAATTGGCATTTTATTTTCCCTCCGAAACAGATTGATATTTTTCCATGATTGCTTTCTTCTGAATATCTGAGATTATATGGCAACCCTTGATTGCTAAATCAAGTGCTTTATCAAACTCCTCTAATGTTAAATGTCCGTCCATCTGAAGAAGTAAAATCTCACCAGTGCGAGGTGCTATTGCTACAGGTAAATCTGCAGTTCCATAGTTATCTTCGTCTTTTCCCAGATCTAAAACAACCTGATCTTCAATTTTTCCAGCGGCACATGCTACAGGAATATCCCTCATCGGAATTCCTGCATCAACAAGTGCTACAGCTGCTGCCGTAAGGCCAGCACACCTTGTTCCTGCTTCTGCATTTAAAACTTCAATATTAACGTCAATTGATGCTCTTGGATATTTCTCTACCAAAATGATATTTTCTAAAGCTTCAGATATTACCTTAGAAATCTCTCTACTACGTCTGTCGGGTCCAGGGCGTTTTCTTTCATCTACACTAAAAGCAGCCATATTATATTTAGCATTCACAATTGCTCGCAATGGGTTTTGTGTATGTCTTGGAATTGCTTCTCTTGGACCATATACAGCAGCAATAACTTTATTGCCGCCCCATTCTAAGTAGCATGAACCTTCTGCTCTATGGAGTACACCTGCTTCAATTTTTATTTTTCGTAGCTCGTCAGGTTTTCTGCCATCTAATCGTTTTCCGTTTTCAAATAATTTAATATCTGCATCCATTTAATGCACGTCCTTTGCGTCTTTTTTCAATAAATCTTCTATTTTGTTTGTAAGTCCATATGATAGAGCTTCGTCTTCTATCATTTTTATTGTATCTATTACCTTTTTTACACCGTCATCGTCGCCATCTATCCATATTCTTCCATTCTGGCCAACAAATATTCGGCATTTTGTGTATTTTTTTAATAGGGATATCATTGAACCCTTTTTACCAATGATTCTCGGCACTTTAGAAGGTTCTACATTGATGATTTGTCCGCCTTTGATTTTATACAAGTTACGATCTTTAAGTGTTATTTGTAATTTTTTTTCCTGATCGACCTGTAGAACTTTTGCCATTATGGAATCGCCGTGGTTTAAATATCTTTCGGTCTCACCGAATTCTACATCCCATGGTACCTCATTTACGTGTAAAAGTGCAGGGTATGCAGCGTTAATATCAACAAGCCAACTTGAAGCCATTGCTTCTTCGACAATACCAATGACAAAATCTTTTTCTATAGGATCATAACGACCTTTTAATGGTATAACGTTAATATAATCTGAATTAGTATTTAATATGCCCAGTATTTCTGCGTATATTTTTCCATTTTCAACAAAAGTCCCTCTTCCAGCTTTTTTATTTTTAATCTCGCCCAGAAGCTGGCTTGGAATAACTATCTCGCGCTTTTCCTGTTTCATAAAACAACAACCTCTATCTAAATCACTTTAAAATTTTTGTGGATACGTTCCCCTTAGTAGCATCATTTAACTTGTCATAAAAATCAGTTTGCATACCTGCAGCAAGTCTAATAATGCCAATCCAGGAGCCATCTGATTGCCAATCTTCTCTTTCAAGGTTTCCATAGCTACGGACAATTCCGTAAGCTTTGCCAATATGTTCTGGAGGAATTTTAACTGATATTCTAATACTTTCCATAGAAATAGGAATAATAGGTCTTAAAAGCTCAATAATTGTTTTAACCTGTTCACTAACTGGTTTAAAAGGATCAACATGTACTCCTACCTGTTCCATTGCTAGTTCTATTCTCTGACGCGGATGTGGAGCTTTTGTCTTTGGATCCATAGCGTTTTTAACTATTGTTTCAACAATTCTGTTTCTCTTATTCTTCTGCATTTTATGCCGTTGTTCTGTAGTTAGCTGAATATCTCCTTTTAAAATAATTTGTTTGGTAATTTCTGCTATATCACCAGTGCCAAAATTTTTTTGAAGCGACTCTTCAGATGCATGTTTGCCTTTTTTCGAATCCTTAAAAATTGCATCTATAGCAAGACTTTGAACAACATCTATATCTTTTCCATCGATAAGATCAGCCGCGGCATAAGGGTCAACTAGCACTTCAAAGTGTTCTTCACCCTTTTTCAAACGCGCGATAACTGCATCATCAAGACTAACCAACTCTAACTTCCTCCAACTGCCTTAGTTACGTATTCTTTTGTTTTATCCGGAGGTAAAATATGGAACTTGATACTTTTATCGACAATACCAATTTCAGTAGCATCAGGATTAAGCTTTCCTTCGGTTCCTTTATGAAGAGCCTTAATAGCCATGTCAATCGCTTCTTCCATAGAAAGACCATCTCTATAATTACTCTCAAAATAATTCATAGCTCCACCACGCCCTGACCCCTCACTACTGGCCTTGTACTCCATCAAAGCGCCGGATGGATCAGTAGAAAACAATCTTGGTCCTGTATCATCAACACCTGCTATTAGTAATGCAGTACCAAATGGTCTTACACCACCGTACTGAGTATATGTCTGTTTGAAATCGCAAATACGTTTTACAAGGGTTTTTACTTGTATTTTTTCATTATAAGTTATCTCATTTATTTGTGCATCTAAACGTGCTCTATCAATTAACGCTCTGGCATCTGCTACAAGACCAGATGTAGCACAGCCAATGTGTCCATCTATCTCAAATATCTTTTCAATTGATCCTGGTTCTACCAAGCGAGAAGTAACACGTTTATCAACAATTAGAACTACACCAGTTTTATATTTTAAACCTACAGTAGTTGTACCTCTTTTCACTGCTTCTCGAGCATATTCTACTTGAAATAATCTTCCATCTGGAGAAAAGACTGTAATAGCTCTATCATATGCCATATTTGCTGGTTGCATTTTCTCATTTCACCTCTATTTTTATCAAATAAATATTGCTATAAACATTTCGATTTTTTAACTCTGAATACACTTATTGTGTATATACTTTGTGTTAACATAATCTATATCTTTATCCTATTAAAACCCTTTCTTTTCACCCCACATTATTTTATGAAGTTGTAAACCTAGTTTAACATTTAGTCCATCGTGAATTATCCATTCGGCTAAATTGCTTGGATTTGTGCCCCAAACAGGTTGAAAAAAAACGGTACAAATTGGCTTGTATTTATCTATTATTTTTTTCGCATAGTTATAGTCGTTTTTATCATCGATAACAAATTTCAACTGATCATCTTTTTTCAGGAGAGATATGTTTTTAAAATTGTTTTTCTCATGCATTTTTGACGAGGGGCATTTTATATCTAGAGAAATTATCAGAGATTTTTTATTTGATAATTTTTTAATGTTTATACTCCCGTTTGTCTCGAGATAGATTTTATAATCTTTCTTTAAAAGAGCATCTATTAGATCTAATATCTCATTTTGTAATAGTGGTTCTCCACCTGTTAAACAGATATATTTGCAAGGATATTTACTGATTTGGCTCAATATTTCGTTTATACTCATCTCTTTTCCATCATAATATGCATATGTTGTATCACAAAAAGAACATCTCAGATTACAACCCGATGTTCTTATGAATATGTTGGGACGCCCAGTCCACTTACCTTCGCCTTGTAGAGAGTAAAATATTTCATTTATTTTCATTTGTTAGTATAACAAAATAATCTAACTTAAAACATTTGCTATTTTAGAACAAGCTTCTATCTAAATGTATATGCACCCGCACATGTAGATACATATGCATCTACATATAAAGATGATAATGTAACAGATTACAGGAAGATAGAGGATCAATGAATAATATGGGCCGCCCAGATTTGAACTGGAGTCTCTAATTTCCAAAGCTGATTTTATGAAAGATAAACATATAGTTAATCCTGATATATTAGATGAGTTTATTGGAGATTTAGCAGTCTTATAAAAACAGGTAGCAGTCGTTCAAAAAATGGAAAACGCGCTAAATATTCTTCTAAAGAATTAATTAATCTTGAATTAACCGATCTACTTCTTGGTTTAAACGTAAAATTCACTTCGATATAATCAAATTCATCAAGTGGCTCGGTTTTTTTCTTCTGCATCCTAAGTCCAAAATCTCCGGTTTTCGCTAGTAAATTATATTCAAATGGAGGAGCTCCTTTTTTCTTTGGTGCGCAAATGACATAGTAACCTTTATAGAAGATACGGTAAGAAAATTTGAGAGACATTGGTGAAAGATCAGAATCGCTCGATACACGCCCGTCTTCTACTGGATGTTTTTCGCCACTGAAGTCTCGTTCATATACCGTTCCATCAATTGTTACACCATAATCAACACTAACAGTCTTGACGTTGTTTTCTAGGTTTGATTCAGGTAAATTACTTTCTATTTCAAATTTCATCATCACTGGTTTTTCATTTCTTGTACCAAATCCATATCTTCCATGGAATTTACCTTTGGGCCAATAATTACTTTCTCGACTACTTTCCAGCTCTTTTACCTCATGGCCATCAGAATAAATCCAATAAACATAGCACTTCATATAACCATCTCCTTCATAATAATCTCCAATGTTTTTCACCCAAAAATAAAGACATAAATAATCACTTTTTTCAGACCATGGAAATGGTGACCACCATACTATGAGTTCATCAATAGCAAAATCAACTTCTCCATTGTTTTTTGGTTTATTAGGAATATCTACTGGTTCTATATAATCAAACTTATATGTATATGAAAAATTTGGATTACGTGGATGGTTAATATCAAAATTTTGTTTTTCAGACCGTTCAGTTGACGTTTTAACATGTGTTCCACCAACGGTTATGAAACCGCTTAAAACAAATATGCTTATTATTCCAATTGCAATTATTTTCTTATTCATCTTTAGTATCACCTAAATTAATTTTTATATTTTAATATTTGTAATCTTAATATATAAATATTGCGATAATTATAGTGTTACTTAGATAGATACTATATTCCCTATTTTTAGGATACCTTTTTATTCTCTCTACAAACCAAAAGGGAAAGAAGAGCCTGTTCTACGATATCAGACATGGATCTGAATTTTTTGTTATTTGCAGCTAATTGCTTTTGTCTTACTCATAGTAGGCTTTTTAACTACCAATAAACGAAGAAAGATTTCTAATGGTGACTGATGGGCCCGCTGAGATTTGAACTCAAGTCTATAGCTCCCGAAGCTACAAGGATACCAAGCTACCCTACGGGCCCAAATTTGTAAAACAAAAATAGAAATTATATAAAAGACGTTTTTGGTAAAAAATGCTGTAAATTTTATTTTAGACTTTTAAGAAGCTTACCAAGCTCAGCATATTTTTTTTCAAGGATTTTCGCAGATTCTAATATTGCATCTTTTGCACTAAATGAACCATCTGTCTCAAAACTAAATATTAACTTTGTGGGATCTCTTTTAATAGTAAGAAAATCTAATTTTTCTTTTTCTATAAAAGATTCTAAGATAGGTAACTTTGTAATGTCTTTTAACTCTAGTCTGTTAGCTTTAATTTCTACCAGATCTTTCGGAAGTTTATCCACAAATTCTTTTACATCACCTGTTCTTTTTTTATCAAATTCAATGATAGTTTCCATCCTGTATCCTGGCGCTTGAACAGCTTGCCATTTTGCATGATCTCTTCCACGCCCAAGAACAGCCTCTACCTCAAGAATTAAACGTTGATCTCCATATAATTCCACTATGGGTATTTTATTTTCTATTATTGCCCAACTTTTCTCAGCAGGTTGCAAATCACCAGAATATACTGTGCCTTCACCTTCTTTACTCAAAGTATAACGTACTGTACAGTTTGGGCATCCCTTGCCCTTACAAACGCATTCTTCTCTAAATGCCAAAAGACTTAGATCAGTTGGAATTGGAACCAGACCCAAACGATGGGAAATAATTTCATCAAAAAGTGCACTAGTATTATCATATATCACAACATCATCTACGGCAAGTTTAGGTAACTCAGAAATCATAACTCTTCTCAAAGAATTAACAAAATAAGGTTTAGTGTCCTCGATTTTTAAAACTGCTTTTTTAGGTTTTAGTTCTTTAACATTGACTTTCATATTTATTTCACCTAAATCCTTCTACCACGTCTGCCGCCTTTTTTTCTACAACCATCATGTGGAATAGGAGTAACATCCTCAATTTTTCCAATCCTGAGCCCGCTTCTTACAAGAGCACGAATAGCAGCCTGAGCACCACGTCCAGGTGTACCTCCTTTGTTTCCGCCCTGTCCTCTGATTCTGACATTGACTTTATCAATTCCTTTTTCTCGGACAACATCTGCAACGGTCTGTGCAACTTTCATAGCAGTATACGGCGCTCCTTCATCCTTAGCTGATTTTGTTATCATACCTCCAGAGCATCGTGCAATTGTTTCAGCTCCAGTTAAGTCTGTAATCGTAATAATAATATTGTTAAAAGATGCAAAAATATGTGCAATTCCCCATCTTCCCATTTTTAATCACCCTCTTTTTTAACTTCGTCTGATTTTTCAACGTCTTTATTCTCTTCACTAGCTTTTTCTTCCTTTGGTGGTTCAGTGGGTTCTGAGGGTTTTTTTTCAGGCTTTTCAGGTTCAGAAGGTTCTGGTTTAGGGGCTTCTTCTTTTGGTGGTTCTTCGGCTTTTTCTTCTTCTTTTTTCTTTGGTTCTTTGGGTTTAACCTCTTTTTTGATAGGAACTGATTTAAAATCAGCACGAGGTCTTGCAGGGTGCGTTAGATCATTAAGTGGAGAATCAGAGGTATAACCAATCTCTCCCTCTTCTTCCTTTGTAACCATATAACCCGGAACAGTTACTCTTCTTTCGCCAATTGCCACATGCCCATGAGATATCAGCTGTCTTGCTTGGGTTGGTGTATTTGCAAGCCCTTTAAGATAAGTAAGGGTTTGTAATCTACGGGATAAAATAGATTCAGTTTCTAATGCCAATACATCGTCAAGTGTTGACTTTGCAGGAAGTATATTCATTCTACTGAGATGCATTAGTAATTGATCACTTTCTTTTTTGCTTTGGACGTCACCAGTACCTACTCTTGCCGACAACTCTCTAGCTTGTCCACGATATTTCCTCAACCGAGTTTGCGCTTTCCAAACTTCCCTCTTATTCTTAAGACCATATTTTTTAATTAGTTCATTTTCATCTTTTATTCGATCCTCTTGCCATGGGTGACTTGGAGTTTCATATTTTTTTCTAGAAAATTTTGGTTTGCCCATAAGAATCACTTAATTTCTGTTGGTTCTCTCTTTTTTGATACACCAAGTGCTAGTCCTTTTCGACTGTTAGCTCTTGTGCGTTGACCTCTAACCGGAAGTCCACGTTCATGTCTTATGCCTCTATATGATCTAATTTTTTTCATAATGTTGATTTCATCTCTTAGTTGCATGTCAATATCTGAGGCAATTAAATGAATGTCTGATCCTGTTTCGTAATCTTTACGATGATTAAGCATCCAACCCGGAGCATTTTCATTTAATTTATTAATTAGTTCTTGTATTTTTTCAATTTGCGAATCAGTTAGATGACCTATTTTTTTATATCTTTCAATTCCAGCTTGATCAGCAATAAGTGTTGCCATATGCAAGCCAATCCCCTTTATTCCTGTTAAACCATAGACAACGTTTTTTTCTCCATCAACATCAGTATTTGAGAGTCTAACAATGTATTTGAAATCAGGTCCTCTATCTACTTTTTTCTTAGGTTTTTCTTTTTTTACTTCAGCCTTTTTCGGTTCTTCTGCTTTTTCTTTTATCTCTTCTTTTTCAGCTGGTTCTGTTTCAGGTTGTTCCTCAGTTACTTCTTCAGAAGTTTCCTCAACTTTTTCTTCAATTTCAGATTCTTCTGCAGCCTCTTCTTCTGTATCCGTTATTTCCTCAGTTTCCTCTTCAGATTGAACTTCTGGCTCTGGCTGGGGTTCTTCTACAGATTCATCTTTGATATTCTCAGATGGTTCTTCAGGCATTTTTTTATCTGGTTTAGATGCATCTTCCAAGTTTTTAACCTCTACTAAATCATTCTTACATTATTATTCCTTATATATAAAAGGAAGTATTGCCATAAATAAAAGAAGTTATATATAAGCATTAGGGAGATAATCTGGTGCTTTTTTAAATGCTACCGTAATTCATATATGCTACAATTGTATCCTGTGAATGAGTGGTTTAACAATGTCAAAAACCATTTGGACAAAAATTGATGGTTACTGGAATTATTCAAGCCACAATTAAAAAAGGAAATCTTCCAGATAAAGAATTTGAAGATGCGAAAAAGGCATTAATCGAATCATCTCTAGAAATAAAAGGTGTTGTAAGAGGAGATAAACGTGCACCAGGTGGGTATGAGCTTCAGGTTACTGGTGTCAATATCATCAATTTTGCTGAGCCTTTTCCAATTGTAAAGGACCAAAGTCCTGAATTCCTTCTTGATCAAAGGCATCTCTGGCTTCGTTCTCAAAATCTCTCTTCGATCTTTAAAGTTAGATCAACCGTTGTCGGCGCAATTCATAAATTTTTTAGAGACAGAGGTTACTATGAATTTGATGCACCTGTTTTACAACCCAGTCAATGTGAGGGTGGTTCAACTCTATTTGAAGTTAAATACTATGATAATAAAACTTATTTATCTCAGTCATGGCAGCTGTATGCCGAAGCTGCGGTTTTTTCACTTGAAAAAATCTACAACATGGGACCGACTTTTAGAGCAGAGCGATCTAAAACCTCGCGTCATTTATCTGAATTCTGGATGGCAGAGATGGAGGTAGCTTGGGCGGATCTTCATGATGTCACTGAAATTGCAAAAGAAGAGGTTAAATTTATTTTAAAGGAGGTTTTGGAACACAACAAACGTGAACTTGAGATACTTGGACAGGATATTAAGAAATTGGAGCGCATTGCAAAATCAAAGTTTCCAACCATTACATACACAGATGCTCTAAATATTCTAAAAGAAAAAGAAAACATGAAAATTGAGTGGGGCAAAGATCTACGAACCATTGAAGAAGATAAACTCATGGACCATTTTGACACACCTGTTGTTGTTACAAATTATCCGTTAGAGATTATGGCATTTTATAAACCAAAAGACCCTAAAGATCAAAAAACTGCACTATGTTTTGATATGCTTGCTACTGAGGGGTATGGTGAATTAGTTGGTGGTTCTCAGAGAAGCCTTAACATTGATGAAATGAAAAAAAGACTTAAAGAAATGGGTGAAAAAATTGAGAACTATCAATGGTACTTTGATCTAAGACGATACGGCTCTGTTCCTCACGCTGGTTATGGTGTAGGTGTTGAGCGGGTTGTTGCATGGATTTGTGGTATTGACAACATTAAAGATGCCATTCCTTTTCCAAGGACAGTTTTACGATTTAAACCATAGTGGTGTAGCATTATGACCTCTAGAGTACATGTAGTTATATCTGGTAGGGTTCAAGGGGTATGGTTTCGGGCTACTACAAAAGAAAAAGCTGAACAACTTGGTTTAACTGGATGGGTTAGAAACACATACGATGGAAACGTAGAAGCCGTGTTTGAAGGAGAAGAAAACGGTGTACAGGAGATGCTTGACTGGTGTCATCGTGGCCCTCCGCTTTCAAAAGTTGAAAACGTTGAAGTAAAAAATGAAAGTCCTACCAATGGTTTTGATAGTTTTTCTATAAAATACTAAAGGAAGTTGTTAAAAGAATCTACCATATCTTCGTTTCTATCAATTAAAATGATTTTTTCAAACTTGTTTTCGAATTCCTTTGCTACACCAACTATAGCTTTTGCAGCATCTTTGACTGGAACTCTTCCAACACCGGTACCCATCCCTGGAATTGCAATAGTTTTTAAATTAAGTTCAACGCCAAGGTCTAATGCTGCTTGAGTTGCAAGTTTTACATTTTCTATTCCTATCCTCATTGCAGGCTGCTTCATAGTTGGTGCATGGATAACATATTTACATGGGAGGGTACCTGCTGTTGTTGCAACTGCTTTTCCAACCTCAATAGGCCCCCTAGAAACCGCTTCATTTTCAATCTCAATACCGCCGATACGTTTTATCGCGCCAGCAACGCCGCCACCCATATAACCAAAAGAATTAGCAGGATTTACTATTGCATCACATACAATTTGTGTTAAATCTCCTCTTTCAACTATAATTGCCATGAGCTACTCTTCTTCCTCTTTTTCCTTTTTTTTCTTCTTTTTCTTTTCTTTTTCTTCTTTTTTCTTTTTTTTCTCCTCAGCTTTTTCTTCAATATGTTGTTTTTCCTTTACTGTGATTCCTCTTAATACCTGAACCCGTGATTTCAATGCTTTAATTTTATCATTAATTTTCCTCTTTTCAATATTCAGCTTAGCTTTTGTAATTTTTTTATTCTCGAATTTCCCCTCCAAGTGTGCAATCTTTATTTCTTCTCTTTCTATACGTTTCTCTAGCTTTGCAATATTTTTATCTAATCTTTCAAGGAAACCCATGTTATTTACCCCATAGATCCTTCCTATGTGCTTCAAGGGTATTGTTTTCTTTACCTAAATATTCTGCGAAAGTTTTTACCCGTGTTGAACCTTTTTTATAAGGCTCTGAAAAAACTTCTTTATATTTTATGTCTCTAAGCAGATGATGATCAAGAATGATATTACAATCGAGTGTTTCTATTATTTTGACTAAGTTATCCGAGGCGTCTTGAAGATTTTGCAAACTAAACTTCCAACCTAGAAAAATACTTGGAGGTCCATCCATTATAAGTAAATCTGGTTTTTGATCGATAATATATTTAGTTGCATTTTTTGTTACTGGACCCTGAACATCAGAAGCGTGCAAAATTCTTTTTTTACCATCATCAACTGTTGTCATAATCACATATCCAAGCCGCACGTTCTCTGGTCCATGAAAAAACGGCGGAGAGAAAACAAGCTCGGTATCTCCAATTTTGTGTTTTGAATCATCACAGCAAATTAGATCACAAAGGTTTTCTACTACCTCTTTAAAGTCTGTCCCCCTTTGCTTTTGAGATTTATTAATATTGCTTGAAATGTCTTTTGCAAATACCTTTTTTCCTTTGTAAAATCCCTCGTCAGGGTCATAGTGATCATAGTGATAATGAGATATTGTCAGTATATCACATTTTTCAGCAATTTCTGAAATTTTTTCCTTTGTTTTGTACAAAGCCTCTAGTTCTTTGTTATGAGGCGGAAGTCCATATCTTTTTGGACCAAGAGCCGCTGATGGATCGATTAAGATTCTGCAGTCTTTTGTTTCAATATATGTTGCCATTGAGCGTACACCAAGTGAATCAGATGCTATTGGCATTATTTTCATTGTTTATCGCATTTGTAAACATTCGAACAAAATAAAAATATATCTAGGTATGAAATAAGTAAAAAATTACGTTCTAGAAAAAACTAGCTCGCTCTGATTTAACTTTACCAAGATCTGGATAAAATGTTATTGATTCATCACACTTATCACAGTAGAATTCTATTAGCATGGTCGAATCAAGTTTTTTTATAGGGATTTTTTTCATTGAACCCCCGCATCTAGAGCATTTCAGATCAGAAATCATTTGTCTTCAATAATATTTGCTTCTAATAATATATAAATATATTGTTAAAAATGTTTAAAATCCTGGTTTTTTAAGTTATAAACCTAAAAATATCAAAAATAAGGGCAAATTTTGTTTTTATCGTTCAAAAATGATCTTTTCTTCATATATTATCTTGAAGATTCTGTGAT
>SMTZ1_10001001_pt1 | contig 27771 bp, 26 predicted proteins | sample DeeMarSWOR136_30_FD_25667 | JGI IMG/M metagenome (IMG submission 25667)
AATTTTCATTTTTAGTTTTTTCAAGTAAATTCTCGTACAAATCTTCGAGATCTTTAACCCATTTGAATAAATCCATCTTATTTTCTTTTTTTTAATTATGAATTATTCGATGTATGATTTTAATTTTCTATATTTTTGTTCAGAAAGCCTAACCACATTTGGTAATATAATAAATTTAATTTCATATTCTTTTTTAATCAGTATCTCTAATATCTTATAAATAGTGATGTTGTCGATGTCGCCTATTTTAATATGAAATTTTTTAAAACAATATGTTAAATATATGTTTTCGAGTGAAATCATTAAATGCTTCTCATTAATACCGAATTTAGCAAAAATAGGTCGCAATTCTTTAGTTTTTATTAGATATCTTTGAAGCTCTTGGATAAGTTCGGCTTCATTTTCAAGAGATAACAAATAATTAATCTTGTTTTCGTTCAAAAATAAATAATTATCTAATAGAAATTGATTTAAAATCTTTATATCAATTTTGTTTTTTAATCCGCGGTAAATTACATTTAAATTGTAGATTTCGGACTTATAATTTATAAATAAATTAATCATTTCTTTTTCTCTTTTATTAAAAGAATAGTTTTTTTCAATCAAATTCTTATAATATAATTGATCTAAAAAAGATTCTAAGACATAAACTTCATTATTCTTCTTAAAGTAGAGTATCCCTTCACGAATAGCTTTATTATATTTTGATTCTTTCAGAAATAATTGGATTTCATCTAATGATGATAGTTTAAGCAAATCTTTTATAAATTGAGTGTTCTCCAAATATTCTTCAACCAAGAAATTAACATTTTTTGACTTTTCTTTAATATTTTGGTTTAAAATTGTACCTAGAATTATTTGTTTGATGTTATTTACTTCATATTTTAGTAAAAAATCTTTTAAAAAAGATCTCATTATTTGAGGCGAATAAATCATAATTTTACCAATTAACCTAAAATATTTATCGAAAAGGGCAGTCTCGATCTCATCTAGCGTATATTCTTTAATATCAATATTAGGGTAAAAAGGAGATATAAATTCAATGAGTTCTTCAAGAGAACCAATTTCTTTAATTTTCTGTAAATATACATCATCCATAACTAAAAGCTTTAAAAAACTCATCTTTATGTAAGTATAAGCAAAAGATGGAACAATAGTGCTCGTTTTTTGTCATCTCCTTAAAGCCCTTCAATAATTTAAGAATAAAATCAACATTTTTATATTGGTGGAGAAGGTATTTTTGTCCATAAGAGTATTGCTATTATGAGACCATATACTGCTAGCGCTTCACATAGAGCAACAACCAAAAAAGCCTTGAAAAAAGTTTCTTCTCGTTCTGAGAGTGCTGAAATTGCGGCTGTACCAACCGTTTTTAATGCCATTGCGCTGCCTAATACAGAAGCTGCGAGGGATATTGATGCAGCTATTGCTAAACTCGCGGCAGTTGCTGTATTATAATAATCAAATGAGGTATTTTCAGTTTGCGCAACTACAAAAGTTGTTAGCAAATTAACTGTTAGGAAGACGGTTGCAGCTAAAACAAATTGAAACATTAGAAGTAGCAAGTAAAATTTTTTCTTACCATTCATTTCAACCACGGTGTATTAAAAGATAATAATTTTAATATATAGGATATAACTCGTAAAATATAACCTTTGTTATTACGAAATGTTAGTTAATTATGTTTTATCCAGAAATCGAATTTTTTTCTGAAATTACTATGTGATTTTACAGCATTTTGAACTTTATCCATTTAATTATGGAACTCCATTTCTTTTTATTTAAAATATAGACCTACATCTATCTATATTATCTTTTTTAGTCTCTTTTTATTTATATTAACATTCCTAATAAAGAACATCGAAGCAAAAAGACAAATTAAATATCAATATTTTCTAGTAAATTTGATTATTTCATTCAAAATAATGAAATAGAATAAAAACTTTTTACCGAAAACAAAAAAATTTTATTCTCATGTTATATAAAATATATAAAGCATATTATTATTAAAGAAAAAATTGAAATGCTATATCAAGGTTTGTATAGAATTCTCTCACTTTATTTTACAGACGATTTAGAGATTTTTTTAAACAAAGCGGATAAATTTGTACAAAATCTTGTTGTAAATCATTTGTCTAATAATAATTTAAAAGAAAATGAATTAAAACAAACTATATCTTTACTAATTAACTCCATATCTTCTCAATTAAAACAATACTTTGATACTAGTCCATTAGAACAAAAATTCCAAGAAATAAAAATAAAATCGGATAATAGCGAAAATTTAAACACATCTCAAAAAATATTTATTAACAAGATAATTCCGATTCTAAATGAAACTATACTTGATGAAATAATTTTCTATCTTGGCGGAATTAACGGTTCCGTTATAATCGAGACGCTAGAAAAATCAAAGGTTTTATCTTTAGATATGATTATTAAATTAAACAAACTAAAAGATGATCTCTCTAATTATAATAAACTTGAAAATTTTCAAAAATACATAAGAATTACCGAAAGCGTATGCAATAAAGTCTGTAATAACAAAATAGATATTGAAAACTTAGAGGACCTTCATGATTTATCGCTCAGAGTTCAAATTAACTATCTAATTTATCGTATTATCGATTTCTTTAAACTTCAAAACAGATTTGATTTTTCTCATATTAAGAAATTCCTTAAAGATAATATTGACAAATGGTTGATAAGAACCCCAGTTGTCACTTTAACCAATCCCGAGATATATTATTGTGGGATCTATTTAGCAAATGAATTAGAGGTCGATATAGATAAAAAAAAAGTAAATGATTTTTTAAACACGGTCGCTAAATCCATTGTTGAAGAAACTTATACTCCCTTAATTGAAGAAACCGACGAAGTCTATTATTTATTAAAGGCACACGACGTAATGAAAAAAGAGGTGCAACCCGATATGATTCAGAAATTAATCAAAGAAGAAGAATTATTTTACGATGTTGATAATTTGAAACTAATGGAAACTAGTAAGCTTGCGGTTATTTTGAAAATCTTTTCTCTATTAAAAATACCTGATAAACTTGAAATCGATCATATCGAAACAATTTTAAAAGTAATTAAAGAAAGAGAGAATTCCAACGGAGTTAAACAATATCCAAATGGTGTAATATCTTCGGAAGCGACATACTATACTTTTTTTACATATTATATGAGAGGTCTTTTAAAGGATTTAGAAAATACCAACTATGTTGGTAGTATAATTGAGAAAATATATACTAACCTTACTTTTATTGAGTTTTCAGAGGACATTAACTTTGATTTGATTTCAGAATTATTTTATTCCTGTGAATCGTTGAAACTGCTTAATTGTGTTGAAACTAAAGAAACCCTAACTCAACTGTCAAATTTTTTATTTCCTGAATATGTAACAGAGAAAATTAAGAATCTTAATTCAATACCGAAAGAGAACATAAGATTTCGATATTATCGAATCGAAAAAATTACGGGGCATACAATTGAAATAATATGATTGAGAAGGGGTTGTAAGAAAAACTTCTAAGATTCATTATTTTTAATTCTTATATTAATTTTCTGTTGGATAAATTATATTCTTTTTAATTTTTCCTCGTGAAGTTTCCTAACCTCGTCGGTGATTTGTTCGTACTTTTCCTTTGTTATAGGGAATCTAAGCATTGATAAAATTCCAATCCCCAAAAAGACCGAAGGAAAAACAAACATTAAGATTCGAAGCCCCAAAATTGTTTCTTGGGTTGTTCCTACGGGATCGAAAATTTCCCACCCGACGCTGTTAAAAACCAACGCAATAGATATAAAAACAGCGACATTGCTAAGTTTGACCATGAATCCATTTATACCGTAAAATCCAGCTTCCCTTCTGATTCCAGTCTTTAACTCGTCTTCGTCAATAATAGCTGACATCGCAACATCCCTGACGATTAGCGCGCCAGATAACCCGATACCTAAAATTGCAAAACTGATAAACCCTAAGATTGGGTCAGATATAAACATAAAAGGAATTAATGTTATAATAAAGCTAGCTAACGCTAGAAGGAATGCTTTTTTCGCCCCTAATTTTCCTACAATAAATCGCCACAGAAACACAAAAAATGCCGCTGAAATAAAACCGGTGGCGAGCAACAACGAAAGTACGAGTGAATCATCAACACCTAAAACGAAATCACCGTAAAGAGGAATAATGGTGGGAAGTAAGTCAAACGCATACCAGAATGCAAAGACTCCCAAGATATATGGTCTAAAAGACTTATTTTTTAACGAATATTTTAGCGAATTTATGAAAGATGGAGCGCTTTCTGGGTCTCGTGAGAATTCAATTCTCTCTTTTATTCCATATTTAATGAAAATAATGCCAGAGATTAAGCAAATAATTGAAATAACGATTCCAGTAATCATGAACTCCGAATAATATTGAGGATCGTCGTACTTGGGAATAAAAACGCTTGGCAAGATGAATGCGATTAGAAGAGACATGATTTGAAAAAACTGAATAGATGTATTTGCTTTTCTTCTCTGTTCTAGATCCCTGAACATTTCGGGAAACAATGATGTCTGGTTTAACGAATACATTGTATAGAAAAACTCCCATATTATGATAATTGCTAAAAAATATATCGCTGTTGAGGCGTCCGCTGGAATCGGAGGAGTCCATAGTAATATATTAACGATTAACAGAGGGAAAAGGCCTGCAATTATGTACGGCTTTCTACGACCCCATTTTGTGCTCGTTTTATCAGATATTGCTCCCAAAAAGGGGTCGTTAAACGCGTTCCAAATAGACCAAATAATAAATATAACTGTAATCGTATTAACATCTAATTGGACAACGGAATAATAAAATGTAAAGATTAAAAATGTAAAGAACTGAAAAAAAATGACGTCTGTAAAACCAGCTAAACTATATGTTATCACTTTTTTAGTAGAATATTCTGCTTCATTTACTCCCTTTTTTTCGGTCATAATAGAGTATTAATTGAGGTTGTTTATGAAGATTTACTTCTTAATTAGAAATTCAAAAAAAACAATTCTAGAGTATGGAGACACAAGAAAGAATTTAGAGAAATAATACAAAACTTTATTTTATTTTGTTTTCGAATTAAAATAATAATGACTGAACTTATTTTTACAGTAATTATACCGGGTTTAATTCTTAGTTTTGGATTTTTTATTATAGAATTTTTAAACGAAAAATATTTTTATCATTATTTAGGGGGTAAAACGAACGATATACACGCATCGTTGGTTGCGGGCGTATCAGTCTCGTATGTTTTTTTGATATTATTGCCGGAAATCGTATTTTCACTGCACGATCCGCTATTAGAGATATTTCCATTTGCGTTCATTTTGATTGGTTTTTCTTTTATTCATTTGAGCGAAAAGTTAATATTACAAAGAGTCGATCTAAAAACCCAGATTCGGCTTCGAGAAATTTTAAAGAAAGAAGAAATTTTGGACACTGTTGAGGAATCGATGGAAGATCTATTAATGAAGGAATTGAAAAAACAACAAACTGACATAGCCGCATTAAAATGCATCGTGGAAGTTGTGGAAGGTCTCGATAAAAAAGAGTTCGAACTTAAAGCAGAGGAAAAAAAATTATTCTCAGTCGTTAAGGAACATCTTGGTGAAGATTTAGACGCGCTCCACATTGCAACTAATTACTTTTATCACATTCTCATTGGATTGATACTTTTTGAACTTTTAACAGTAGATTTTATCTACGCTCTGCTTTTTTACATTGTTGCATTTATGAAAATGACCATTTCCAATCCCTCAAATAGACATGTAAAGTTCTTGATATTTGAATTTCACACCAAATTCGAAGGAACTACATTGCAAAAAATTATAATTACATCTTCTGCTGTGGTTGGATTCGTTTTGGGATGTATTCTTGATTTGTTTTTCCCTTTATCCCTTGAAATCATTTACATTTTATTAGCTTTTATCGCTGGTGTCGTCCTTTATACAACGGTAAGAGAAGTAATTCCAGAGGGCGAGAGAGGAAGACCATTTTATTTTTTCATTGCATTAATTATTTCAATTATAGCCTTCCTTCTTATTGATTTCTTAAAAGGATGAAATGATTTCGAATAAGAAAAATCTATAAATTAGTATGAAAAATGTCATATTCTTCCCTATTTTTTTCATATTATACGAAATAATAACAGACTTTAAATATCTCTCAGACCATCATTATTATAATAAAACTTCTAAACAGATTGATGAAAATGAAAATCGTTAAGAAAGAGAAGAGAGCCACTACAGGATGTAAATGCGGTGGAGATTGCTACTCCGATAGTTGCAAGTGTGGTGGCGACTGTTATTCAAGCGCCTGTAAATGCGGTGGCGACTGCTAAAAAATATAATAACTTTTTATTTTTTTTTCTATTCTAATTAATAACCTACAGATTATTTTGGGAATTTTTTTGCCTATTAATCCAAACGCATATCCATACATCTTTAAACACATAGCTGTAAGACGATACAACTCGATTGAAGTGTTTGATTTTAAGGAAGACGAATCGTACGAGATAGATCAAGAGGCGTATTCTGTTTTAAAATTGATTAATAGTGTCTTTACGAATAGCGAAATTATTAATTCTTTTCCGATAGAAAAGCAAGGTGAAGTTCAAGAAGCGCTCGAACAATACTATGAATTAAATATTATTGGATTTAGCGACAAAAAATTATCTCTAAATCAATCTGATACTTACAAAGTATGCAATATACCTGAAAAAAATCCATTTGAGCAGCCATATTTGAGGACTTTAATGGTAAATATTACGGAAAAATGCAATCTAAGATGCGACCATTGCTATATTACCGACAAACACCAAACAGATTTTCCCTTGGATAAGTTAAAGTCAATTTTTGAAGAGTTTTATAGACTCCAGGGTTTGAAATTAGTGTTAACGGGTGGTGAACCATTTCTCTACTCTGACTTTAAGGAATTATTGGAATATCTTAGAAATGTACCTTTACAAAAAATAATCTTGTCTAACGGCGTTTTAGTTGAAGAAAATTTGGATCTATTGGATTTAATAAAGGATAATATATATGAATTTTACATAAGCGTTGACGGCTTGGAAGAAACGCACAACGAGATAAGAAGAGCCAACTGTTTTCAGAAAACGATTGATGGCATTAAAATTTTAATAGAAAATGGCCTTAAGGTCTCTATTAATACCATGCTTCACAAATTAAATTTAACAGAATTTCCAAAATTAGAGGAGTTCGTAAGATCTTTAGGCTTAATTTCGAGTTGGGTTATTGATATACCTACATTCGACGATTCGATTCCAAAAGAAGTAAAGGAGAAATATTATGTTACTCCTAAAGAAGCAAAATCAGTTTTTGGGAAATTTGGATGGGGTTCTGGTTTTGAATTTGAAGCGGGAAACTTCGCTTGTGGTCCCGGGATAATGGCGCTAGATGTAACTGGCGTCGTAACTAAATGCGGTTTTTTTACGGAACAAAATGTTGGTTATGTTTTCGAGTTAGGTCTTAAAAATAGCTGGGAATTGGTTCAAAAAAACCTTAATTGGTGCTTAGAAGACTTAAAATGTGAAGAGTTAGGCTGTGAATATCTTCAGACTTGCCGTGGAGGTTGCAGGTACAGAGCGTTTATAAATACTGGAGATATATTAGGCGCAGATCAATATAGATGCGTTCAATTTGATAAAAAATTCTGAAGGTTAAGATAAAATGACCAATAAAAAACACACAATAGTGCGAAAAGAAGAAGATATATCGCCTTTGGATCGGCAAATAATAAATATAATGTGTCATAAATGCCCTTTTTATGCAGAAAATCAAGAATATTGGGAGAGAGAGTACGAATGTGGCGCGTATAAATTGGTGCGGCAGATGATCATCGAGAAATTATTTCGTACCATAGAAATCGAAGATATTTTAATTAATAAAATGAATAAGGTTGATAAGGTGTAAGTTTGTGAGTAAAAAAAAAGAAATCCTCAAGGAAAAAATACGGTCGGAAGAAGAACTAACTCCAATAGATCGCAAAGTCATTGATCATGTATGCCACAAGTGCAATTTTTATCACGAAGACCAAGAATATTACGAGGAAGAGTACGAATGCGTTGCGTACGAATTAATTCGATACATGTTAAGGAACAAACTAATTAGTACTGAAAAAATAGACGATTTATTTACGCAAATTGACCTAAATCCAGAGCGAGAACTGAGAAGCGGTCATTAAAAAACAATATTTTTAAGGTTTTTGTGCTAATTTTTTCATAGCCTTTTCCTTTTCGATTGATTCTGCTTTTCTTATTATTAATACTCCAAAAATCCCTCCAATAATGAATGGCAACGCAATCATTAACCACATTAGTTCAAACGGCAATAAAATGCTTGGTGGCGAGTGCTGTTGATTGGGAGGAATAGTGCGTAAATAATACGAAATGGCAGCTGTAATCCAAGTATAGGCCCAAGCGAAAAACGAAGCTGGACCAATCCATTTATTGAGATATAATTTTTTCTTATTAAAATAAGAACAATAAGTCTTTAATACCATTATAACCATCACTGCAAACGATGGAAACGTATGGATGATATATGAAGGACTATCAAGCTCAACTGGTGGAGTACCTTCTAATATTCCAAAAATAAAACCTGAAAGTCCAGCTGTAAGTCCAACATAGTAAAATGTGAGCCCTGCAGTTCCAAACGCTCTATGCGATCGATTATACATATCGTTTACCTTTAATAATCCTAGCTTTTTCTTTCGGAATGCCGTATAGTTGCCGGTCATTCCTTGAACCATCGCACAAGTCATTCCAAGGAATGTTATTATTGTATTAAATTCCGCAAGCTCTAATGCCATATAGATCCATAGATCTATTATTATTATAAAAGTATTGAAAATTTGGATTAAAAGCAGTATGGCATAAAAATTATTTATTTAATTCCATAGAAATTTTAACTAAATTCTTTACCGCAGGCGAATAATCGGATTTCCATTTAATAGCTTTCTCAAAGCACTTTCTTGCCTCCTGTAATTCGCCCATTTCTTTATAAATTAGCCCAAGCTCATCCCAATAAACCCACTTATCGAAAGCTTTTTCAAGCACAATTTCTAAAGTATCGATTGCTTTATCGTAATCTTTTTTAGCTAAATAGATTTTAGCTCGTGTTGCTAATATGGTATAGCTTTGTGGATTAATCATGAGTCCCTGCTTTATAGCTTGAGAAGCGTGCGTAAAATCGCCCCTTAAAATGTGTATCTCGGCAAGTTCTTTCCAACTTAATTCCGACTTAGGATTAAGCTCTATGGTTCGCCTTGCTTCTATAAGAGCGTTTCCGTAGTCTCCTGCTTCTTTATAAGCCCCCGCAAGAGCATTTGATACGGCATCGGGTTTTAACGAGAGATCGTAAGGCGCTTGTTTTGGTATGGCCATTCTTGCCTTTAATAAATTCTCAATTGCTATGTCGTTTTTTCCTAATTCTCGATAAGACATTCCGAGACGATACAATCCATCGGCGTGGTTAGGAACAATCGATAAACCATATTCGCATGCTTCCACTATTTCTATAAGGACATCATACCTAGTACGTTTCGGCAGTTCCTCCTTTTTCTTTATATTTATCCCTTTTTCAGCAGCCTCTTTTTTAAAAATCTCGTGTAATTCCCTGAATTTCTTTCCGTTTAACTTGGATTCTAATTTAAAATAAATAACGCGCATTGCCTCGTTGTATTTACCCATCGCCCAAAGACTCATTGCTTTATTGCGCTGCGAAAGTCGATATTCTCCAAGGACATGGGCCGCATAATTACAGGCTTTAATAGATTCTTCGTGTAGTCCTAATTCGCGTAATGGAATACTTAAATTCGTCCAAAATCCCGTTTCTCCCGGAAAATACTGCACTGATTTATAGATCACTTCGACACAAGCTTCGTATTTACTCATATCTAATAGTTGTTCCATCACATCGTACCAATTTCTTTTGTCGTCGGGGTATACTCCAACTAAGTTCTTAAATGCAGACGCTGCAGAATCGTAGTCATTTTCTTTTTTATAAATTAAACCTAAATTGTAATACGCGTCCACCATTTCTGGAAATTCCTTTATTGCCCGTCTGAACGCTTCAATTGCTTCTTTCATATTTCCGATATTTACATAAGCTAAACCAAGCATATTCCAGCCCAACGCAATTCTTGGATCAATTTCTACTGCTTTTTTAAAAGCCTCAATAGCGTCGTTATAATTTTTAAATTGCATGCACTTTCGTCCTATCTGAAAGTTTTTCTCGCCGTTCTCTGAGAAGGTTTCCTTTTGTTGAGGTGGAGGTGGGGGTTTCATAACAATATATTCTTCTTACATATATACCAATTTGTAATTTTACATAATCATTCATAATTTTTAAATTTCTTAATAGAAATAATTCTCATCTCTAATCGTTTTTCCTATTTATTAAATAGATAGAGAGAAATATTATTGGAATGCTTAAGAAAAGCGCCATTGTGGGTAACTCACTTAGTATAAAAAACGCTAATATCGTCGTAAATACCGGTTTCAAGTAAGCCAAGCTTATGCCTTTAGACATCTCAATATTTTCAATTCCAACAAAAAAAATGTACAAGCCTAAGGCCGTTGAAACAATCCCCAGAAAGAAAATTATAAACCAAGACGCCAAATCGTACTGAAGAAAATAACTGAATTCGTCTGTAAATAGTAAGATTACAAAAGTAGGTATTGCTGCGAACAAAAACGAGAGCATATTAACTTTTAAATTTACATTGGATGTTTCTTCTTCTTTTATCATAATTTTTTTAGATAAAACGCTAAACACGCTCCAAATCACTGATCCTAGCAACACCATTAAATTTCCAATGAGATATTCAACAGAAACTAATCCTTGAAAATTAAATTCTGTTACGAGAATAATAACACCGATAAAACCTAATACATATCCAATAGCTTTTAATTTTAGATTAGACCTTTCGTTTAAGAGGAAAATGGAATAAATACTGATATAGATTGGGTAAGATGTGTAAATCGCTGAGCCAATATTAGCTTGCGTTTGTGATATCCCCACGTAATAAATTACATTTGAAATTCCGAGACCAATAAAGCTCGAGATGACGAAAAGCAGGAAATTATTTGATATTATGCTTTTTGTGCCTCCAATATCCTTTTTAAAACATAGAATAACAAATAAGAAGAGCCCTCCAATAAAAAATCTAAAAAAGGAAAGTGCGTAAGGGCCAACTGTGCTTTGAGTTAGCTTTACAGTAATTTCAGAAAACGACCAAGTAAAAACGCCCAGAATGATGTAAATATATCCCTTGTATTTCGAAAAGAAACAGCTTGATTCCGACATTGTTTTATCAGCTCCAAATGCAAAAGAATATATTAAGATTTAAAAAAATAAACCAATTAAAAAAAAAGGAGTTTCATTTAGGATTTGCTTTAATTTGATCTTCTACAGCTTTAATGGCTTTTTCTAATTCCTCGGGGTCTCCAAGATAATAATTTTTTATCGGTTTGAGATCGTCATCTAATTCGTAAACCAATGGAATACCTGTGGGGATGTTTAAATGAGGGATTTCTTCTTCGGAAACATTGTCTAAATATTTTACTAACGCTCTTAAACTATTTCCGTGAGCAGAAATTAACATCCTTTGACCAGATCTAATCACGGGACAGATAACATCGTTCCAATAAGGAACAACTCGTGCAACCACATCTTTAAGGCATTCAGTTCTTGGAATTTCTTCGTCTTTTAGACCTTGATACATTCGGAAATTTCCCGGGTACCGCTCGTCGGATTCTTCTAAGGCTGGTGGGGGGGTATCGTAACTTCGACGCCAAGTAAAAACTTGTTCTTTTCCAAATTTTTCTACTGTTTGAACTTTATTTAAACCTTGTAAACCCCCATACATTCGCTCGTTAAGCTGCCACGCTCGCACGACAGGTATCCACATTAAGTCCATTCCTTCGAGAACTATCCACAATGTTCTAATAGCTCTTTTTAAAACCGATGTGTAGGCAATGTCAAAGGTATATCCGCCATCCTTCAGAAGGTTGGCAGCATATTTAGATTCCTCTACACCTTTTTGGGACAAATCAACATCAGTCCACCCGGTAAAGAGGTTCATTTTATTCCATTCGCTTTCGCCATGACGTAATAGAACAACAGTAAAAATTTTCTGTGACATTTTATTAGCCTCTGATTCAAAATAATATAGTTTATATTATTATTTAAGTTAATTATTGTCTCTGGTTTTAAATATTATATCCTCACCTTCTGAGATTCAGAGTATTATTTTATAGTTAGAACGAAAAAGTAGTAAATGATTCTCTTTTCTCTTAATTGCTATTTTCATCTAATTTTTTTAACCACTTATCCATAGTAACATAGTTCTTCCTCCTGATCCTTAATAATGCTTCCAAATCCCCAACCTGGTTAAGATGAATGATTTTATCAAATTCATCCCTTAAATCTCCCTTTAAACCGATTAAATCAGCAAACAAGTCCGCATTAACAATCCTTACATTATCAGGATATTTAATTTCTATCCTTACAGAAAGCTTTTTAACACGTTTTTCCCATTTCTTGTTCCAATTTGTACCGACTATAAATAGAAAAGCATCAGATTGTTCATATTTTTCTATCTTCTCAAAAATTTTTACTTCAGACAAATTATCAGTGTAATCGAATTGGACAAGTTTAATACAATCTAAGTTCTTAATATTGAGATTTAATTCTTGAGAAAACTCTCTACTGAGAAGCTTCTGGAAGAATTTGGTATCATTTGAAAAATAAGCGTCTGTCCGCTTTTTCGAACTTTCGTAAATAGATTCCTCACAATGAAATTCTGGAACATTCGGATCTTTTTCCCTTTTTTGGTCAAAGTAATTTTTTACCTTCATATTTATTAAATCATTAGTAATTTTTCCCCTATAGGCTGGCAAATCCTGAGGGAACTCCATCTTATAATTTACTCCATATATCTCTCGAGCGATTACCGCAATTTTTGTTATGGAAACTCCCGTATCTCTTGAGATTTTATGTAATGAACCGTGATTTTTTTCTGAAATGGCTTTAATTACTTCCTCTCTTTTTTCTTCGGATAATTCAGTTGTTGGGAACTCTTCCTGATATCTATCGCCATACACCTCTTTAGCGATCTCCGCAATTTTGGAAACTGAAATATCCGTATCTTTCGATATCTGATGTAATGAACTGTGATATTTATCTGAAACGGCTTTAATCACTTCTTCTCTTTTTTCTTCGGATAATTTACTTATTGAAAACTCCTTCTCGTATTCATCACCCAATATTTCCTTAGCAATATCCTTAATTACTGAATAAGAAACTCCTGTCGCATTAGAAATTTCATTTAATGAGCCGTGATCTTTCATTAAAACGGTTTTTATTACTTCTTTTCTTTTCTCTTCTGATATTTCACTAGTTGGAAACTCCTTCTTATATCTGTTGTTATATATATTTTTAGCGATCTCTGCAATAGTTGCGCGGGATACTCCTGTTTTTTTTGAAATTTGGGTTAAAGAATCGTGATTCTTTTTTGAAATAGCGTTCACAATTTCTTTCCTCTTATCTTCTGATAAATGATTTATACTAGGAAATTCCTTTTCATATTTATCACCATAAATTTGTTTAGCAATTTCTACGACCGTATATAAAGACACTCCCGTTTTTTTTGAAATCTCTCTCAATGAACCGTGCTCTTTCTTAGAAACTGCATTAACTACATCCTCTCTTTTTTCATTTGCTAAATAACGAGAAGAAAATCTTTCTATCCACTGTTCATATTGTTCACCAGAATCAAACGAGTCTCGCACTATTCTATTTAAGACTGGAATGCTAGGTATATTTTCACAACCATTCATCTCAAAAAACTTTTTAATTTTTGGAAAAGAACCTAATTCTTCAAATTTTGTAATTAAAAACTCCACATCTTTACATTGATATTGGTTTTCCTTTTTATAAAAAAAATTTATTAAAAATTCGTTAAACTCATTGTTTCCCATTTTCAATTCATTTTAATCTTAACTTAACTGAATTATTAATTTTAAATATTTAAATATAAAGTCGTCTATTGATAACAGAATCGAAATATTAATTTTTTGGAAGGTTACATCAAGATAATTCTTTTAGTTTTAATGAAGAATTAAAATTCTACAAAGAAACGATTAAATTTAAGAAAAAATAGTTTAATTCTATAATGGGTGATAAAACTATGACTCCTACAGAAAAGTTAGAAGAAATAAGGAGAATGCTTGAATATAAAGCGCAGATTGATTATGCGGGGTTCTCCAAGATTATTCTTAAAAATTTCATTGTTCCTGAAGTAGATTACAGCGCAATTGATTTAACCACGGAATTTCTTGGAAAGAAGTTGGCTGCACCTCTCGTTATATTAGGATGGACAGGTGGGAGCGAATACATAAAGCAAATTAACGAAATTCTAGCAAAAGCCGCACAAGAAACTGGAATTGGTTTCGGTTGTGGAAGTCAATATGCGGCAATTGTTAATCCCGAAATGGAAAATACCTTTTCAATTATAAAGGATAGCGCTCCAAGTGCTTTAAAAATAGCAAACATGGGTGCTGCGCATTTACTCGCACAAAATTACGGCGCAAGCGAATTAAATCGTTGTATAGATATGATCGATGCAGACGCAATTGCGCTTTATGTAAATACTCTTGAAGAAGTTCTCAAACCGGATGGAATAAAGAGTTATAAAGGTTTACTTTCAAAATTAAAAGATTTAATTCCCCAAGTTAAAAAACCAATTATTCTTAAAGGATATGGAAACGGAGCTACTCGAATGGACGCAATTTCTCTTCACGATAACGGAATAAGATACATTGATATTAGCGGATATGCGGGGCCTAACGAATTTTTAATCGAAGAGTACAATTTATTTAAGGATTTCTACGATTACTCCCGAAACCTAGCGCGAGATTTCGAAAATTGGGGAATATCTACGGTGAATTCCATTTTAAATGTTACTGGATTTTACGAAAATTCTGAAATGAAGGTTATTGCATCTGGTGGTATTAGAACGGGAATTAACGTTGCAAAGTGCATTTGTTTAGGAGCAAATGTTGTAGGAATAGCATCGCCTTTTCTTAAAACTGCAGAGAAGGATATTAAAACAGGAGGAGAACCAAAGGATTCAATAAAACTGATTAAAACCCTTATAGAAGAATTAAAAATAACTTTGGTTTTAACGGGTTCCGCTAAAATATCAGATTTAAATGTGGAAAAAATAGAACCCTTTTAGAATAAGGATTATTTCTAATTTTTATTCTCACTTTTGCATAAAAAGGTCAAGAATTAATGCAGGCTAGTACAAAAAATATCCGTAAAAAAGCGGGTATATTCTATACACCTGAAAATTTGACGAGTTCTATTACTAGAATAGCTATTTCAAACTATATTCTAGATTCGTTTAATAATCAGTTTAAAAGTTTAGATGATATCTTTTTTTTCAGTAGCGCAGATGACTTAAAAAAATTTAAAAATTTGTTGTGGAATCTAAAGATTCTTGACCCCGCTTGCGGAGAAGGAGCGTTTTTAATTCAATCTGCAGAGTTTTTATTAAGGTTAAGACGAAATTATCGCAAAGCTCGAGCTGAAAATTTTAATCCTTTAGCAGAGAAAGCAGAGATTATAAGAGATAACATATATGGTGTCGATTTATTCGAAGAAACAACTCAAAAATGCGTAAAAAATTTAGATATTTGGCTAAATGGTAAAGATCTATTCAACCACAATATTAAGGTTGGAAATAGTCTGATTGGTAGCATAAACAGAGGAAAGCTCGAGGGAGATGAAATTAACCAAAAACTTCCAAAAGCGTGGAAGATATTCAATTGGCAGGAAGAGTTTAACGAAATTATTGCGACCGATGGATTCGACATTATTTTGGAAAATCCTCCTTATGTATTCACTCGTGGAAGGAATTTTTCTTCTCAACTAAAGAAATACTATCAAAATTATGTAGAAGAAAAGGGCATTTTTCGTATCAAAAAGAGCAAGGCAATCCAATCGGGAAAACTCAATACATATTCTTTGTTTCTCGTTAGGTCCCTTGACCTTTTAAAGAACGGAGGAAAGTTGGCAGCAATAATTCCGAACACGTTTCTGAGAAGTATAAACTTAGATATTTACAGAAAATACATTCTTGAGAATAATAGAATTAGAAAAATTATCAATTTACCTAATGGAGTGTTTTCCAATGTTGTAGCTTCGCTGATTTGTGTGATTATTGACAAGAAAAAACCAATTAAGAAAAATTTTACTGAAATATTTGTAGATATTGAAGACATTAGTAAAAACAATTCGAAGAGTATATTGCGAGCGCAATCCAGTTTCTTAAGGAATAAGAGTTATTTATTAAATGTCGCGCTAACTGAATATGGTAGTAAAATCTGTAAAATTATTGAACAGGATTCGATTAAATTAGGAGATATTTGTCGATATATAATAGAAGGAATCATTTGTTCTAAAAAGCGGGATGTTTTCGAGGATCGACTGGAAAAAGCGGACAAACCTTTTCTCGAGGGTAAAAATATTGGGAGATTTATCACAAAATGGGATGGAAAATTTATTCGATATAAGAAAGAAAGGCTACATAGGGCAAGGCCAGAGGAGGTATTTACAAATAAAAAATTAATGATGCAGAGAATAAGCGGCGGAGCAAAGCCAATTAAAGCGAATTACGATCCCGGGATTTTCTACACCTTCTCGTCAATAAATAATCTCCTAATTAAAAAAGAATTTCAAGACAAAATACCCCTAAAATTTATTCTAATGCTCTTAAATTCAAATTTAATCAATTGGTATTACGCGAATAATTATTCTAACAAATCTGATTTAACAGTTAATATATCCAAGACGTTTCTAGAAGAAATTCCTATTAAAATTGTCAAGGAATGTACTGTATTCACCCAAATTGCAGATCATTTGATGTTCTTATTTCGCTACTACAATATTGAGAGCGAGAATGCAGCGTCTTATTACAAAATGCTTCAATATTTTCTTAATTTAGGAAGCGCTATCGTATACGAGTTATATTTTAGGAAATTCATAAAAACAAGACTAACAGAAATAATTGAAAATTGCTTAATCCCTATAAATTTTAACGAGTGGGCAATACAAAAGCTTAAGATTCGTCAAGTATTAAGAAAAAAGAAGCATTTAGAGGAATTAGAAGAAAAAAATCTAAGGATCATAAGAGATAATTACAATCAATTGATTAGGAACGACGAGTTATGGAAAAACTTAGACAGAATTAATAACCACGAATTCGTGAAATACATCGAAGGAGGTTTTTAAAATTAAACCTGGCAATAAAAAAAACCAATCCGACATTTTTGACCAGTTAATAGGAAAAGACATCGAAGAAGATGCAGCTTACTTAAAGTTAGATGTTGAAAACCAGGGATTGACCGGATCTGAGAGAATTAAATTTTGGGATTTGGTAAAGAGTGCAAAGATTAAGTACGATAAAGTGCCTATTAGCACCGCAAAAAATTTGGCTTTTGTGAGAGAACAACTTATTACTGTTAGGAGATTAAATATATATGTAGGATTTGTCATCCATGTTCTTCTAATTTTGCTCGGCTATTATTTTTTACAAGTGTGGTACGATTTTGGAAAATTTACGGGAAATAGACAATACGATTTCTGGCAAATTTTTGATTTTTTTGCTTCTTATATCTTGATTGCAAATAGTTTGCATCCAATAGCTCATTTGATTGCAGGCGTATTTTGTGGAATAGGATTCAAAGGTTTTCTTTTTACCATATCTTGGTATCCAGCGTCGTTAGAGTTAGATTATGAGAGCTATCTTAACGCTGGTTCTACGAGGAGAAAGATCTTACACCTATCTGGTGTTTTAGAAGCGTGGACAATTACCATCTACTATTCATATATTGCTTTCAATTCGATTTGGACATGGATTTTGCCTATTTGTATCTTGTTGTTGTATATTGCTGGTTACTTTACAAAAAATAAGAAGTTATTAGGAGATGTGTTTGCGTTTCAAAGAGAGCGCAGAAATTCTATTCTATATAAAAAAATTCGAATACTGAAGGTTAAAGAAGCAATTAAAAAGAAATAACCAAAATTTATTATTCATAATTTGTTTTAATAGTAGTGAAATTATTTGAAATAATGAAATGTGGGGAGATCTATACAGAATCCAAATGAAAACCAATCTGACTTTTTAAAGTATGTTCATATAACTAATCCTCTTGATTTAAAGGTAAAAAGAGAGGAAGTGTTTTATCGAGATTGTTTTTCGGATATTATTGATTATATAAAATTTATTTTAAATCCAGAAGCATTTTCTTCAAATTTTGATTTCATAACAATTAAAGGCTCTATTTTACTCAACTCTCTTTATGGCACAGATCTTACAGATTATCTTAAATTACTCGCGAAAACATATACTCTCAATCACATTGAGTTAAATTTTTCTGAAATTCACAAGTCTCCCGATGATTTTATATCAAAATTTCCAGATATAATTCGATATTTATCAAAGAAATACAAGGATGCAAGAAAAGACGAAGAAGATCTTAAGGAAGATAAAAAGATAATTGAGAGAGCGTTAGCTTATTTGGTTGTTATTGATGATAATGAAGAGGTTTTTGAAAGAACGGAACAGAATTTTGATTTCGATTTGTTTGAGCGATTATATTACGAGATGAAAACTGGATTGGAAAGTCTTAATTTTATCGAAAACGGCATTATTTTAATTGGAATTAACCACAACGAGGAAAAATTACGCCAATCAAGTCTAAAATACTTTGATTTCTATTTAAAAATTCCAAGACTTTCGGAAAATCAAAGAAAACTCTTTTTAGAAAAACTGCAAGAAAAAATAACCGAAAATTGGAACATGGATGTAAATAGGATTGCTTCTCTAACAGAAGGTTGGGAAGTGGAAGATTTAAGAAATTTAATAAACATTGCGATAATCAGAAATGCGTCCAAGTTAGAAAATTCGAGTGAAAATTTAACCGAATTAATTGAAAACATAATTGAAAACGGAGAGTTTTTACCCGCAAATTTAATTACATCGACCTTAGTAAGAAGGGCTTCAAATTTAAATAATATTAGTAAAATTCCGGTACAATTCCAAAACCAAGATCAGCAAATCGTACAAAGAGTATCTACAAGAGAAATAACTGATAAGGTTGCACAATCTGAAGGGATCTTACAGAAAGAAATTGAGAAAATTAAGTCCCAAAGAATTTCAGATTTTATGGTGAAGCAATTGTACGAGGAAGCTGCTTCAGAAAAGTACACTGAATTGATTATCTTACTTGATAAAATAAAAAAAGAAGAGCCGTTAGAGGATTACGATAAAAAATTATTAGCTGAATACTCTTTTATTTTAAACGATCCCCCAAATATCGCGTTAATTTCTCTCGAAAAAGCCAAAAAGCGAATTGATAATATTAAAAAGGCATTTGGGAAGGGATAAACATATCTACTAAATCTAAAAAAACAAAGAGACCTCCGTCATCGGGAATAGCACATCAGGAGGTTTATGTTAAGGAAATTATTCTTGAAAACTTTTTAGCTTTTCAAAGAGATAAAGCAGAGTTTTCGAAAGGTTTCACAATTATTGTTGGTCCAAATTGGAGCGGAAAAAGCACAATATATCAAGCCTTGAAATTCGCCTTAGGGAGCAATGAACGAGACGATAGATATTCAAAATGGTCAGATTTTATAAGAAACGATCAAGGTCATGCACTGGTGGAGGTTTATATTAGTACACCGGATGGAAATATAGCATTACGAAGAACCGTACTAAGAGGAAAAGCTCCATTTTTCGAAATTAAGCGCGAGAAAGATAAAAACTTTAAAAAAATTAGCTCAAATGAAGTTCAATATTTCGTTAAATCACTGAATTATAATCCAGATAATCAATTTTCTTTTGTAAGTCAAGGAAAAATTGATGCAATAAAAAACATGAAACCAGAAGAATTATGCACATTCTTAGAAGAAGGTATTGGATTAAAAGGTTTAAGATTCGAAATTCTATCTCAAAAAGGTCAAGTGCTTACTTTAAAAGAACAGCTAAAAGCGCTGAAAACAGAAGAAAACTCTTGGAATTTTGAGTTAAAGCTTTTAGAACCAAAATTAAAAAGACTAGAGGAAAAGAGAGAACTGCTCAAAATTAAAGAAAATTTTGAATACGAATTCTTATGGGCAAACAGAGATAAAATTAAAAAAGAACTCGAACAGCTCAACACTAAGATTGCGGGATTGTCTGAAATTATCGACAATTTAAAGGAAGAGTTAGAAGATTTTAATATAAAAATCAAAGAAATTAACAAAAAAATCGATAGAATTAATAATAATATAGGTAAGATTACAGCAGATACACAAAACAAGAAGAATAGAATTTCAGAGTTGGAACAAAAAAAAGCACAATGGGAAAGCGAGAAAAAAAAAATTACTGTTGAATTAAAAAGATTGAAAAATATTAGAGACGAGGTAAATTCTCGTTTAACTAATAATAAGGCAAAGCGAAAGAAAATTTCATTGGAGGTGACTGCTTCTCGAAAAGAGATTAAAAAACTCGATGTTGAAATCTCGACCATTATTCGAAATCAGAAAGACTATATGGAAAAAATTTCACTGCACACAGAATTTTTGGAAAAATTTAATAAGAAAAAAGCGGAATTGCAAGTAAAACAAGACGAATTAATCGATAACATCCATAAAATCACAGAAATAAACGAAAGCGTTGATAAAATATTTATTGATCTTAAGGATGTCAAACATCAGTTGGAACAAAATAAATGGTTTCTTGAGAACAAAGACGCCGATTTACAACAGAAACTATTGAATCAGAGAAGAAAAATCGACATCAGAGTTCATGAAATTAACGAAGAGCTGGCTGATATCAAGAGAGAACACGATAAAAAAGCAAACGCCTATAGAATTCTCAATTCTTCGATTAGAGAAAAAAGAGTATTTTTACCTCCTGGAATCAAAGCCCTAAAAGAAGAAGTATACTCAAGAAACCTAAACGCTAAAGGCCCCATAATTGATTACTTACAATATAACGACAAGTTAGGTTTTGCTATAGAATCGGTACTTGGTAGAGAGGTGCTATTTAGCTTCATTGCTGGCGATTGGAACACCTTTGTATTATTAAAAAAATTGAAAGATAGCGAAGAAATAAGAGCCAATTGTAATGTTTATTTGCCAAAAACTGATAGAATACGCCCCTTTTCGAGATATGAGGATGTTTCTGGAGTACTAGGGTACCTTGCAGAGCTTATAAAAATTAAAAATAACGATGTGGACGTGCAAAAACTAATTTATTCTAAGGTTAAAAACTGTTTAGTTGTTGAGGATTTCACTACGGGAACCTTGATGCACAAAAAACACAGATTCAGAGGTAAGTGTGTTACCTTAAAAGGGGAGCAAATTATCGATTACGATTATGTATATGAAACGCCTCACATAAAACGCTTGCAAGGATTATTAAGTCCTTCTAAGCAAATGGACCAATTATATCTGCTTGAAAGTGAAATTAACGACCTTAACGATAAAAGAAAAAATTTAGAAGCGTTAGGTCGAAAACTCGATGTCAAATACCGAGAATACTCAAAAAAAATTGAAACTCTGCCAACACTTGAGATGCTTTTTCGACAGCAGCAAAGGTTCATTAATAGTAAAAACGACAAACTTAAGAAGCGAAAGGTGTTAAACGATAAAATAGAGAGATTGGAAGAGATTATTGAAGACTTAGAAGTCGAAGTCGAGAGCCTAAAAAAGGAACAGGATCCTGAATTTTTTAAATGGCAAAAAGCTTTAGAAAAATTTCCTGTAGAGATCGATTCAAAAAATAAAGAAAAGGACTATTGGTCAAAGATTTTTGATGAAAAGCAATCTTCTTTATCAGAAATTCAAAAAATTATTCAAAACGAGACTGCAGAATTTACGAAAATCGATTTAACTCATAAAGATCTAAACAAAAAATTTAAGGAAAACGACCAATGTGCTTTCGAAATTTTTCAAGAATTAACCGACTTAGAAAACCAAGTTGTGCAGTTAAAAAATAAAAAATTAGACCTTGAAGACAAGAAAAAAGAATTAAAAGACAACGAATTTCAAATTAGACAGGAGAATCTCGAACTTAATTTAAATTACGAAAGAAAATTAAGCGAATTGAACTCAGCGAAAGAAGAACTCTTAGAAAAGACCATCGATTTAGAAAAAATTAACAAAGAAATTGGCCCAAAATTTGTGAAAAAAGAGAGAGAGATTCGTGCAATTGAAGAGATTGAAGGAGATCTTCTCGATATTAATAGAAGATTAATGAGCTACGCCGAAATTGACGAATCTTTAGAAGCCCAAAAAGATGGGATAATAAATACGCTGAAAAAGATAGCAAAAAGCCAAAAACAAATTCAAAAGGACACCATTGAAGCGGAAGAAGCAGAGAAAAATCTAGAGAGCACATATTATAAGAAATTAAATACTACGATTCGAAATTTGGAAGATTTAATAAATAAAAAATTCAAAACATCCGAGATCGAAGCATATTGCTCGATCGAACTCTCGGGTACATTTGAAAAATTAGGAGTGAATATTAAGGCGGCACTATTGAAGGAACAACTACGGGACATTAACGCACTGAGCGGAGGACAGCGTTCTATTGTTGCAATTTGTTTAATGTTGTCCCTACAAGATATCAGATCAAGTCCCCTATGCATATTCGATGAGGCGGAAATCTACCTTGACGAGGATAATGCCGAAATCGTATACAAGCTAATAAAAACGACTATAAAAATAAATAAAGTACAAATTATAATGCTCATGCCAAAGTCTTCGAGAACAGTATATACTATCGCAGATAAAATCATTGGAGTAGCAAGAAACGGAAAAACTGGGCCATCTACAATCATATCACCAAAAATAATGAAATCAGCTAAAAAATAAGATAACTACAAATTATGGAAAATCATAACAGTAATTTACCAATAATTTTGCAAGAGATTCAGGATATTTTGGAGGAAGTAAACGAGGGTTCAAAAGAAGCTTTAAACGTTGACCTTTATCCAATATTTCAGCGATTCAAGCGCTCCATAAAACCAAACAATTTAGCTGTATCTTCAAACGCTTTTGGAAAGTTATGCTCTATTATAGAGTCGAAATTTAACGAATTACAGAGATTTATGGCCCTATTTGGCCAAGAGAAAAAATTTTTAACTTATTTGGAATCGGAACCAACAGACTCCGAAATAAACGAGTTATTTCGCAGTTGTTGGTATAAACCATTTAACTTAAACGCATTATCGCTTCGCTTTCTCGAAAAAAGTAAAATGTTGCTTGAAGGTAGGAGATTTGAACCTATTGAAATTGAACACTTTGATATTCCAGAAAAAGACCAAGAGATGATCTTAGAAATACCTTCTCAAACTTTTCAGAAGAAAGTGGATAGCTTTTTCAAGGAAATAAAAACCAAATTACCATGCAATTTAAACGATATTTTTGAAGAAGTAGCAATTAACGAAGAAATTTACGAAAAGTTTGTTTATTTACTTCATTTAATTCAAAATGGAGAAATCCTTTACCAAAAACAAACAAATTTTGTTTATATACCAAAGCGTGAAAAAAATGAATGAAATATCTATATTAATGTATTTGTTAAGTAAAAAGGACATCGTTGACGAAATGGGCTCAACGAAGGAAGAAATATTAGATTATTTGAGAATTTCTGGAAGGAATAGGGGTTATTTTTTTCGGAACTTATTAATTGAGCTCTCTAATTATATAGCTCCTTTAGGGCTTGAGATTCAATTCAATCCCTTAAATAATCGATGGTTTCTAGCTTATAAATCAAATATGAACGAGTTCATTTCGGCAAATCCGTTTCAGGACAAACCTCGTTTAGCCGCTACATTATTCTGTGCCATTGTATTATGCTTAAAAAACAATGGCGTGGTGAAGATTGCAGAACTCCAAAAAGCAAGACGCAAAAAAGATATTCGAAACGATATCGCCGAATTGGAATCACTGGGATACATCGAAAGATTAAAAAGTAGTACTGATATAAGATTAACTCCGTTAATAGGCTATCAGTTGAATTTGGAGAAATTATTCATGAATCTATCGATAAAATTAACCAGTTAACAAATTTAAAAGTAATTTAAGGAGTTTTTATTTTTTTGGACCACTAGATGTGGTGATAATTTTCAAAATCATTGCTGCTGCATTATCGTTAAATTCTTCCATACCTTCTAGATTCTCTCCTACAGTTTGAAAAAATCCAGCGATTTCTATTCTCCTTTTCGCAAAATAATTAGATATTTGTTCTTTCCATTTGTTAATTGTTTTCTCTTTTTGAGGTGCAGTACCTTTCATTAAGTCGCATTTATTAAGGCTGACATAGATTTTTTTGGGAAAGAACCGTACATCTTGAAAGAATTGGAATTGTTCCTCGATAGAACGATCCATTGCGAAAATCACTACTATGTGAGAAGATATTCGGCTTATCGTTATAATTCCCATTTTAACCACGGCTCTTTGTTTGTCGCCTCCGGGTGCAAAAATCGTGTGAGCTTTATTTTCTGACTCGTCTCTAAATACTACTCTGTTCGGGTGTATGGTTTTCGTTTCCTTCTTTTCGCTTGCTTCTTGGGGTAAAGTAGCTTCGCCAGAGAAATCTGTTTTTACAATTACGCATTTTCTCCCGTTTTCCAACTTCTCAAGCTTCTGTTTATTGATGTAACTAACAAATAATCTTAAGAGAGTTGTTTTTCCCACGGAAACTGCTCCTAATAATCCGAGATTCACCATTTTAATCTTCCTCCTCCTTTAATAATTTGTTTAACAATGTCTCGTAATCGGGAATCAAATATTGTTCGAGATAAGCGTTATTATGCGAATTAATAAGTGCTACGAGTACTTCCTTTAAACTTTTAGCGTGTTTTATGTATTTCACTATAGAGTCTGTGTCCGCTGCAGCTCCTAATGGTTTTGGTTCGGTTTCAAAGCCAAAATTCTCGCTGGGTGGCAATGAGTCGAAAAATCCGAATGCCGTGTAACCTTCATAGGCGTAATAAAGGAAAAATCTAGATTTAATGGATTTAATAATTTTGGATAAATACACACTTGGATATAACTCTCCAAGGGTCATCGCTCCATCTTGGGTAATGAGATAATAGGGGCTAATTGGGGATTTTCTCAAGCCAAACATTTCTTGAGGCGGTAAAGAAACAAAAGGAATTTTTTCTTCAATTATTGCCCATAAATCCCACCGCTCTTGATCCATTAAGAGTTGCTTAACTTCGTCAAAAGCGTAATAAAAATCTTGTTGAAAACTAAGTAAGGAACTCAAATATACAGATAAAGATGCGAAGGTGGCTTCAAGTATTGGCTGTTTCTTCTTATCTTCTCCTGGTTTTATTGCCCCCCGCCAATTTCTTAACGCAGAATACGCAAATCCCTGTACATCAAAAAAGTTACCCGATAACATAATGAATTGAGGGACATCGCCATCTTGATCGGTTAAAAATTCTCTTGTTTTATCCAAAAGCGCCACTTCTATTCCAGACTCTTTATAACCAGAGTGCAACTGGGGCATTATAAGCCATTTTTGTTTTTTCTTCCCCATAGTTTTTTATCTCCATTAGGATGTTTCTTATTAATTTTTTACTGTATTAAAAATAATACTAATTGTGATTATTATAAATTTACTTTTTTTAAATTTTTAGAAAGATTTAGGTTGATTCCAACACTCTTCTAATTCCCAATTCAATAAGGTCAAAATTTTCTAATTTATTTACATTTTGAATTATTATTGTCTCAATAAAGTCTTCTTTTTCGTGTTTTTTTATTTTCATGTCGAGAGATGGCTCCTTTTCTTTTATTTTTACAAGGATTTGTTTAACGAAATTACTGATAAATATTTCTGATTGCTCCTTTACCTGAGACTCTTTTGGATCGACGATTTTAATTTCTACATCCTTAAAATCCTTGAATTTCAATACGCACAAAAGCTTGTTTTCACTCGAAAACACCTTCCTCTTTATTAGAGTTCCAGTTCCTTTGGCGCCTATACCTTCTTTAAATATTTCTTCCGCGTCGAGTAGTTTGCTAGCTGGTGTAAAACTTTTCCCTGCTATCAGTTTGTTAATCTGATTTAAAAGATCGTTGAGTTCTTCAATTTCAACGTTTAATCTCTCTAATTGCTCTTTTTTATCGTGATATTGCTTCTTTAATGTCGAGTGAATCTCCACTAATCTCTCGATTTCGTTCTTTTCTTTATCATCCTCAAAACTCATATATTTAATTTAAAGTCGCACTATTTAATAAATAGTTTATCTGATTAAATTAAGTATATAAGACTCATTAGAATGAAAACCGCCATTCTGACTCCTAAACCGTCCGACAATGAAGTCCAAATTCTCATTAAAGAATTTCAAAAAAGAGATGTTAATGTCAAATCGATAATCCCGGGAAAGATAAGCATTTCAGTTGAGATTAAGACTGAAAAAACCGAAAAGTCCGCAGAATTCTTAACCAAGTTATTCGAAGACATCGAGCCTAAAGCGGCCATGGTACGGGGATTCGGTGCAGACGACACTCAAAAAATATTCTTCCGATTGGACATCTTAAGAATGTTAGAGTTGATGGGCATAAGATTAATCAATTCAAGAGAGTCGCTAGAATTAGCGACAGATAAATTATTAACTTCTTTTCTTTTAGAGAAATCGAAAATTCCAACTTTAAAAACAATAGTGTGCGAAAATCCTGAAGATGCGTTGGAAGCATTTGAAATTTTAGGTGGAGATGTCGTATTGAAACCCGTGTTTGGCTCAAAAGGAATCGGTATAACGAGACTTAACGAGAGAGGATTTGCGGAAAATGTGATTTATAAAATTTCCCAATTAAACGAAATTATCTACCTCCAAGAATTTGTCTCCCATTTCAATAGGGATATTAGAGTTTTAGTCTTAGGGGATAACGCAATTGCGGGCATGTATCGCGTTGGCTCGAGTTGGAAGACAAATATTCATGCAGGCGCACAGCCAAAACCGTTAAAATTGTCTGAGGAATTAAAAGATCTTAGTATCAGGGCTGCCCATGCAACTAAGACAGAAATTGCAGGCGTAGATTTATTGGAAACAGAGAAAGGATTGAGGGTTATCGAAGTAAACTCTATACCCGGTTTCACTGCACTTCAAAAAGTTTCAGAAGTTAATCTAGCTGAAAAAATTGTGGACTATTACTTAAATCAGATAAAATAAAAAAATAAAAAAAGAGAAATTGACGATTAAAGCACATCTATTAACGCTACGATCGCTCCGATAATTACGATAATTCCACCGAGAATGCCACCACCGATTACTAACGCGATTCCAAATAGTAAAAACACTAGCCAATGATAAGGTAATGGATCGTCGGGTTTGAAAACTATCACTATGATAACAATCGCAAAAATAATTCCAATTATGCCCCAAGGAATTTTAAATACACTTTCAATTAATCCCACGATAGCTCCTAACGCACAAACTACATCGATTACTTTACGTTCTTTATAGTCTTTTCTGGTCATTTGAATCCTTATTTTGTTTATTATTGATCAGATATATTTATAATAGTAAAATAAAAGAATCTTAATATTATTATTTTTAGATTTTAATCGTTTTAATTCACGATATATAAAACAACAGGATATATATTTTTTTATATAATCAATGTGATAAATTTTTTTTTAGTTTT
>SMTZ1_10002928_pt1 | contig 27771 bp, 20 predicted proteins | sample DeeMarSWOR136_30_FD_25667 | JGI IMG/M metagenome (IMG submission 25667)
GCCTGCTCGTGCACCGGTTGCCATGCCCCGCGGCCCCCGCTGTCAGCGATTGTGTAAACGTACTGCAGGCGCCCGTACCGGGCCTGCGCATTATCCGGGTCCAATCTGATAATGTGGTCCCAGCATCCGAGAACATAATTCCATTCCCCGGTTTCGAGATACATGTCAGCCATCTTGAAGAGCAGCTCTTCTTTAAGGGCATCGGTCTTCGCCCCGTCGAATGCCTTGGCAAAAGCGTGCTTCGCCCGTTTGTAGTGCTCCTGCTTTGCCTGCTCGTCGGTCGTCTCACGGGCCGCCTTTAACGCCGCTTCTGCGTTCCTGGCGAGCTCTGCGGGATCGCCTCCCAACTGCAGAATGACCGCGATCGCGGCCAGCAATAGAAGCATCAATACAGCGGAGCCAATGAGGGCGACCTTCTTGTTCAGCCTCCCCTTTGTCATAGGATAACCTCGAATTGCTTATTGCGTATTTGTCTTAGCATAAGATGCTTGGTCTTCTTGATCGGGCCAATGGTTTCGCTCGAGAACAGGTAGAATCGAGGCCAAGAGCTTCTCGCTCGCCCCGATTGCCTCTTCTTTGTTCGGCGATGTAGAGCCGGCATTAAACACCAGCTCCACCTTGCAGAAATACGAGTGCTTGCCGAAAAGGTTCTTGTTCAGGGCGATGCGGGCGTGCTCCCGGCTGCCGGCATAGTGTCCGTTGACTCTGAAAAAGTACACATTTGGGATCCGCACGCTGCTCTGCCAGAGATTCGCCGTCCTGGGCCCGAAAACAAGGTACTTAGCCGGGATATTCGTCTCAAAATCGGCGGTGTTGCGGATGTCCAGCGTCACGTCCTCGGATCGAAGTCGTCGGTATCCCCCACCCGTCCAGCACTCTTCCGGGACGTGCGGCACCCGATCCGGAAGCGCGTAGTACGTAACGAACAACAAGCATCTCTTCACTGGGCTGGCGGGCGCCTGCTCCGTGTCCTCCAGAATCCACTGAATGTAGTCTTTGGTACCCAGCGCTTCCAGCACTTCGTCATTGGTGATCTTGAGCTTCGGCGGCACAATTCTGTATGGCGTCAGATCGTCTTGGTCCAGCAGGTCCAGCGATTTCTTCAACGGCAGGGGCTCTTTTTTCAAGATCATCCCGAGATGTCTCATTGTGATCGACAGACCCACTCCTGCCACGGCCAGCACGAGCGTGCATATCAAGAACGCCGGCTGCAAATAGACTCTCACATTGTCTCTGGTTTCTGCCATCATGCGCCACGCCCGCGAATCACAACATCTTCTCGCACGACGTCCGGTTCGTCCACAAACAAACTCGACACAAACCAGACAAGGAATCCGTACAGCCCGAACGCCAGAGGTAGCATCGCCATGCCAAGCATGTCGTGATAGATCCCCTGGGCGTATTTCGGATGGATGAGGACATAAATGAATCCCGTGACCGTAACTCGTACCACATTGCAGAATATCGCTATTGGCACCGTGCTGGCCAACAGAACGATCCGCTGCCATAGAGGCCGGTAATGCAAATATGCCATGGCAACGCCCAGCGCCACGAATGCCGTCAGCAGCCTCATCCCGGCGCACGCCTCGGCCACGTCCAGCGCCGGCTCCAGCGGCCGGCCTCTGTAGAACACATCTATCACCACACCGTTTGCCGTCGCATCCAACTTCGGGACCAGGTTCAATAGCCCGCTTGCCACCGTCGCGGCCCATTGTCGCATTGGGATCGTCAGGGCCCTATAGTACCTCTCCGGCAACGGGACCGCAAAGACGAGAAAACCAATCGGCAGCCATGTGTATTTGATCAAACGCCACCCTCCCAGAAAGAGTACGACGGCGGCGAGCGCGGTGATAATCGACATGCGGCAGAAATATTCATAGCCGGAAGGGCTGAATCTGTTTAGGACGTAGAACGCAATCGCCAGTACCAGGAACAACAGGCCCAGGTAGTTCGGCCTGGTTTGCAGGCTCAAGATTTGATCTTTCTTCTGGTTGACGAAGTACAGGCTGAAAAGCGGGATCAGAAAACCGTGGGACCAGCTACTGTCCGTCAGCCACCGGCCGACAATCTGACTGATTTCGATGCGAAACAAATACCACAGCAGTCCTCCAATGATGATCATCTTGATGTAATAATGTAGCCGGAGCCGCCGCCCCTGATGCCCTTGACGCGGTGTGCCGACTGGCCGTGTCCGGATCTCCATCCCAGGATTCTCGATAGGTTTGCCATTTGCCAACTGAACAAGATTCGAGAACGCCGCACAATGGATTTGCTCTGCAATGGAAGAGTAGATATCGTTTATCATACCGCATACTGATAAGCAGAAAGTCAAGCCAGGGCAACCCACGGTTTCCCTTTTTGCCTGTCCTGCATTTCTGTTAGAACCAGTCAAGCACCTGCCTCGTGACCGGCGCGGCCCCCACAAAGTCCATATCTGCGAAATTGCGGTCGTAAACGAATCCGAATCCATACGTCGCTCGGAAAGCATTTCGCAAGACCGCCCGCCATCTGGCGGTTGCGTGCGTGCCGACATTGATCAAATCGTGAGGCTTAATAAAGAAGTCCGGCTGCTCACCGCTGTAGATCTTATCCAGATCGACCATCACGATTTGTTCTTTCTTCGTCCCGATTCGTCTGGTGATTTCACAGCGTTTTGGCCATGCCAAGGGACCTAAACCACCGGCAGCAGCGATCGCTTGCTTGATGTTCATAGGCCGGCCCGTGAGGGGCACCGTTCCCGTCCGGTTGACGTTGCCCATGATGTAGAACTCACCGACAATATCGACGGGCACGAAGATGGAATCGCCGGGCTTTATCACGATGTTATATCGGGGGTCGCCGGCAAGCAGCTTATCGGCGGGAATCTTGATGAGGCGCGTTTTCCCTGCTTCATCCTCCCAGGGTAGCGCCGGCGCCTTTGGCTGAGGCGGAGCAACAAATTCCTCCGGAGGTCTGATGGTCGGTATTGTTGGCTGGGCCGGAGCGGGTGGAACGTGAATCCACCTGCCATTCTGGAAAATCCATTCCGTTTGCGGGGGCTGTTCCGGCTCCGCAGGCGGCTCTGGTCGGATCTGCACCTGAATCCATTTTCCATTCTGGAAGACCCACTCCGTTTCAACCTGACCGCCCTGGCCTGGACTCAACGGCCTGGTTGTCGTCGTGCGCGGGCTTGCCGGCGCGGTGGATGGCTGCAATGCCTCGTCGGGGTATGTCGGCTGATCTGTTCGTTCTCTGCGACGCGACCGTTCAGACAGTGTCTCCAGTATTTCCTTGACACTCACCGGCTCATCCACGGTCTGCGGAGTGGTTGTCCGATTCGATCCTCTGCCCGTATTACTGGCATACAGCCGGGAAGACCGACGATTGTCGTAGGGTTCGAAACGATATGGTGACGATATGGATTCGTCATTGGTAATCATCTCAGATGAGGCGATAACGACATCGCTCCGCGGCCATCGGTGTTGGGCACGCGGCGCGGTAGTGCTGTCGGTCCGCGACGCCGGGCCATTGTCTTCCGGCTCAATGACCTCTAACTGCAACTCGCCGTAACCCGGGTTAATCAGCTCGGGAGCCATCTCGCCAGGTCTGGTAAAGCGCGAGACATAGACATAGCTTGCGTTGAATTGGCTCGATCCGCCCGCCGTGGCAAGGGCGTCCGTCAGTCTGAAGTCGTAGCGCGGTATAGAATACCGGCCGGGGAACTGGACGCCGTCACCTAACACCGAAAAAGCACGCTGCTGCGATGCAACCAGCGTAACGGTGATGGAGGGCTCTTTCAATATGCTCGGAGATACCAGCCTCCTAATCTGGTCTTCAAGCTGTGTTTCCGTCAAGCCGGCTGCCCGGACAACGCCGACCTCCGGTATCGATATCTTGCCGGTCTCGGTCACGACATAATTGTTGATGTGATGGACTCCTTCTCGAAGCAGCTCATAGATGTCTATGCTGACCACATCTCCCGACCTGAACACATAATCCGATTTCTGCGCGACTGCGTCGATCGGCAGCGGTTCTTCCGCTCCTTCCCAGGCCACGGGCGTTTCCTCGGCCACACCGAGCGAGTCCAATATGACATTGACCGCCGGGACGGGACGGAACCTTCCAACTTGTGTGGGGTCAAAGAACTTGTTGCCGCAACCGCCGGAGAACAGGGCCAGCAGGGGCATAAACCACACAGAAAGGAGCAAAAAGCGGCTCCGGCTCTTCCGGGCGACCGTCATCGTCTTCCTGGCTGCAAACTTCCTCAAAACGCGGAGATCCATCTTTGTGTTTAGCCCTATAGCGTGTCGAAAAACGCGTTTCATTCGGTGGGATTTATCGGTTCAATATGTTGCCCGCTTAACCTTTTTTTGGCCTCACGGCGACGATCCAGCAAAGGCGGGCAGGAAAGACGAGCGTCGCTTAAGTGTGCGCCTAAAAAGGTCTGACTTGTTGGCATCGAAATGCGATAGAGTTGCTCTGCTGCAAGCGAATCCTGCTTGCGCGGGTAACGCAACTATAACTTGATACAGAAGTTACGCAACGCGCCACGCCCCGGATAGGCGCCGACGCCCGCTGCTGGCGCGCGAGAAAATGCTCTCTGGTTTCCCCATACGGCAAGAGCGTGTGGGCGGTGCCGGAACGCGCAGCCGTTTTGGACCGATAACTACCGACATACCAGCATAGACACAGATGCGCATGTCACGGCGAAATTTCCCCGACGCAAAGAAAATCCATGAGTGCTCGATGTGATGGGCCGCTGACAGCCTATGGCGCCCACGCAGAGCAGGTAGCCTGCCTTTGCCCCACCCTATTTCGTCTGTGCCGCCACGTGGCAGTCGATCTTGGCCAGTCGCTTCTGCAACTCGCCTCCAGCACCGGTGGTGAATATCTCGATCCTCGTAGGCACCAGCGGTCCATCTTTTTCGGTCTCTTGATAGTCGTAGCCGCGCACCGTCAGAGGCCTGTCTGCCTCTGCGCAGGCAACGCGAATCATGTCCACCAGCAGACTATCCCGGTCCTGGTAGAGGACGGTTTCGCCGGAGGCCTCGCCGGCTGTGTTGATCGGGTGATACCATTGCCCCTGTATCTTGACGGCAGCATCTCGCCTGTCGAACTGAGCTGACGTATCCAGAAGACGGACCGGCGCCGTTGTGATAGCTAGGATCGCGTCCGCAAAACAGTGACGCGCCAGGGCGATGGGAAGCTCCTGGACTTGCCCTGCGCTTCGCAAGACGTCCAATCGCCCATCGAAGAACCGCCAGGCGTATTCCCCCTTTGGTTCGTGGCCTGAAATGTCGACAGCGTTGGACCATGGATAGATGTCGTAGCGCTGTTCCGTCAAGTAGAAGCTGCCATCCGGCTCGTAGAAAGTAACGACGCAGTCAAATCGCAGCTCCTTTGCTCCGGCCCAGGCGTCCAGTCCGCCCGCTGCTTCAATGGCTTCGGCTGCAAAGCCAGAAGGAACCGGAACGCTTTCGAGATCCGGCGAGAGAGTCGAAGCACTCTCGCTGCTCTCATAACTCTGCTCACACCCCGCGAGGAGAAGAACCGCCGCAAGAACCAAGCACATTGTTTCTGACAACCGATCGTCCATTTTCTCCAGACCTCCTATTGTTGACTGTTTTCGCAGTTCAGACCTGCAAGCTGTTCCATAAGCGCATACCTTTGCGCCGCATCGTTCTTCGCGAGCTTCATCAGCTCGGCCGCAACTTCCGGCTTCGATTGTTTCAGTGTGCGGTAACGATTCTCGCCGTACGCGTACTCTTCAAAGTCCCCGGTCGGATGCTTCGAGTCAAGCTGCAGCGGATTCTTGCCCTGCTCCTTAAGCCGAGGATCAAACCGGTACAACGGCCAGTGTCCGCAAGCGACGGCCTTCTTTTGCTCGGCAAGGCCCATTGTCATGTTGATACCGTGAGCGATACAATGCGTGTAGGCAATAATCAGTGATGGTCCCGGATAGGCCTCGGCTTCGATGAAGGCCTTCACCGTCTGATTGGTATTTGCCCCCATTGCTACCTTCGCAACGTAGATGTTGCCGTAGGTCATCGCCAACAAACCAAGGTCCTTCTTGGGCGCCGGCTTGCCCCCTGCGGCGAACTTGGCCACAGCGGCCCTCGGCGTCGACTTCGACATCTGACCGCCCGTGTTGGAATACACTTCGGTATCCAGGACTAACAAGTTCACGTCCACGCCGCTCGCCAGGACGTGGTCGAGCCCACCATATCCGATATCATAAGCCCAACCATCCCCTCCCAGTCCCCAGACGGACTTGCGAACCAGATAATCCGCTAGGCCGAGCAGATGCTTGCATTCGGGACAGTCACTCTTGACGAGCACTTTTTTGAGTTCGTCCACGCGAGCTCTCTGTTGTTCAATCGCTTCATTCGCCGGATCGTTGACCAGTGTGGCCTGCCGGATTTGCCCGGCCAATTCCTTCTTGAGGCAGCCTTTTTCGATTGCTTTGTCCAGCAACCACAGAGCGCGTTCGGCGAACTTATCAACCGTCAGACGCATCCCCATGGAAAACTCGGCGGCATCCTCAAACAGGCTATTGCTCCATGTTGGCCCTCTTCCATCCGCGCGCGTCGTATACGGCGTCGTCGGCAAATTGCCGCCGTAGATGGATGAGCAACCGGTGGCATTTCCGACGTAGAGTCTGTCACCGAACAGTTGCGAGAGCAGCTTGACGTAGGGTGTTTCACCACAGCCGGCACAGGCGCCGGAGTATTCAAACAAAGGTTGAATGAGTTGACTGCCCTTGACGCTCGCCGCCTTGAAAAGCTTTGGATCGGTATTCGGAATCCCAAGGAAATAGTCGTAGTTATCTCGTTCATCTTCCCTAAGCGGTTCCTGAAAGGCCATATTAATCGCCTTGCGGCCCGTTGGTTTTTTGTCGGCATCCTTCTCCTGGGCGGGACAGGCTTGCACGCACACGCCACAGCCCGTGCAGTCTTCAGGAGCCACCTGTACGGTGAACTTCATATCTTTGAAATCTTTTCCTTTGGCATCGGCGTTTTTGAACGTCTTCGGAGCGTTCTCCGTATATCTAGGATCATACGCCTTGATGCGGATTGCCGCGTGGGGGCAGACAAAAGAACACGTTCCGCACTGGATGCAGATGCCGGGCTCCCACACGGGGATATTCACAGCAACGTTGCGTTTTTCGTACTTGGTCGTGCCCGTCGGGAACTTGCCGTCATCCGGCATTTTGCTGACCGGCAGCTTGTCCCCGTGGAATGCCATCAACTCGGCGGTAACGTCTTTGACAAAATCAGGCGCATCATCGGGCACCAATTGCCGCATCTTGACCTTGCTGGTAGCCTTGCTCGGAACCTTTACCTCATAGATCTTATCCAGCGCCGCATCTACGGCCGCATTGTTCATGTCGACAACTTTCTGCCCTTTTTTGCCGTAGGTCTTCTGAATCGCATCTTTAATCGCTCCGACGGCCGTTTCGAGCGGAATGATATCGCTGATTTTGAAGAACGCCGTCTGCATAATCACATTGATTCGTGCGCCGAGGCCCAGTTCCTGTGCAATGCCGATGGCGTCAATCACATAGAACTTCAGCTTTTTATCGATGATCTGTTTTTGAACTTCTTGCGGCAATATGTCCCAGACTTCGTCCGGCCCATGACTGCTGGTCAACAGGAAGGTGGCGCCTTCACGCGCCGGTGTGAGCATATCGAACTTCTCTAAGAATGCAGGGTTATGACATGCAACGAAATCGGCTTTACTAACTAGGTATGGTCTTCGAATGGGCTTTTTTCCAAATCGCAAATGCGATACGGTGACGGCGCCGGCTTTCTTCGAGTCATACACGAAGTAGGCCTGGGCATAGTTGTCCGTCAATTCCCCGATGATTTTGATCGAGTTTCGATTTGCCCCGACCGTCCCATCCGAGCCCAACCCGTAGAAGAGACCCGAGAAGTAACCCTCATCGGATATAGCGAAAGACTCATCCACCTCCAGGCTCGTATTTGTCACGTCCTCGATGATGCCGACGGTGAACTTATTCCTCGGCTTCGCTGCGTCAAGATTATCGAGGACGGCCTTGACCATCGCCGGCGTGAAATCCTTCGATCCAAGGCCATATCGGCCACCGACGATGACCGGATAATGCGTAAAGGGTGTTTCACCCTCGCTCATCGCTTCTCCCACGGCCGTTCGTATATTCAAATATAGCGGCTCGCCGATGGTTCCGGGCTCCTTCGTCCGGTCGAGGACAGCAATCTTCTTCGTCGTTTTGGGTAGCGCTGCGATGAAGTCGTCCGTACTAAAAGGCTGGAACAGCCGCACTTTCACAACGCCCACCTTTTCGCCTTTTGCGGCCAGATATTCGATGGTCTCATGGGCTGTATCGGCTGCCGATCCCATGATAATGATCACCTTCTCCGCGTCTTTTGCGCCTACGTAATCGAATAGATGATATTTCCGGCCGACGATCTTCGCAAACTTATCCATCGCGTCCTGGACGATCTGCGGTACGGCCAGATAATACTTGTTCACCGTCTCCCGACCCTGAAAATAGACGTCGGGATTCTGTGCTGTGCCGCTAATCATGGGCCGGTCCGGCGAAAGCGCTCTCGCTTTGTGCCGGGCGACTAATTCCTCATCGATCATGGCACGCATATCGTCCATCGTCAGCTCTTCGACCTTCTGCACCTCGTGACTCGACCTGAAACCATCAAAGAAATGCAGAAAAGGCACGCTTGACGCGAGAGCCGCCTGCTGCGCAATCAGCGCCATATCCATCACTTCCTGAATGCTGCACGATCCAAGCAGCGCAAAGCCCGTCTCCCGACAGGTCATAACATCAGAATGGTCGCCGAAGATCGACAATGCCTGACAGGCTATCGAACGAGCTGATATATGAAAGACGGTCGGCAGGAGCTCTCCAGCGATCTTGTACATGCTGGGAATCATCAATAATAGTCCCTGTGAAGCCGTAAACGTTGTTGTCAATGCCCCGGCTGCCAGCGCACCGTGAACGGCGGCAGCCGCTCCTCCCTCAGACTGCATCTCCGTAACGGAAGGAATCGTCCCCCAGATATTCGCCTGGCCTTTTGCCGTCCTTGCATCCGCGATTTCGCCCATGGACGAACTCGGCGTGATAGGGTATATTGCAATCACTTCGTTCGTGGCATGGGCCACGTATGACGCCGCGGTATTACCGTCGATTGTAACGATCTTACGCTTCATAGTTTCTCCAATTAACCTAAAACACTACGCAAACAGAATTTACAACAATGCTGCCCTCTCAACAGGTCTCGGATTACTCGACCGAGACCGGTGCGATCTCACACCTGCAGGCGACGAGAGTCGCCCGGGCCGCCCCTTGTGCAGCGCTTCGGACACCCGAAAAAGACTCTTATACAGTCTCCTGCTGAATCAAGCAACACAAAATTTGCCTGCGCTCGAATCATACCTGGGGTCCTCACGTGCGAATCTCGGCCCAATCTCACCCGATACGTGCGACGGCAGGACCGATCACGTCGTGTTGCGAACGGAGCGGCTCAACCGGCCCTTCGCCGCAAAAAACTGGAGTCGATTCATCAGGTCATCCGATTCAATACTGTAGTACTCTGTCGTTGCCGTGGGGAGTGTACGTTTGCAGAAATTTCTGTGAGAGACAGTGTTATTGAGGACCGAACCATGCGAAAGACAAGTCTCATTTCAGTAGCGGCGTTGGCGGGACTTCTGGTCTGTCTCTTCACGGAAGCGGACTTTGCGCGGCAACGAAGTTCTCGCAGGAAAGTCCTGATCGGATTCAAAGAGGCAGCAGGACGGCAGACTGCCGAAAGCCGCAGAAGGTTCATACGGGGGCACGGCGGCAGCGTGCGCCGCTGCTACCGATCTTTTTCTGCAGTGGCGGCAGAATTCCCCGACAGTCAGATCTCCGGGCTGAGAGCCAATCCCAGCGTTGCCTACATTGAAGAGGACGGCCTACTATACGCCCTCGATAGCGAGATGGATGCCTCGTGGGGCGTCAAGCGCGTTGGGGCAGGCGAGATCCATGCCAATGCCAATAAGGGAGCAGGAGTCAAGGTGGCCGTGATCGACTCGGGAATCGACTTGGATCATCCCGATTTGGCCGTTGCCGGCGATGTCACATTCGTCGAGGATACAACGAGCGGGGATGACGACCACGGCCACGGAACACATTGTGCGGGTATCATTGCCGCGTTGGATAACGACACCGGCGTCGTCGGGGTGGCGCCGCAGGCGTCGATTTATGCCGTCAAGGTATTGGACAGCACCGGAACGGGGTATCTCAGCGATGTGGCCGCCGGCATCGACTGGGCAATTGGCAAGGGCGTAGATATTATCTCTCTGAGCATCGGTACCAATGTCAGCTACCAAACCTTGCGAGAGGCCTGCGACCGGGCCAATGATGCTGGCATCATTGTGGTTGCCGCCGCCGGCAATGACTACCGCATGCGTCGGGGTAATGAGAGGGATACACTGGACTATCCCGCCCGATATGATTCTGTCATCGCCGTAGGCGCCATAGACGATACGGATACGAAAGCCTATTTTTCAAGTACGGGCTCGACCTTGGAGTTCGTCGCCCCCGGCGTTTATGTCTACTCGACCGACACAGGTGGTGGCTATGGAATGATGAGTGGTACCTCGATGGCTTGTCCGCATGTGGTCGGAGTGGCTGCTCTGGTTCTGTCCGGTCCGGGTGGGGACGTCCGCACCGTGCTCCAAGAAAGCGCCGAGGATCTGGGTGAGGCCGGATGGGACAAGTGGTACGGATACGGTTTGGTCAATGCTGCAACCGCAGCTTACGAGCCGGTGGTTGCGAGTGATGTAGCCGTAATAAGTGTCGTCGTCCCAAGCCCGGTGGTGCAGGGCGACACCGTTCCGATCGAGGTAACGGTGGCGAATCAGGGTCCCTCCAAGGAGACCTTCGATGTCGTCTTGACTGAAAGTCCGGATGGGTTCACTGACACGGCAACGGTAACCAACTTGGCAGCAGGCGCTTCCGCAACTGTGAGCTTCTCCTGGGGCACAGCCGACGCTACCGCCGACCTCGACCACACCCTCACTGCCACGGCCGCCACAGTACATGGTGAGACGGATACAGAAGATAACTCTTTGAGCACGCAGGTTATGGTCGAGCCGGCCTTTACCGACATCGCTATTACAGCAGTGGAGGTCCCAAGTTCAGTGGTGCAGGGCGAAGAGGTTGCCATCAATGTTACCATTGAGAACGTCGGCAACCGGGAGGTTGCCGATGACATCGCGGTAAACCTCGCCGACGAGACGGATGGGATTCTTGTCGGCACCTCGACGATTGTCGGCGGCTTAGCTCCGGGAGCCTCTGAAGCGCTGACGTTCACGCGGGACACCACTGCGGTTTCTCTGGGCGAGCACGTGCTCACGGCCAGCCACGATGTCAGCGACGATGACGACAGAAACGATTCCAGCGGCGCGGTCGTCACCGTAAAGGAGAGGCCGGCTGAACCTGAGGAATTCACCTTCGTCGGAACCGTTCGACGAGGAAAAGAGTCAGGGCATATCGTATCGGTATCGGGAACTGCCATAATGTACGTCAGGCTGACGTGGATCGGTCGAGACGATCTTAGGTTGAGGCTATGCGACCCTGCCGGAGATATGGTCGAAGTCGATGCGAGTACTCCGGGAGCTCGGTTTGAGGAGATCGTGATCGGCGTCGGCCCGGGAGACTGGCAAATCGCAGCCAAATCAAACGGCAGGCGGCGGCTTACGCGCTACACCATACAAGGAGCGGTCGTTTATTAGGCCCACGGGCATACGTATCAGCGCCGCTGTTTGCGCAAGATTGCACATGGCCCCTTTGCCTGGGGAGGGCACGGTGCCCTAATGTTTAGGGCTAATCGCCGTTTGCCAGGCCGCCATCGGGTGGCTAAAAGGCTCCCCAATCCTGCTTTCCCGGAATGTAGTAGCTCGGGCAAACAAAACGGAACATATGCGAGATTTTTCGGACCTTGTCGAGCTTGGCCTGGTTTTCGGCCGCCATCGCAGCCAATTCACCGCCGAAGACCTCCGAGAAATACTCACGTGCCGCCTGGTGCCTTTCTTCTTCCGTATTGAACAGACTGCGAATCTTGATGAGTTCGCCGGCATCGAGCCAGAAGCCCCCACAGCCGGGGCATTCATCGACCTCAACGTCCTTCTTCACACTGAAGAAGTGCCGCATCATGATGGTATCGTCACATCTGGGGCACTTCAGCCTCTTCGTGCGGTCGACCACCACGCTCTCGTCTTGTTCTATGTCCAGGAGCTCTTCGCCCGCAGATTCGTGGGGTTCATCGAATTTCTTGATCTCAAAGTTGTCAAACCAAATACCGCCGCAGCCGCCCTGGCACACATCGACTGTCACATCCCCCACGGTCACTTCCTGTAACACACGTTCACACGCAGGACATTTCATGGTCTCTTGTCCTCCCAAAAGGGTTCGCAATATGCTATGTCATACTGTGTATCGGCCAGAAGAAGCTACTGCTCAAGGCCAAAATATTCAAGCCATTGTTTGGTCTCGCTGGCACTCAGTCCCTGTCGTTTCGCCGCCGGCTCCCTGACCGCCCTTCTTCGGCTCAACTGCCTCTGCAGATCGGCCCAGAAAACCTCCGATTTCACGGATGCTGCTTTCCTCGCCCGTGCCGCTTTTCGCAACCTTCTGTCACTGCTGACGACTGTCAGACCTTTCGGCGCCGTGCTTGCCGCGATCTTGTCCTCTATGACGGTGTCGGTGTCGCTGCCCGAGCCGGCAAAAGAGATCTCCAGATTGCCCATATTATCGAATTTGGCCTTGTCCGGCGGCCCCGCGCCGTCAAAGATAATCTTGCCCTTCTCGCCTGTCAGCCCCAAAAACCTGCTTAAAGTTCTGCACAGCCCAAGGTCGCTAACGGCTTCGGTGTCCCCGGTGGTTTTGGAGATTGCGTGCAACAGATTATTGCCGTCGATGATAAGCATACCGTATGACGCAATTCATCAAAATAGCAGCATGCGCATCGGACCAAGGGTCCGGTCAAACGGATTAAAGACCAGCCCGAGTATCTCTAACGTCACGACGCCCAGCAATGCCTCATCACCCTCTTCACCTAAGACCACGGGTGTATGAGCCTGGCCTTGTGGAAGGACGATATACGTCTCGGATACTGCTCGTTCCACCGCCGTTCCATCTGCCAAGGTGAACGACATCTTGCGTTGTGGCTTCAGACCGATCTCCTCCCACACTTTTTTGGGAAGCAGCGAATACGCTACCCCACTGTCTATGACAAACTTGACGGTCTTCTGTTTCTTCCCGGGTCCCTTCACTCGGCCTTCAACATAGGCAATACCCATGTTTGGTCTCCACAACTGTTGGCCCAAACGGCCAGGTTGAGGTTATCTCAGTGCCAGCCCTTCTATGCTTCGAATCTTATTTCGCCGCCGACGATTGTTTTTTCGACTTTGCCTTTGACTTTCCAGCCATGATAGGGGCAGTTTCTACTCTTTGAACGGAACGTATTCACGTTGATTTCATACTCGGCGTCAGGATCGACGATCGTGACGTCCGCCTGCGCGCCCTTGCTGAGCGTGCCTTTCTCGATGCCGATGATCCTGGCTGGATTTTGCGTCATCAAACGAATCAAGCCCGGCCAATCCAGAACGCCCGGCTCAATCAGGGCTTTGACGTACAAGGCGAGAGCGCATTCCAGAGACGCAATGCCAAAGGGAGCGGTTAAGAACTCCAGCTCCTTCTCGCTCTGCAAGTGTGGCGCGTGGTCCGTCGCGAGGGCATCGACCAGCCCGTCAGCGATGGCTTCTTTCAATGCCTCGACATCTCGTTCGCTCCGCAAAGGTGGATTCACCTTGTAGTTCGTATCGTATTCGGCACAACATTCCTCGGTCAGAAGCAGATGATGCGGCGTGACCTCGCAGGTGATCGGCAGAGAGTCCTTCTTGGCCATCCTGACGAGCTCGACGGACCCGGCGGTTGATAGGTGCTGCGCGTGGTAGCGAGTCTGCGTCTTTTTGATGAGCTGAATATCTCGCCAGAGCATCGCCTCCTCAGCCAATGGGTCGATCCCTGGCAAACCGAGTATTGTCGAATAGTAACCCGAGTTCATGACGCCCTGGCCGGCGATACGTTCGTCCTGGCAATGTTGAGCGATGACCACATCGAACATGGCGGCATATTTCAAGACTCGCAGCATGACCGCCGGGTCCTGTACCCCCCTGCCGTCGTCCGTAAAGCCGACGGCGCCCGCCTCGGCCATGAAACCCATCTCTGCAAGCTCAACGCCCTGAAGCCCCTTCGTCATGGCTCCCATTGTGTAGACATGCGTCTTCCGAGCCTGCCTTGCTTTTCGATGGATGTATTCGACGTCGGTCTCGTTTTCGATCACAGGATTTGTATTGGGCATACATACCACAGACGTGAAACCAGCCGCCACCGCCGCCAGAGAGCCGCTTGCTATCGTCTCTTCCTCTTCGTCACCCGGCTCACGGAAGTGAACGTGCATGTCGATCAAACCTGGTGTGACCAACTTGCCGGCAGCATCGATGACTTTGCAGCTCCCCGCCTCAAGTCCTGAATCTACAGTCACCTCCCCAACCTGCTCAATCCTGCCGTCAACGATCAGCACGTCACATTGCTTGTCGATCTCGTTTGCAGGATCAATTACTCTTCCATTCTTTATTAAGAGTATTGAGTTCATCACGCTTCATTCTCACATGGACAAGAATTCATTCCGTATCGCTGTGCTTGCACGTCAGTCTCTCTGTGGTACCGACGTTCCTTTTGCATTCTTGCCGATGCTCGCCGGATCCAACCTCAGCGCATCGCGGTAGAGTCTCGCTGATAATTCCTTATCACTTCTATCACTTAGAAGATATTCTTGAAGTATGCCGCCGGCCACCTCCCTATTCGTGCGTACTACACGCTCTATCCTTCCGTACAATTTCTCCGGCATCTGTTGCTGATCGGCCAAAGCGACATCGATAATCCGTCTGACAACATCCCTGGTCTTGTCAGGAATGTTGAAAAGACCTTTTTCAACGGCGGCAAAACGCACGTCCGGAACTTCGTCTTCCGAAAGCCGGATCAGCAACTGGGTGATCTTGGGATTCATGATTGTATTGCCCCATATCCAGTAGTGTCCAGCGATCTCGGCCGTCTTGATCCGCACCTTGGGACTCTCATCTTCAGCGCACGCCTGAATTGCAGGAATGAAAGTGTCATCAAACAAATGAAAAATGCCGAGCGAGGAGATGCGTTCGAACTCTGCAAGCCTCGATGCGCTTGCCCCTGTCAAGAGGACTTGTCTTACTCGATCCAGCTTGTCACCGAAGTCTTTCATAGTCTTTTCGATATCTTCCGGTTTCGTCTCGCCTCTGCCTGTGTCGTAGACACGGCGGCTTTTCCCTTCAATCACCCTGATGATATTCTGTGCCTGTTGTCTCTCCGTAGGGTCATTGCTATCCAAGTAGGGCTCAAGTAAACTGATGAATTCTTCTCGCTGATCGTGCACCGCCCAGACGCCCCATGCCGTTCGACCGACTCCGTAGCCCTGTATGGCGAGGTCTGCAAGACGTTTCAACACTTCCGGGGACTTCGGCTTGACAACAGTCAGTCCGTAATAGAACGCATTATACATCACATCGGAATCAAAGCTCGCACAGTACAGGATATCCACAGCGGCCAGCTCCGGCGGCGACATGTGCCAGATATACTTGCTTCCAATCGTTCTGATGATATCGTTCTTGTCCGCCGATGTTCTGCGAAAACCTTTGCGCACAATTTCAAATATTTCCTCACTGGACAGCGTATTAAGGGCATGATGCTTGACTGCCCACGTCTCATCAAGCTCCTCACCCGCCTGAACATCGTCCGGGAAAAAGAACAATGGCTGTGAAACGTCGACTGTGTCGCGAATCTTCACCTTTTCCTTTTGTGCCTCTGCCTTCTTAACGGCTTGTCTATCCGAAAATTTCTTCATCGCCTCATCATGTTTTTTCCACTGTTCTCTTTTCCTCTCCATAGTCTGTTGAAGTTGCACGTACTCAACAGCGGCTATTACTTCGCCGAGCCGTGCCTTACCCCCACTCGGCAACACTACCTCTCTATCCAGACGTGGACCGATCTGTTCCATGAATCCCCACATTCCCTTAGAGGAATCCATCTGTATGCCCAGTCTTTGTAGAAGACTGACAACAAACTTGTCCTTCCGGGACATCAACAGCTTCATCTCCTCGAACACCGGTAGTAGGTGGTCGGGTGGATCATGTCGGCTATTCGACCAACTGTTCACGAAGGGGATGTACTCCAGCACGGTGGTCGTATTCGACTTGATCTCTGCTTGTCCTTCCGTCCAGCCGGGAATGCTGTCGGCTGCAAACATGGCTATATAGATTCTGCCCTCTGGCAAACCGCGGACGGTCGTCTGGCCTCTGAGCATTCGATTGCCGCCGATCATATTTTGCATAAACGCGCCGCCCCATCCGACAAAGCCCAGAATCGGATCGGCCCGAGTGGGCGAGGTGCTGATAACAAGCAGCGTTTCATCATTCGGGGCTTTCTCATCGAGATACAAGACGCCTGTTCCTAACGGGCGAAGCTCAATATGCGACACATTCCCGGCAGATACCCGAATATATCCGGCAACACCGTGTAGTTGTATTTCGGTACTGTTTCTCTCAAACACACTCTTGATTTCTTGCACGCCCTTCCAGGATTGTGCAACTAACCTGTACTCGCCAGCCGGTATGTTCTCAAAAGAGAAACGACCCGTATCGTTCGTAACCGAAAAGCATATCTCTCTCTGCTGGTTGCGTTCGTTCGACAGGTACGCATCCGTGAACAGTCCGAACGTACCCTTGCAAACGGGAATACCGCTTCTGTGCTCACAGAGAATGACAACTACGCCGGCGATAGGTTGGCTTTTTGTGTTTAGTACCGCGCCTGTAATTGTCCCGCCGTCACGTTTGGAAAGTAGAGAGTCCTCCGCAGAACAGACGTGGGCAAGGATGAGAATTGAAGCCATTGATAGCGAAATGTGCTTTTTCATCCCTGTTGTCCTACTTGTCATGGACATCACTTGCTTTGCGCTGCGGCCTGATTGACCAGGAACAGCACCGCCATTCGAACTGCCAGACCGTTGGTGACCTGTTCCAGAATCACACTGTTCCGGCCGTCGGCCACCTCGCTTTCCATCGAATCGATGGAAAAGGATTCCCGCCGAGCCTCTCGAATTGAATCCGCAGCATATTGATCACATCGACTTTGTCGATAACCTCATCAAGGCAATAGCTCACCTTCACCGGTAATCGTTCCGCCTGCGTGGGCATCAGCGTCGGCGGACCAACAAAGGTCACCTCAGCGCCCAGCTTCGTCATCGCCCACATGTCGCTGCGAGCCACACGCGAATGCGCGACATCCCCAACGATCGCGATTTTCAGACCTTCAAGACTGCCCTTAATCTTGCGAATCGTATAGACATCCAGGAGGCCCTGCGTCGGATGCTCGCAGAATCCGTCGCCGGCATTGACGACACAGGCATTGATGTTTCTACTCAGGAATCTCGACGCCCCGCCGGCACTATGGCGTACCACAACGATATCAATCCCCATCGCTTCCAGATTCCGGGCGGTATCCAGCAGCGTCTCACCCTTGCTAACCGAACTGACCTTCTTGGTGAACTCTATGATATCCGCGCTCAGCCGGCTCGCGGCCAGGGCAAAGCTGTTTCGCGTGCGCGTGCTGTCTTCAAAGAACAGATTCACCACGACCTTGCCGCGCAGGGGTGGCGCCTTCTTCACGGAGCGCGTGCTGACCTGCTCGAAACCCATTGCTGTGTCAAGAATGTACGAGATCTCGTCGGCACTGAGTTCCCTCAGGCCGAGCAGATGCTTGCGATGCCACTTGAACTGCTTGCTCTTTTTGGTCGCCATGTTTGTCGTATCTCGCATTCCGTTGTTCGAAATTCGACAGCGGGATACTCATCACTCGATGATAACCTGCTCCTTTCCATCCGATTCGGCCAGATTCACCTGCACCAACGTGCCGGGGGCGGCCTCCGTCTCATAACCGGCGTAGTCCGCCTGTATCGGCACCTCCCTGCCGGCTCTGGCCACGAGAACCGCCAACTTAATCGCCCGTGGCCGGCCCAGGTCGATCAGGGCATCCATCGCCGCCCGGGCGGAGCGGCCCGTGTGGAGAACATCATCGACCAGGACAATGACCTTGTCATCTATGTCAAAGCCGATTTCCGTGGTTCGGACCTCCGGCTGCGTCATTCCCTGGGGCGAATTGAGATCATCGCGGTAGAGCGTTATATCCAGAGTCCCACACGGGACCTTCTTGCCGAATGCTTTCGACAAGCGGGCCGACAGCCTCTGTGCCAGGATCTCTCCTCTGCTGCGAATCCCAATGGTGGCCACCTCCTGCTGAGGACCAAGATCGGCTACAATACGGCCGCCCAAATCCTCGATAACCTGGCCAATCTGTGTCGAGTCCAATATCACTTTCATCGTTTCAGCAGACCTCACACTAAAGACTAACGAGCACCTCTTTGCCGAGTATAGCACGTCTGGCCGATAAGGGCAAGATTCCCGGCAAAGTTTTCAAAAATGTGCCCTCTCACTATTGAAAGGTGCTAAATTATGAGAACGGGCGTCACAATTTGCTTGAAAACAAGGGCGTTTTGTGGTATGATGGGGTAAAGATGTTGCTGAAGAGACTGTACGTTGGTTACGGAGGTCAGCGGTCGGAAGGGCAGGTCTGTTCCATTTAGCCTGTTGCGCTACCTGTGGAGTCGGAACGTGAAACGAACGCGGCAGAAAACGCTCGTCTCAAGTTTGATCGTGTGCCTGGCCGTCGTGCTTGGCGCCCTCGGCACAAGTGCAGGAGCCGACGGCCTGCAGCCTGTGGACGTTCTTCATCCCCAGGGGCTCCGACAGACTGGAATCTATGCACTCCGCCAGGCTGAACCCGATCTGATGGGCGCCGGCGTGAAATTCGGCGTCATTTGCCGAAGCTTTACCTATGTTGACGGCGAACCGCAGAACGATTATCGCCCCGACGTTGAGCACAACTGCCTTAAGACCGGCGGATTCATTTTTGGGGATCCGACCGAACCGGCCGTGGGTGTGTCGCCGCATTCGACCGCTATCTGCTCCATACTGCTCGGCGACGACCCCACTGCATATCACCCCGACACGGGACGGTTTTACTACCAGGGTGCAGCGCCGCGCGCCCAGGCCGAGATCCATGAATTCTGGCATTTCGTGCTCAACAACGTGTTCACACAAACGCCGCTCGATGTGGATATCCTGACGGCCAGCTTTGGATCAGCATTTGAACACCCGTGGACAAGAGGCATCGAATTATTGGCCGAGTCCTATGGGATTATCGTCGTCGCCAGCATAGGCAATGGCGCCGATGCGCACAATCCCGTCCTCTACCCTGCCGCGGGGGCAAATGTTATCGGCGTGGGCGTCGTCGATTCTGTCAACAGCGACGACCTTGTGACCAATCTTGCCCATTTCGCGTTAGCTTACCCCGAACATTCCAGTCCGGGCCCGACCGGCAACGGGCGATGCAAGCCTGACCTCGTCGCTCCCGGCAATTGCCTGGCGGCGGAGGTGAGCGAGCCCAACCGCTATGAGCCGACCGGCAACTGGTCCAGCTACTCGACGCCCGTTGTCGCCGGGGCCATCGCTCTGCTCGTTCAGGAGGCCAAGGAGAATCCGGATCTGAGTTCCGCCGTCTCGCCAAACGGCGGCAACTGTGTCATCAAAGCAATCCTCATGAATTCGGCGACGAAACTGCCCTACTGGCACAAGGGCTGGCTTCCAAGCGATGACGATCACTCGGCTCCCCTCGACTACGTCCAGGGCGCGGGCATGTTAAACACCGTCGGCGCCTACGAACACCTGATTGCGGGGTCATACGAGCCGGGCGATGTCCCGACAACCGGCTGGGATCTGAACCTTCTGGACAAGACCGATGCTCCAGACAATAGCTACGAATTCACAGTCTCGGAGTCTGCCGGCAATGTCATTACCGTGACGCTCGTGTGGAACAGGCACTACGACGGCATCTATCCCTTTGAGCCGGCACCTGATAGAGACAGCAACCTTCGGCTTGAGCTCTGGGCGGTTGACCCGGGCAACCCCGACAACAATTATCTGCTCGATTATAGCGACAGCAGCGCCGATAACGTGGAGCACATTCACGTCGCCGTAGACCCGGACTATAGAAACTACAGAATCGTCCTTCGTTTCAGCGATGACGAAGACCCGCTGGAATCGGCGCTGAGCCAGCGCTATGGCCTGGCTTGGAACGTCGGCGAAGCAGATGAATCCGATAGCATCTTCTGGTACGACTTGAATGCCGACGGCATTGTCGACGAGTTGGATTTCGGCATCATACTGAACAACCTCGCAGAAAGTGTCAAGTCGCCCGAAAGCTATGTGCTTGGCGACATCAAGGCGGATGGCGCGATCAATACCTATGATGTCGAAGCTCTTTTCCGAGAAGTCCGGAATGGGCGCCAAGCCGACTGGCGCGCCAAACCGGCCGAGAAGCCAGGATAGATCGGCGACACGTCAAGTCATTGCCTCCCCGTCCGGCGCGGCGGCGACTCTTTCAGGAGGGAACCACGATCAGAGAAGAAACTGCGACGAAGTTTGCCCGCATGGTCATTTTGCTGGCCATGACTCCTATGGCGGCGTTTGCCGAGGAGCCCTGGAGATTCATCGTTACCTGTGACAGTCGAGGCTATACGGACGGCATCGAGCAGATCATTCTGCGAGAGATCGCCGCCGAGACGATTGACCAAGGTGCCGATTTTGTGCTGTTCCCCGGCGATCTGGTCTATGGTTCCTCTGCAACCGACCCGAGTGGGTTTGAGTCTCAGCTCGGAGCCGGGGCAACCACGAGATTTGGGACGTTTGGGGTATTCACCCACGTCCCGATATCGACCCTCATGACAATTATGCGACCTGCTGGCTCGCCGTTTTCGGCAATGACCTGTATCCCAAGCAGAAGCTGCCGGACAACGGTCCTGCGGGCGAAAAGTACATGACGTATTCAGTCACCCACAAGAATGCCTTTGTTATCTCGCTCGACCAGTATGCCGGCATCAGGCACGAAGCGGTCCACACGGTAAACCAGACGTGGCTTGATGCTCAGTTGGCCGCAAACACCAAGCCACACGTCTTCATTGCCGGCCACGAACCCGCATTCAGAGCACGGCATGTTGACTGCCTCGATAACCAGCCCGCCGAGCGAGATGCGTTCTGGGCCAGCATCAGGAATGCCGGTGGGCGAGCGTATTTCTGCGGCCATGACCATTTCTACGACCATGCGCGCGTTGATGAGTCGGAACCGCGGGTGCGGCCCCCTATACCTGGTCGCTGCCCTACGCCGGCAAAAACGGTGATTATGCCGTAGAACAGTGGCACCACGCAACGGGATTTGGCTACGTCCTGGTTGAAATTGACGGCCTCGACGTCACGATGATCTGGATGGAGCGTCATACCAACGATCTGAGTATGCCGGGCCTATATGAGCCGCGCGAGGTATGGGGTTACACTGTTACGCCCAAGCCGATCGTGCTATCACCAAACGGCCACGAGAATCTCGTGGCGGGAACGTCGCACAACATCACTTGGAAGACGATGGAGGGCGCGAGAATAGAGTTTGTGAAGATCGAATATTCGATGGACAATGGTCACACCTGGCGGGAGGTCAGCCCTTGGTGGAATACCGGATCGTTTGAATGGGATCCGGTCCCGGTTGTGGATTCAAATCGGTGTCTCGTCCGGATTCGTGATCTCCATGACGTCACTGTTCATGATACCAGCGATGAGACTTTCACCATATTCCGGTGCCTTAGACAGCTTAGTGGCGACTTGAATGGTGATTGTTACGTCGATTTTTCAGATCTGGCTATGTTGGCCGGCGAGTGGCTCGAGTGCGCAAATCCGTTTGATCCTTCCTGCGAATGAGGGACGCCGTTTCATTGGCCCTTACGTTCTTCTGTAGAGATGAACGAACGTCGTGGACTTTAGAGAGTATAGGAATATGTATTATATGGATCTCAGTGGGAGATAGAACAGACGATGTTCAGATACGTGTACGTGGAATCCGTAGCCTGCGTTCTCCTGATAACGGGCTTTATTGCCGGCCATGCGGAGGGGTATGAGACAGCGGTTCCACTGGCCATCAATGAACTCATGGCATCCAATAGCCGTTGCATCCGGGATGCCCAGGGACAATACGACGACTGGATTGAAATATATAATTTCGGCGTCGATACGATCAATGTGGGTGGTATGTATCTGACGGACGACCTGGCCACCCCCACCAAATGGCGGATTCCCAGCAATAATCCGTCTGCAACGAGGATTCCCGCAGGTGGTTATCTGTTGATCTGGGCCGATGATGATACCGCCGATGCCGGCCTGCACGCGAATTTCAAGCTTAGCGCCGGCGGTGAGGAGCTTAGCCTGTTCGACAGCGACGGCGCCACGCTGATTGACAGCATCGTCTTTCCGGCCCAAACGACGGATATCTCCTATGGTCGCTATCCGGACGGCGAGGACAGTCTCCGTTTCTTTGGTTTTCCGAGCCCGGCTGCCCAGAATGACGGGGCGTATCTGGGAGAAATCGCCCGTCTGAAGTTCAGCCACAGCCGGGGCTTCTACGATGCACCGTTTTCCGTCACCATTGCCACGGAAACCGAAGATGTGGTCATCTACTATACCCTTGATGGTTCTAAGCCCTACGACATCGGTGCGCGAAATGTCACCACCGGCAGGGTCTACACGGATTCTATTCCGGTCAACACAACCACAACCGTACGGGCCATAGCCGTTAAGGCGGGATGGAAATCCACGAACGTGGATGCCCAGAGCTATATTTTTCTCGATCACGTTATTCGGCAGACTGGTGCTGGACTGCCGAACACGTGGGGACATGCCGGAGCCGACTACGAGATGGATCCGGATGTGGTGAATGATCCGGCCTATCGCAATAGAATCAAGGATGATCTCAAGGCCGTTCCGACGATTTCCCTGGCGATGCCCATGATGGATTGGTTCAACGGCAACTCGAATCCTGAAGTCGGTGGAATATATGCCAATCCGGGGTGGGAAGACACGGCCGGGGAGTCGGCGGAGCGGCCGGTCTCCGTCGAGTTCTTCGATCCATGTACATCAGAACAGTTCCACGTCGATGCGGCTGTGCGACTGGCCGGCGGCTCCAGCACAAACCCGTGGAAGATGGACAAACTATCCATGCGTCTGAAATTCACCGGTCGGCTTGGCGCGACGAAGCTCAGATTTCCGGTATTCGGCGACGATGCGACGGACGAATTTGACACCCTTGTTCTGGACGCGCGCATGAACAACAGTTGGGCCTACGGCGGCGGCGTCGGGATCAGCAGACCGGGGCTGGGCCAGCGAGACGTCGCGCAGTACACGCGGGACCAGTTCGTTTCGGATATCCAAAACGCGATGGGTGGCTACGCACCGCATGGCAGGCACATTCACTTATATCTCAATGGCCTCTATTGGGGATTGTACTGGCTACATGAACGGCCCGATGAGCACTTCGCCGCCGCCTATCTTGGCGGAGAGGACGACGATTACGATGTCCTCAAGCACAACTCCGGCACAGTCATCAACGGATCCGCCGCGGATTACAGCCGGATGATCAATACCGCCAACGCCGGCCTGCGGTCCGATCAGCAGTATGAATCCCTGCAACAATATCTCGACGTGCCCAATCTCATCCATTACGTGATAACGAACTACTATGTCGGCAATACGGACTGGGCACATCAGAACTGGTACGCCACGTATAATCACGCTGAGCCCGACGGCCGATGGCGATACCATAGCTGGGACGCCGAACACGTGCTCGAAGGGCTCTATGACAATGTCACCGGCAGAAATGATAGCGGCGGCCCGACAGGTCTTCACCGCAGACTGGCGGACAATGCGGAATATCGCATCCTCTTCGCCGATCATGTCCACCGGCACTTTTTCAACGATGGCGTCCTCACACCTACGGGCGCTACAGCTCTCTACCAGGTCCGGCTCGACGATGTTGACCGGGCGGTCGTCGGCGAATCGGCCCGCTGGGGAGACAACCACCGGTCTCGCCCCTATACGCGCAACATTGAGTGGGTCCGTGAGCGGAACTGGCTCCTGACCCAATACTTCCAGCAGCGAACGGCCATTGTCCTCAACCAGTTCAAATCCCGTGGTTGGTATCCAAACGTGGATGCGCCGGTCTTTCGCATCAACGGTTCGTATCAGCACGGCGGACCGATCTCGACGCGCGATACGCTTTCGATGACTTCCCCGACGGGGTCGATATGGTACACCCTCGACGGCACCGATCCGCGGCAAGCCGCAGTATCACCGGGCGACTTTACCAGCACCAGATTAGTGCCCGAGAATGCCGACAAGCGCGTTCTCGTTCCCACCGGTCCAACCAGTAACAACTGGAGAAGCACCTCAGGCTACAACGACTCGTCCTGGCTGCCGTGCACCGGCTCACCCGGCGGTCTCGGATACGAACGAAGCTCCGGCTATCAAAACTTCATCAGTCTCGATCTTCAGGACCGGATGTATGTCAAGAACACCACCTGTTACATCCGCATCCCATTTACCTTCAGTGGCAGCTCGGATGAATTCAACTTCATGACCTTACATGTCAGATATGACGACGGTTTTGTGGCCTATCTCAACGGCATCGAGGTAGCTCGTCGAAATTTCAACGGTACACCAACCTGGAATTCTCGTGCGAGCACCACCCATTCGGACTCACAGGCCGTCGAGTTCGAGAGTATCGACGTTTCCGCCTTTCTCAGCCGTTTGCAGCGGGGCAATAATCTATTAGCCCTCTACGGCTTGAATTCGTCCACGACCAGTTCCGATCTCCTTATCTCCGTAGAATTGATTGCCGGGCAAGGCTCTAGCGCCGGTGCTGGCGGAATCTCGGCCAGTGCAATCCGATATACGGGTCCCATCACACTGGACCACAGCGCCAACGTGAAGGCGCGCGTCCTGAGCGGCGACACCTGGAGCGCGCTCAACGAGGCGATCTTCGCCGTTGGTCCGGTCGCGGATAATCTCCGCATCACGGAGATCATGTATCACCCACAGGCCCCGGCCGGCATTGAGGAGCCGAACGAAGAATTCATCGAACTGACAAACATCGGAACTGAGACCATCAATCTGAACCTGGTCCGCTTCACAAACGGTATTGACTTCACCTTCCCCGGCATCGAGCTTGTTCCCGGCGACTATGTCGTCGTCGTCCAGGACCGTGACGCCTTTGACGCTCGATATGGCACAGACATTTTCATCGCCGGCCAGTACTCCGGCAGGCTGAACAACGCCGGCGAGAGAATCGAGCTGGAAGATGCGATTGGCCGGACAATTCTGGATTTTTGCTATCGTGACGGCTGGCGCTCTCTGAGCGACGGCGAGGGCTTTTCTCTGACGATCCTCGACCCGGCCAATCCCGACTTGAGCAGTTGGGAGCAGAAAGACGCCTGGCGCCCCAGCGCCTATCTTGGCGGTTCCCCGGGACAGGATGATAGCGGCATCCTCCCCAATCCGGGTGATGTAGTCATTAGCGAGTTGCTGGCCAATTCGCCCGGTGGCGATCCTGACTGGATCGAGCTGTACAATACGACCGGGGCCGCGATTGAGATTGGCGGCTGGTTCCTCAGCGACAGTAATGATAATCCCTTCAAATATGAGATCGCCGCCGGCACCACGATTGATCCATACGGGTATCTTGTTTTCTACGAGGACCTGAACTTTGGCAACCCGAACGCCGCCGGCTGCCACGAGCCCTTCGCCCTGAGTGATACTGGCGAGACGCTGTACCTCAGCTCGACGCAAGATGGCGTTTTGACCGGCTATCGCAACGTCGAAGATTTCGGAGCTTCGGAAACGGGGGTCTCGTTCGGGCGTTACTACAAGCCCAGCACAGGGAATTCCAACTTCATCGCGATGCAATCTCCAACGCCGGGTTCTGCGAACGCCTATCCGAAGGTCGGCCCGATTGTCATCAGCGAGATCATGTACAATCCGGACTGGCCCGATGGCGGCTCCTATACGAACGACCAATACGAATACATCGAGCTTCACAATATCAGCGCCGAGCCGGTGACGCTGTACGATTATGATAGGGGTGAGCCGTGGACGTTCACGAACGGCGTTGAGTTCGACTTTCCTGCCGATCTGCCTGTGACCATCCCGGCCGGCGGATATCTTTTAGTGGCCAGGCACCCGGAAGCATTTCTCTGGTGGTATCCGGGCGTACCCGTTGAAATGGTTCTTGGTCCTTATGATGGCCAGTTGAGCAACGCGGGAGACACGGTAGAGTTGAGTATGCCGGGCGATATCGACAGCGCTGGTGTGCGTCACTACATTCGCGTTGACAGAGTGAATTACAGCGACGGCTCACATCCCGAAGATTGTCCCGGCTCCGTGGACCTCTGGCCGACCGAGCCGGACGGGTCCGGCCTGTCGCTCACGCGAAGAATCGCCGCGGACTACGGCAACGATCCCGGTGACTGGATTGCCGGCGTCCCTTCCCCCGGCGAGTAACGAGAGACGACGGACAACCGGCGAGCGACGAAATTGTGGACGTCAAGCAAAACCGATTGACTCAACGGGCCCGTATATGTTAGAATATTGTCGAGGGATTCGTGCAATCCTGTTCGGTGAGGAAGGAGATAAAAGGGTGCTCATATCCATGCGGGCACGCACACATCAGACGTCACCATTCGCAAGAGCACGCGGCTTATGTTCTCTTGCACTCATTCTCCTATGCTCTTGCGTATGCACGGGTGACTGTGTCATCAACGAGATTCATTACGATCCTGACGTTAAGACGGAAGCCGTCGAGTTTGTCGAACTGTGCAATACCGGGATGACAGATATTGACCTTTCCGGCTGGTATTTTAGCAACGGCATCGCTTACGAATTTCCTGCGGGCTCGACATTGCCGGGCGGAGGGTTTATCATCGTTGCCTATAGCACGCGGCAGATTGATGCCAAATGGGGCGGCAGCAGGTCCGGCATACCCCCACATCTGGTGTTCGGTCCGTTCCAGGGCAGACTCGCCAACAGCGGAGAGATGATCGAATTGCGCAATCTGAATGGAGATATTGTGGATCGAGTCGATTACCGGCTTGGATTTCCCTGGCCTACCGTGGGCGATCCGGTGCCGGTGAGTCAACCCGGCACGGGATACTCTATCCAATTAGTCAATCCGTTTCTGGACAACGATCTGGCCGGTAGTTGGCGTTCAGCGTATCCCACACCCGCGGCATCCAACGAACGGGTCTACCTGGACGATCCTCCGCCCCACATCCGCCAGGTGGGACACACTCCCAAACAACCCAAGTCCGATGAGCCTGTCATCGTAACGGCCAAGGTCACCGACTCCGACGGTGTCGCGCGCGTGACCCTGAACTATCAGATCGTCGAACCCGGCAGCTATATCACTATCAATGATTCGCAGTACCATCTGGATTGGACCGAGGTCGCGATGAACGACGACGGCCATAGCGGCGACGTACTCGCCGGTGACGACACCTATAGTGTGCAACTTCCGAATTCCATCCAGCAGCACCGTCGTCTTATCCGATACCGCATCACGGCTGAGGACCGCGCCGGATGGGGCCTTCTCGTGCCATATGCGGACGATCCGCAGCCTAATTTTGCCTATTTCGTCTATGATGGCGTACCCGCCTGGTCCGGAGCCATTCGACCCGGCGT
>SMTZ1_10001058_pt1 | contig 27768 bp, 26 predicted proteins | sample DeeMarSWOR136_30_FD_25667 | JGI IMG/M metagenome (IMG submission 25667)
TTGGACCGCGCAATTTCCGAATTTTGTGTTGCTTTACAAATTCTTCGCAAGATTTCATTAGATTTTTACACGTAATAAAATCTTCAGCAAAGATCCACCCAAATACTCCACATTTTCTCCCATAGCTTGTATAGTAGGGATCTGTTTTACAAATGATAAAACCCTTAAACTCATTTCCAGAATAGGCAATAAACACCTTTATTCTATACTCTGGTAATTCAAATTTCTCTCTAAGATAGCTAAGTAAGATATAGAGTATCTGAGGTTTTACTGAGACATCAGGTACATATAATAAGGTACCTAATGCGTCACATATCTCATCAAAATTGGTAGTCTCTTTAATTTTAATTAGTTCTTGGTATAGAATTTGCGTCATTTTCTTAATTCTATAATATTTTAAATTATTGCTTAAGAATTCTATTAGCTATTTTTAAAGAAAAAAACTCAAATCCCGATTTTTCATTTAAAAAGGTTTGGACAACTCCAATATTAACAACATATTATGAGGTAAAAAAATGACTCAATTATTAAAGATAGAGCCTGTTAAGTTAAAAAATATAACGTGTTCAATATGTAAAGAAAAAATTAAGCATCCTTTATCAAAAATAATACCAAATCCCAGAGTATCCAAATTTATTTCTAGCTTTTCAGGAAATATCGAAGACTTTCTCACATTAGAACAACGAGATGTAGTTACTCATAAAGTATGTGAAGAATGTTTGTTATGAGGATTCTCTCCTTAATATCAAAAATTGGTCTAAAGAAGTATTTTATTCAAATTTATAAAAAATATAATTATGAATGTATCGATAAAAAAAGAAGCACAAATAACATATTCAGATCATACTCCACTCGACGAGAAGAAATATTTAAATGAATATATAATCGAAGTTCAGGATCTGGAAAAATCGTTTAATGGGATTAAAGCTGTGGATGGCATTAATCTTAAAGTCCGTAATGGCGAATTATTTTCACTTTTAGGTCCTAACGGAGCGGGGAAATCTACAACAATTAGAATGCTTACCACTGTATTAAAACCTTCTAATGGAGATGCAAGAATCGGTGAGTATAGTCTAATAAACGAGAAGAATAAAATTAAACCACTTATTGGTGTATGTCCTCAAGAAAATGTTATTTTTGAAGCCTTAACAGCGGAGGATAATGTGGAATTTGTTGGTCGTATGCATGGAATGGAACCCGCTGAAATAAAAAGGCGTACACAAACATTATTAGAGAAAATGAATATTGCAGGAAGAAAAAGATCTGCAAAAACATTTTCCGGAGGTATGAAACGACGCTTAAATCTTGTAATGAGCCTCATTCATCAACCACAAATTCTATTTCTTGATGAACCAAGTGCTGGGTTAGATCCTCAAGCACGACGTTTAGTATGGGATTTTATCAAAGATCTTAAAAATACTGGTATGACCATCATTCTTACAACACATGATATGATAGAGGCGGATACATTAAGTGATCACATTGCTATTATGGATCATGGAAAAATCATCGCTTCTGGAACGCTTGAAGAACTAAAAAGGAGTTCACATAATGGAAACATTATTGAATTTAGTTTTTCTTCGAAAGAGGAGCTTATTCAAGCAAAAAACAAACTAAAAAGAATAATTAATGTGAAAAAAATTACGGAAATGGATAATAATAAACTAAGTATCTCCTTTACTGGAGGAGTCAAAGCATTCAAACAAGAAATATTAGGTGAGATAGAATCATTTAAGACTTTACACTTTAGGGAAGATTCACTTGAAGATATATTTTTAAAATTAACTGGAAGGAGGTTAAGAGATTAATGTACTCTATTGATTTAAAAGCATGGTATATTGCTAAGAAGAATGTAAAAGAAAAGCTTAAAAATTTAGGTTCGATGTTCTGGACTATAGCATTTCCCATTATGATGCTAATTGTGTATAAGTTAGCCTTCAGTGGAGATGATGGAAGTTATATGATTAACGGATTAACAACATTTGATGTTGAGTTTCCAGGCATCGTTGTATATACAATTGGCATGTCCACTGTAACCAGTGCAGTTATGTTTGCAATGAGTAAAAAAGATGGAACATTAGAGCGAATAGATTCAATGCCTGTGAGTCGTGGCAATGTATTTTTGGGAGCTGTAATATCTGAAACCATTTTCATGAATGTACAGCTTGTTTTAATATTTGCATTTGGATATGGTGTATTAGGAGCTCATTTTGAACTAGCAATGATGCCGCTAGGATACCTGATTGCAGTGATTTATGGTATAGCAGCAATAGGATTAGGGCTTATTATTGCAAGCTTTCTTAAGTCACCAGAAGGAGCGAACGGATTCGCTATGTTAGCTCATATGTGCTTAATGTTTATATCTGGATCGTTTTTCCCTTTAGACAATGGCGGCGTTTTTTTTACTCCACAGTACTGGGTTAAACAAGTCTATCTCCAATTAACTGTTGTTGGCGATTCCTTCTCTGATAAATTGTATAGTGGCACAATAATAACTCCCACTTCTACAGCAACATTGATTCCCATCTGGGGCGGACTTCTTATGATATTAGCATTTACAGCTTTATTCATCATTTTGGGAGTTAAAATCTTTCAGAAAAAAACTATTCTTTAAATAAATTATTTTTATCATTTTTTTATTCCATTTTAAAATTTTATACACTTTAAAAGCCTCATTCCTTCAGGAAGCAGGTCAATATTACTCAACTCTCCTTTAAAATAATTAAAGACCACAAAATCCTCAAATTCGTTAGTGTTCTTATTGTACTCCCAACATGGAACATAACCTCTAGGAATGAATCCCATCTCATAAAATAATTGCTGAATATCAGGGCGATATGCTGAGGCAAATATTTCACAATATCGAATATTATGAGCGACTATATACTTATATAGTTCTTGAAGAAAAAGATATAACTCCTCCAAATCATTAATATGATATTTAATCTTCTCAATATTCTGGATATGCTTTGAATGTATGAAAGAGAAGTAAGATTTACTACTCGCCAGTGAATAAGTTATTCTAGTATAGCCGAAATTATTTTGATTCTTTTCTCTCCTGAAGCTAGAAAATAATTGAGTTATTTTATTTATATCTAATTCAATTTTATGAGATTCTATAGACACATTACCCAAACTATAAATTTTATCTACATAATTATATATTTCTTCGACTTCATTAATAATACTTGGAATAGCTTTCTTCCTTAATTCATATAATGCATTTTTTGCATAAATTACTCCCATAACATCAGATTCAATTTCATTAAAAAAGATATCTTTATTAGGAAAGATGGCAACGGTATGCACACCACAGACAGCAGTAATATACTGGGAGCTTGCATGGGCTGTTCGATTTTCACAGTACCAAACGAGTATCTTGTTTTGATATTTTCCCCATATCCAGATGAATGAACCCATTATTGCTTTTACTACATCTAACCTACCCTGATACTTTTTTCGAACCATGAATCCACCCATATACCCCTTTTTATTATCGAAATCAAGGGAGAACCGAAAACATCCGGCATTTTTACTATTCTTAAGTTTAAAAAGGATAAATTGGTGCTGGGGACTCTTTATCATCTCTTTAATTGCTTCTTCATTTTCTATCTCTTTATAGGGATATGTACCTTCATATACTTCTTCACAGATCTGTGCAATTTCTTTAGCATCATCTTCATGAGCCAATTTTAGAATTGGATTAATCTTTTCACGAGGATATAAACGATCAATCGTGATATGAAATTTAGTACCAGTTCCTAAATCCAAGGAATAATCTTTATAGGTTTCCAGAAAATCCGCGACATAGAGAGGGATAGGATTTTTAATATTATATTTCTGAAATTCTGGTTTTATTTCAATACTTTCAATAGTCATATTAACGTTGTTATGGGATTAATTACCAACTCTTATAGATTGATTATTTTTAAATAAAAAATAATTAAGATGGTGAAATTCCTATTTAAAGGAAAAATTAATTAAGTAAAGATCAACGAAGATTTTATAAATGAAAAAGGGTCTATCAGTCTTGCGTCATTTTATTTTTAATATTTCGATACAAATTGCTAATCCTTATACCGATCTCTTCTAGAAGGCGATTTTTCTCCTCAATGTCATTATATTCATATTCCGGTCTATCAACTTCATTTGAATTATAGGATGTTGAGTGAGAATCACGCTTTTTCAATATCTCTTCAACACAAAAAGGGAAGAACTCAAGTAATCTTTCTAATAATACCACTCGGAATTGCAATATCTGTTCCTTTAACTGTTTAGCACTAATCTCTCCATGACTCAAGCGATTTATGCCTTCCTTTAAGGCAGATAGTTGCCCTTCGTCAAATATTAGCTGTTCTAACATGCTATTTATTATTATCTCGTCTTTCAATGGCGTTTAACCTCATTCAATAAAAAATTTTTTTATATCATGTGCGAATTTTTTTATTAAAGTAAACCGTTTATAAGCTTCTTCCTGGATATTGGCATCCTCTTTAACTTGGAGCTGAACCTGTCCAATCAAAGATAATAATTCCTCCTTAGTATAGGGAAATCCCTCTTTTTTAGCAAGTATTTCGAAAAAGCTCTCAAGTTTCTGAGAAGTAACTAATTCATCTGTGTTAGTGTAATGTTTATAGACTTCCATAAGAAATAATTCGACAATAGACTGTTCAACTTTTAATGCTACACTATATCGCTCTTGTTTAATATAAAAATTAATATTAAACACATTATACATAAAATTGCTAAATTCTCGACTTAATGCTTTTTTAATATTGCCTTGCTGGATTATGAATGCTCTTTTAGGAACATACGCAGGTTGCCGAGTTATATTATTGGCCCCTTCATTTGATATTCGTCCTTTAATTGCCATATAATCAGCTAAAGCTTTTTGATATTGTGATCCAACTGAATAGGAAGTCCTAATAGATTCACTCCCACTAGCTCTTTGAAGATGATTCTCTTTTAGATACCCATGTTTTAATAAAATAGTAAATAATGAATCTCTAAACTTTTTAAAATTTTCTTTTTTGATACCTTTTTCAATCGCTTTAGGATAAAGATATGTTGATAATTCTTCTATTACTTTATCTTTATATAGATTACCCACTTGATCAATTCTTGAAATCGCATCAAAAAATTTAATAATCTCTTGAAGATAAAGAATATAACCTCCCAGATCTTTTTCGAATAATGTTTCTTTTGCTTGATGTATGATTATTTGCTCTGCAGTTTTTAGATCATACCCTTGGTTATTCATATGAGCTATTAAGATATCATTTGATATAGGTTCTAATTGACGAAATTCCAAAAGATCTGCTATAATTGGAAATGGTTGGGGGATATCCGAACGTTTCACAATCATTTCCTCGTCATTTAAGTTCATAAGAAAGTCAAACTGATAGGTGTTCTTACGGCTACGAGAATAAATACCGCTCCCCTTTAGTTCGTGTAAATGCATAAGATTAGTAAGTATCGCAATATCTCGACTATCATTGGCTCGTAAGGTAATTAGATTATTGAAATAATTAAATATATTTGGATGCAAATAATGAGCCTGATTAACGGAAAAAATTACCCCAAAATGGTTATCAAATATAGGATCTAAAAATTTATCAATCATTCCATAATCTGCTCTATAATCAATATATTTAGCATCAAAAAAGATATCCACATGAGGCATTACAAAAATTTTTTCGGTAAAGGCGCTAGATTGGGACATATAATGAATAATTTTAGATATAATAAGGAACATCAAAAATATTTGCTTTGGATAGTCGTTAATTATTGACAAATCTAATATAATACTCTTTGAGTTCATGATAAACTTATAACAATAATATTTCTCCTTTTCAGATCCTATTGGTGTTCTAAAATATGTTAAATCTTGGGGAGTTAAATGAGAAAATATAGATAACAAAGCTTCATTTCCAGTCGACCGTTGCCATTCATTCTGAGTTTTAGTTTCTAATCCTAATGACTGTAAATCCATATTAGGATTATTCAAGATGGTTGTTCTAAACATATCAATTTCCCGTTTATTCTTCTTGAAGGCAAGCCCATAAGCATCAAGCATATAGTTAATGAATTCAATATTCTCTTTATCATAAGGAATATCTGAGTGAAGAGGATCTATAGTAAATGTTTGTCCAAACTTAAAATAGAGAATATTATTCATATGCCTAGATCCCTCAAAATATCGTAGCAGACGAGACCACGTGCCATAAAAGTCAAATATAATGAATGGAATATCGAGTTTTATCCCTTCTGATATAATTTTCATCAAAAGTACTGTTCTATCCTCTGAAGTGCCGTTAGTGATGAATAGGTTTGTTAGTTGGTGATAGAGGAAGCCAGCAGGTATTTCTTCTTGCATAATCTCAGTATTTAAAACATGGCCAATAGTAAGAAAGTTTTCCAAAAACAGAGGGCTATTAAATTCTGCCCCAATTCGTGAGTGCACTCCCTTTTTTAATTCATCAACAATTCTGATTAACATTTCCAGTATACTTCCTTGAATAATAACATAATTTAAACGAGTGCCATCCAGCTGAAAAAATTTGTTTTTTAGTAATTCACATTTAATCCCTGAGATTAATTTTTCTCGTCTAAGAGGGATAATCTCAAACTTTTTGAAATTTGACCTAAAGGAATTATGTAGCTTTATTGCCTCCCGATTTAACAATTCTTCTATCTCTACCAGATGACTGATTTTATAAGATTTGATAAATTTTATCTTACAAATACTAATATTGAAAATAAGTCGCCAAATTCCCGCACGTTTCCCTAACCACTCATATTGCTTATTACTATTTGTTAGAACAAATTCTTTCATTTTATCCTTTATTATATAATGAGGAAATAGCTTTTTTACAATTTTCTTCCTTATATATTTTAATCCTTCTTCATAAAATTGATCAAAACTCATAGGAGCAGTAATAAGAGAATATGTAAAAGGTATTTTCAGTTCCAATATAGTTTGCATGAATTTGTTTAAATGGGTATACATGGGAAAGGCACAATTTTTTAAATTAAACATTTTCCAGTCAACAAGAATTCTATTATCTACATATAAAAAAATACTATCAGGGTGTTCACGATAATAATAGAACTTTACTCCAGCAACTGGATCGACAATCTCAGAATTTTTACTATTAATAACATGATGGAACAACAACGATCTCCAAAACATTATAATAAAAACAATAAGAACTATTCCATTTAATAATACAAAATAGAGGATGTTAACATGCAACTGTATTAAAAGAAGATCAAGGTAGGATATTATAAACAGTAAGAAAGATATTTTTGCGATAAATCCCAATATATTTTTCTTTATTGAATAAGTATAAGATGTGTCTTTTGAGGAAACATCAATCCCCTTAAGAAAGAATGTTCTTAATGCATTAACTAAACGTTCTTTAGATAATAATTCTATTTGAAAATGATGGAAATCTGATATAAGATTAGTTTTCATTGTGTCTGTATAAGTATTTAATTTATAAAGCAATTTTTTACGCTTAATTCCAGTTAAGAGTCCCTTGATATAGTAATATGTACAAAAAAATATCGAGGTTGAAAAGGAACCAGTTGAGTGTAAATTCTCCTTACTTGAAGCAATGATAGGTCGATGGGCAATTTGATATGAAAAGGGAATCATCAACTCTTTATCACTTAATGCTTTAATAAAATGAGTGGTGCTTGCATGTACATTTTCGGGGATAATATTGATTTGAAAAATTCTAAGACCAGTATGAACTAAATCCTTCCTGTTAGAGAGAAATAAAACAGTAGGATCATTCTTATCATACCAAAATATAAAATTCTTAAAGGGTTTAATCTCTGCGTTTTTACGAAAGAAAAATGAGAACAGATGAGAAAATATGAAGAACTGATCATGAAATGCGATAATAAAAAAGAATAGAATAGCTATTCCAACCCCAATTGAGAAAAAAAGATTTGACTCAAGAAAATAGGTAAGAACAATAATAAATGCAATAAGACCATATATCACGATAAATCGACTAGTTGAGTATATTTTACTAATATCTTTAAAGGCAGGATTAGCACTCCAGATATTTAACTTCTCAAGCTTTACTCTTTTTTTATCCTCAATCAGAATAAGTTTATTTCCATCAGGATTAAACGCTTCACTAGTCATTATAATTGCCCTCCTCCGTTTTTTAATAGCTTGTTATACATTAGAAATAATATAAATCCACAAATAAAACAACATAACATAAGAGGACTAAGACCACTCATTAATGCAGGATGATAGATTAATTCAACACTTACGCAAAGTCCAAATCCTACTAATGCAGCTATTAATCCGATAATTAGGTGTCCAACAATTGCATTCCTATGATATCTATAGATTAGATTATCTTTAAGCCTTCCATTAACCATAAACCTTCGTTTCTTATGAAGTTCTAAAGTTTCTTTGAGATTTTTTAGATAGATAGCATTTTCCAATTTGGAAGAACTATATTCCTTGTTTAAGGCCTTCTGTAGCAGCAATTGTTGTTCATGAATTTTCCGGAGTAAAAAAGAATTTAATATAGAATGTTCATGGCGATAAGTATGGTGATTTAACATAAAGGGATTTAACATTGAATTAGGAGCAGAATATATAAATTCTTTAGTAATTTTTTGGGAGAGATCAGGAATTTTCATTTTTCGGAGCTCATAATAACAGATAATTAGACTTTTTATATATATAAGAGGGATATTGTCTTGTTCGCGGGCATGTAACAACTCAAACTCCTTTACAATATTAATAATAGATTGCTGAAATATTGAAATATTAAGATTTTCTTGAAATATTGTATTTACCATAATCATATATTCAAACATGGTTTCTTGTTCAGTATCACGAGGTCGAATCCCCAACCTCTTTCCAAATGAATTTAAAAGAATACTTGTTAACTTTTGAATTGCGTGTGATAACTTATTAAAGCTTCGTGAATTTACACATATTTGAGCAAGTGCTTTCAATTTTGCATCTATAACAATATAATTCATTATCTTCACTCTCTCTTGTATCTTTTCGGGTTAAATGAATATGCAATCTTGGATTTTGGCTGATATTGGGATTGTTCTTCAGCAATAAGTTTATCTAATTCACGAGATATATCTTCTGCAATAAGTGTATCCTGGAATATGATTTTCTTTTTAAATTTTAGTAAGGTTTCTGCATAAAAAATAACATATGGAAAAATTATAATAAATCCTACTAATTGTAAGATGTATCCAGGTCCAATCATATAACGCCAAATTAAGTTTTTATCATCTCTATATATGCCATAAGGAAAGTATAGTTCATTAGGGCTAAGATATAGTATAGGAAAAATAAAACAAAAAAAAGTGTTTATAATTAAAGTAGATACGTAAAAATATGAAGAATATTTCATACGATTAGATAGTTCTTCTTTCTCAATATCAAATATAACAGCTATACCCATAGAAATTATAATAACAATGACATTTGAGATGATTATTATTGTCGAGATATCTATTGGATGAGGTCTACTCTCCACAATAAACACTTCGGGAGTTAATAGGGACCATCTTGTAAAAAGGTTATAACTCCACAATGCAAGAATATCCTGATTAGAATCTATGATTTCAAGTTTATACCATGGAAAAAAAAAAGAGAGAAGCAAAAGAACTGCTCCAATGATATAACTCATTCTAGCAATAAAAACTGCATTTTGATTCATAGTTAATCCTCCAAAAATGAGCTATATTTACGTTTAACTTTTTCAGAAATTTCAGAGGTGGGAAATACATCTTGTTTTTCCTCAAAAAAATTATTATCACTAGAATTGCTAACAAATTCCTCTTTCATAAGAATTTCCTCTGAATGATCGACTTCTATTTTATTTATAAGAGAGGATGATGTTGAATTATCAATGACTTCATAAGTAAATTGGACCATTAAAGTAGTTGGTAAAGATTCTTTAATAAGCGTAAGACTTGTCTCATCAAAATTCCTCTTTTTTAAGTAATAAGGAGTTCGAAAGTCTTTTCGGAGTTTTGATTTTCGTAAATAATTTTTTAAGAGTAAAAAGCCACTAATACTAAAGCAGATTAATCCCAATGGAATTCCAATATTGAGAAGTGTATCGAAAAGAAAAAAAGCTTGAAAGGAATATACAAATATAACAATCACTACAAATAAAAGTGGCGAAATAAGTGAAATTCGAATTTGGTTTAAAAATTTCTCTTCTGCCTTAAAATATTGTTTTATTACAGGTTCTTGCATTTCATACGTCTCAATTGAATGGTATTTACTTTCTAAATAATGGAGTAGGTCGGTTAATTGTGTGGAAGAAACAATGTGAAGGTTTGAATTTTTAAGATATGCAAATGGAATAATCTTTTCTAAGAATTTAACACTCCTCATACTAACATATACCGGCTCTACAAGAATTTTATATTGAACTGGTCCTGAACAAAAGAATAATTTCCTATTAATACGTGTCTTTTCTAGTTCAACATTTACTTTTAAATAATTCCTGAAAAATGTTAGAAGCGTACTCTCATTCATTAAGTTAGAAAAAATTTTTTCAGAAGATCGATATAACTGATGAAATTCAGAAGTGATTTTATTATGGATTATAGAGGTTTTTGCTGGCTGCTTAAATTCGTTATAGGCGAAATAATCTTGTGAAATGTCTAGTTCACCTCTAAATGGACATATTTTTAATGGAACAATAATAATTAACTGCAAAAAGTCACTTACAGGCACTACTTTTGCTCCTATGAAATCAGTTCTGGAATGAAGAGTTTTTAAGCTTGCAGAATGTGGTATTAGGAAATAACCAGATAAGGATAAGATATCCTTTGTTATATCTCTTAATTGTTTAAGTTCGCTTTCAATTAATATATCCATGTTTTCTTTTTCAGGTGTTGTTAATTGAACTTTAGATTCGCTTTCAACTATATCACTTCGATATGAGACAGATTCTCTGCTTTCAAAGCTTTTTTCTTCAAATATAGGTCTTGAGGATGTTTCAGTAGGAATGATAAGAGGTCGCTCTATTTCTTCTGCCTCATCATCTAAGGATTCAATAGTATAATCAGATTCATTCTCAAATTCAGGCTTAGAAATATAATTATCATCTTCCTCATATAAAGTTTCATTCTCGTCTTCTAATTCATCATCTATGCCTTCAATATCTGAAGCATCATTGGTCATTCCTGTAAAACTATTCAGACTTTTAATACCATGATAAGAAGTACTAATAGTAATAGCATATTCTATAATCTTACGCGCAGTCTCAAATCCAATACCCTTAACGAGTGATAATTGTTCTGGACTAGAATGTGCAATTTTTTCAATGGAGTCAAAACCATTATTCTTTAATTTCTCTGCCATTGAAAGCCCTATGCCTTTTATTGATTTAATGTCTCGTTTTACATATGCAGTTTCATGGAGAGAAAGATCATCTTCTTTATCTTTTTGTGAAGGTTTTTTATCTTCCTCAATACTAATACTATGATCTAGACTTTTTTCAATATTTGCCATGACATTCTACACTTTTATGAATAGAACTTATTTAAAGAAAAAAAGAACTATTTATGACCACTCCCAAAATTTTTTTAAATAAATATTGCTTTGTATTCTCTGAATTTTCGCCCTCCTCCTATTGTATTTTTGATGCTTTTTTGCGTCGAACGGATAGGAATCGTGAACCTTTTATCATTATTCTATTATTTTTTCTTTTTATTAAGTTACCACTTGAGATAAAAATAAAAAGTAAATGTGATATCAATCGAAATTATATACGGTAAAATTCGGGATCGGAATGAAGTAAAGCAAAAGAGTAATAATGTAATAACATGTCCCTATTGTGAGCAAAAGATAGAAATAGGCATTGAAATCAAGGATTTAGCTCATGCTAAGGATAAAAAATGGTTATTTTTTCCTCATATTAATCTTCACGGTACTCCACTTCATGCGTTAATTTGTTATATGAATTCGGAGTTGGAAATTAGAAATATGGGAGTCATTAATAGCGTAGAAATATCGCGGGATTCAGCTACATTTTCTCAAATAATGAAAAAATGGTCAAATCCATATTAGATAGGTACTGCCAAATATGTCTTTATTAGATTATACAGATAAAATCAGAGCTAAAGAAGTTCAAAAACGAACAGATTATGAAATCTATAAATATATTGCAGATAAAAGAATTTTACGGGTATTATTTGAAAATCGGATATTTGAATTACGGGATATTCAAAAACAGGCAATAAAGAAAGGGCTTTTTTTTCGGAATTCTTTTCTCATATGCTCGCCTAGCGGAAGTGGGAAAACTTTAATTGGAGAAATATGTGCAGTAAATAATATATTTCAAGACTATGGAAAGTCAATTTACTTAGTTCCTTTTAAAGCCTTAGCTACTGAAAAATATTATTATTTCAAGAAATCTTATGAGCGTTTCGGGATTAATGTTGAGCTTTCTATAGGAGATTATGATATAGAGGATTCAAAACTCCAAAAGGCAAGTATTATAGTAACTACTTATGAAAAACTAGATTCTATCTTACGAAATTTTATCGATAGTGCTTGGATTTCAGAAATTTCCACCATTATCGTTGATGAGGTTCATATAATAGGAGAGAGTGATCGTGGACCTCGGTTAGAGTCTCTTATCGTGCGGTTGAATGAATTCCTCCATAATCCTCAACTTATCTTTTTATCAGCAACAATTGCAAACGCAGAGTTTTTCAATTCTTGGCTTAATTCACTGGGAAATAATACAATATTAATTAAATCCGATAATCGCCCTGTACCTTTACATTATAAAATAGAGATTGCTCAAAATAAAGATACTGTAATAAAACGACTAGTTAAAAAATCTCTAAAGAATAAAGGACAAGTATTAATCTTTGTTAACCAACGGAGAAGCACTCATCAAGTAGCACAAAACCTTAAAGAGATAATTAATACCGAATTAAATGAAGCAGAGCAAAAGATATGTAAAGCACTTAAAAAACAGTTAAAGTTAATTAAAGGGGGCAATCGTGAACTACAAAACGTCATAGAATATGGTATTGCATTTCATCATGCTGGATTGCTCCCTAAAGAACGTAAGTTGGTTGAGGACAACTTTAGGAAGCGGATCATTAAAGTAATAAGTTGTACAACTACACTCTCCGCGGGGATCAACACACCTGCAAGAATGGTTATTCTAAAAGATTTTAAAAAATATGTGACCTCTGGGCATAATATAACTAATTACCAAAATTATTATGAAAATTTTACAGATGGCTTTAGCTATTTTAAACCCTTTTCTGCAAATGAAGTGTTTCAAATACTAGGGAGAGCAGGAAGGCCAGGACTTGATAATGTAGGATATGGAATAATATTGGTAAGTCAGTTAGAGGAACAACACTGGGTGGAGGATCATTATTTTCACAATCATGCTTTAGATAATAAACTTATTCCGAAATATAATAACCTTATTTCAGGATTAAATAAAATTAACACGTTAAAAGAACAAACATTACTTCGGATCTACGAAGAAAAGAAAATTACAATGGCATCATTAAAACAATTCTTTGAGCGAACCTACTTTTGGTATGGAATAAGACAGAAAATGAAACAGGATAATATCCCTGTTGAGCAACTATTAATGATCAAGGAAATTACACCCCATAACATCCTAAAACTTCATTCTGATCCAGATCGATTGAAAAATTTACGAGAAAATAAGAGTCAGATGAGAATCTCAAAACTTACAGAATCAACCATCGGGGGATATATCAAAACAGATTATGGTGTCTATTATTGCCAGTTTGACATTGAAATAGGTATCCAATGTTCTTGTGGGTTTAAGAATGGAGTTTCGGATAATTTTATTGATGATAAGTTTAGTTTTTCCTTTTGCGACCATGTAAGTATGTTCCTAATGTTTCTTATTAGGTTTCCTGATATTAAAGTTCGAAAATATATAAATGATATTATCCCAAAAAGCATTAAAAATCAATATATTCTAAATTACCTATTTGAAAAAGGATTGATTATAAAGAATAAAGACGGAACCATAAAATGCTCTCAATTTGGTCAAATGATCATTCGATTATATCTATATCCCGTATCTGGTGTACTCATTCGATACAAGTTAGAAAACAAAGAGATCAATACATTCCAAGATCTCATTAATGAGGCATATGACGTGCTTAAGGCAGAATATCGGATTAAGGGAGATAAGATGTTAGACCCTCTTAAGGAATGGTGTGATGAGGAACCTATTGAAAAGATCTTAGATAAATATAATATTATGACCGGGGATTTATTTTCGGTTCGAGATAATCTTGAGCGAATAGTATATTTTATCGGGCGAGTTGCGCGTGATCTAAAAACCAATGGAGCTGATGTTAGAGAAAAAATGAATAACATCTCTGAGATGGCGGAAACGCTTAAAATTAGAATAAAGTACGGCATTAAAGAAGAATTGTTTGATTTGGTTCTGAGATTAAAAGATGTGGCACGAGTAAGAGCCCGTATGTTATACAATGCTGGTTATCATACTGCAACTCAAGTCAAGCGGGAAGATCCTTATATATTAAACCATAAAACTCGATTAGGAATAAATCTATGTAAAAGAATTTTATCATAGGAGAAAATTAAAAATGGATGATGTTAAACAGTGGACTAATAATCATTTTAAAGTAGATAAAGAAGAAGATATTTCAACATCCTCAGCAATTCAAAATAAAGAAAATGTTAATAGATCACATAAAGGCAATGATGAAAATTTACTCACACTAAAAAAAGTACATTCGATACTTCTTAATTGTGTTAATCTTACCAAAAAACAAAAATTGGAATTTGCTGAAAGTGAGCGGTATTTTATGAAATTGTATTTGAAGAATCTGAGAAAAAAGTTGGAAGGGTAATATTTTTTGTTTATATTATTTCGTGTACCTTTTAATGTAATTATTAACCTAGGAATGAGATATGAGTATTAAAGTACCAAAAAAGAAGCATCATAAGGTTATAGAACCAGAACTCCACTTAAAGACTTCCTTTAATATAAAAGATGCTGTGATATCTTTTTCTAAAATAATTCCAGCACCTCATGAGGAATATATTTATACTGGAGAAGAGAAAATGTCTTTCAGTGAACGAGATCCTGTATACCAGACTCTTTTTAGAAATGAATTTCAATCTTTTTCAAGAAAATAAGGATTAAAGTGAAAGAAGGAATCTTCTGATTTTGTTAAGCTCCCTTGTCTCATTCTTTTACTTACTAAGAATCCCAACTCGTCGAGAGGGATTTTATGACGTTTTGCCATCATTTCAATGACATAAAAAGGAAATTTGGTGTATTCTTTGGAAATTTCTCTTAGGATCTTGTCAAATATTTTAGAATATTCATTACCAGCTTCAAAATCTTCATTATCAATTCTATTATTAGCAGTAGAAACAATTTTAAAATCTCCGTTAGCTCTCAGATCTGGAGCACAACCTAATTCTTGGATGGCAAGCTTATTTTGTTTTTGTTTTACTTTGTCCACCGCATTGGAGATCCCATTTACTTTTTCTCCTCTACTTAGGACTTGTTCAACCTTATGTATTTTGCCACATCGAGGGCATCTTTTTGACTTTTGAATTGTTTTTGCATATGTATACTCAAGACATTGTGAGCATCTAAAAACAATATATGGAGTTTCATCTTTATTCCATGTGATCTCTTCCATTTAGGCTTCCTCTTTCTGTTGATTAAAATAGATATTTTTTATGATAAAATACAATTCCTCTTGATTATCAATTGAAATGACATGACAATTATTATTTTTGGCAAATTTTTGGAACTCTTTTTTTAATGCTCTTTTCTCTCCTTCGAATTTCTCTTTAAAATCTATAAAATCAATAATAATTATAAGCATGGTGCAAATCTGTTTAAGGTTGGAGATTTCTGTTTGTAAAGATTTAAAGGATATTCGTGAAGGGAAGATTTGCAATAAGATCTTATTGCAAATAAAAATATGTAAATCTGATTCCACGATTTCATGTTCAATAATATCTTCTTGAAGGCGTATCCGAAGACCATATTTCATAGGTAATAGTTGACTTATTCTTATTCTTTTTAGGGAAGTTTGAGGTTGAGAATATAAAAACGATTCTAATTTTGATTGGACTTTAGGTATAGCATCATGCTTTTCAAGAGTATCTTTGTGAATTGTTGTTTCGCGCACTTTATGGATAGTTTGGGGATCTTTTAATGTAACATTCATCCTCTTAAGTTTAGCAAGGACAATCTTCAGATAAATCTCATCGTTAGTATCTTTACAGTATAAGATTATAACTTTACCTTTACGATGACGAGCAGTTCGTCCCTTTCTCTGTATCATGCGAATCTCTGACGCGACCACGTCATAAAATACCACTAGATCGCACTCTGATATATCAAGACCCTCTTCACCCACATTGGTAGACACAAGCACATTGTAAACTCCTTTTTTGAACTGTTCCAAGATTTCTATTTGGTTATTTTGTGATAAACCTTTATCATCTTTGCTTTTGGTAGTCTGTCCTACAAATCGTACTGGTCTTAATCCCTTTACGTGAGAAAGCTTTTTAACCACATTTTTTACCGAATCACGTAATTTAATGAACACTAATATCTGTGAAGATGGATTCGAGTGTAATTCATCCAGTAATACTTTCCGTAAGACTTGATATTTGGGATGCACTAAATCTTCAGGGGAAAATTCATAATTTTTTTTTAGTTCAAAATATATATTTCGTATTCGATATTCTGCTGCAATTATCTTAACAGCTTTAGAACTCCTCTGTTTTTTGGCATCTTTATACACTGATTCTAAATACGTAAGTAGTACATCGAGACCTTGCTGTTCGACTAATTCTATCATATGATATAAAATTAAGGCTTGAGCGTTTATTGAAATCGCAGTATAAAGTGTAGTTTTATCTCCTTCATTTTTTAACAGCCCTACTAACTCTGCATTTAATTTGAGTAAATCCTTTCTAATTACCTTGTTAAATAATTTATCTGAACGTTTATCTAAAAAGGTTGCATGAGAAAGATATTGTAATCGTTCTTCTAATAAAGAAGTTATCGCTTTATACACTTGTTCCATTAAGGGTGTAAGATTAACACCTATCTTATAAATATTCATCGGTTTAAGATAGGATTGTACATCCTCATCCCTTCGAGTTCTTATGTGGATATTTTGTAAAGGAATTTGAAGCGTTTCACATAATTGATCGACTTTTTGTTTGGATGCGCCAGGCGATGCTGTCAATCCCAATATGAATCCATCAGGATTATGATCATTAAGCGCGTCTGAGATTAATGCATAGGGATAATCACCAGAAGTGTGGTGAACCTCGTCAAAAATAATAAGAGCAGTATCTTTTAAGGAGTAACGGTTATTTACCAGATCATTTCGTAAGGTTTGAGGAGTAAAAAAGAGGATTTGGGATTCCAAAAAGATATGATCCCGCTTCTCAGGAGGAGTTTTACCTGTTAAGATAGCGAATTTATCATGAGCAATATTCAAAAATTTAGTAAATGTATCATAATGCTGGTTTATTAAAGGTCTTGTAGGTGCTAAAATGATAATTTTACTGTCTGGAGGGAATAATTCTAATGTCTTACTTGCAACTAACACCGCGATAATTGTTTTCCCGAGTCCAGTTGGTAAAACTACTAATGAATTTTTGTTGATACACTGTTGTGCAATTTTGATCTGATACTCTCGAGCTTCAAGATTCTGTGTATCCAAATATGGCTTTTTATTTTGTACTTGTTCCATCATTATTAACAATTATTGTATGATTATCAATAGTGAATTCTGTCATTGATCTACCACTTTTATTATAGGATAATATACTTTCACCTAATTTTAACCCAAATGGTGACGGATATAATAAATCACCTTCTTTTAATTCAAATAAATAGGGATGATGTTCTCGTAGTCTTAATATTTTTATAATAATACCATTATCTGAATCAATCGGAAACCCTTTTCCGCGTTTCACAAATTTAAATAGATACGTAGCATCATTTAAGACCTTACACTGCGATTCTGAAAGATGTATAGTTTGTGGGCATTGGATAGCACCATAAATTCTTTCAGCAACTAAATATATCTTCCTATCCTCTATTTTCTTCTTTAGCTTAAGACTCGAAAAGATACTCCCGCATTGATCTTGAAAGTTTAATATAAAAGTAATTATGTCATCCATTTCACTACGAGTTAATTTTAAATAATTCATTAACCGTTCACAATTCAGTCGTTTCTCAGCATTTTTATTAAACGCATTTAACACTTCTACAAACCTACTCAAAATAAAAAGAACTTTCTTAAAACAACTACTTTTGTTGCTATTAATTATAGATCCTGATGAAATAGACGGCATTTCTATCCTATATAACTGATCAAATATAAAGAAAAAAAGTTTAGAACCTAATTTTAGTAAGCACTAACTAAAACTGTTTTTTTATATTTGGAGGTCCCTTTGTTGGAAAATATCTGCGAAAGGAAAGATCAAATAATGGTCCTTCTAAGAGACCATTAAACTTAGCTACACGTCTTTTATATTGTGGACGATATGTTTTTAAACTAATCCATACCAGATTATCTTTATAATCCTTTATGAAAAAGTGATATAAATAAGATTTACGAAGAAAATTAAATATTCGAGAGGCACACCCTAATTTAACCTCAATAACATCTTCAACCTCTTCCTCACCCTCAATGACTCCCAATCTAATCATTAACTCTTCTAATAAGTCAGAAGACCTTACTAAGCTCACAAATCCTTCTTTATGGAAGCGATCAAAGAATTTGCTCTTGACTTGAGTTTGAATTGTTGACATTTGAATTCCTAATAGACGACATATTGAATTCACATTTACTTGATCCTTATAATGACAGAGAGCTGTAATGCTTGCACATAACCCCGCAATTGCATCTTCAGTAGTAAGATTTATTAAATTCCACAGTTTATATAAGATCCTTCTTGATTGATGATAAAACGCCATATCCAGTTCGAAATGCTCTGTAATATGTAAAAGCTGCTGACTCACTAACTCCTGTCGGTCTCGGGTTTGATATTCAGGACTGAATGCTAGCACCTGTAATCTAAAGTTATTGAATTCTTTCTTGGAGATTTTGCTCACTTCTAGAAGATTTCTCATTGATCGCCTAATATGCTTGACTTTCATCCCGAAATAAATTACCACTGGAATAAGCTTTTCAATATTTCGATATTTAGTACAAGGACGGAATTGTTTGTATGATTCGCTAAACTTTTCAAATGTATATTTTTCAAAAGATCTTGGTAACTCCAATGCTTTACAAATGCGCGAAATTTCTGATTTAGCCTGACTATTCACCATTTTTTTATTATTGAGCATGTTATTCTGTTTAGCTAATCGATTTAAACACCGAGAATTTGGAGAACATGTTCTTTCGCGCTTAGTTCCAATCTGAGTAGCTTGGATACTGCTCGAATATTGAAGAATGTCTTTATTATATGGCTCATTATACTGTAATTTCTGATATTCTAAAACGATCCCGCAATTTCTACACACATACCCCTCTAATGTCTCTACAATATTATCAGATCCACAAATATCGCACTTTAAATATGGTAAAGGTGTTGAACTTTGAGGTGACTTACTAATTCCCATCTTCTTTGATCACTGATAAATTTTATTTTTCACTAAGAAATATATAAGAAGGAGTATGTCTTAAGAAGATTACTATAAAAATCAAAAATGACGTGGAGAAGCCCTCTACTCTAAGATTAGTTTTTACAAAAGTGTCAGATATATCACTTTTTTTCATTTTATGGATCGACACTTTTGTCCAAGCATATCTTAAAATTGAGTATTCCCTAATATATTATGAAGATTATGCCGGAAGTATTGTAAGTTAGATTTAATGTAAGAATATTCAAATCTTAATATTTCTATTCTTTATTCTTCTTATAAACTAACACGCTTTTTAAACTTCTCAAATTAATTTTTTATTAAATTATAAAATATGACTGAACGACTAATTTTTTACCTTTTTTTCTTTAAATTATACTATATATTCATTGTTATATGTTTGAAAATGTGCTTATTTTCACATTTGGCATTCTTCCGCTCATTTTAATTATTGGTTTAGTATGTGAATATCTACTCCTTCGCGCAGATACAGGTCCTTTTAAAAAAATTTTTCATCCTCTCTTTTTTATTGGAGTTATTTTTCATGAGCTCTCCCATGCATTCATGTGCCTTATTACCAGAGTTCCTTTCAAAGGAATTTCTGTGTCTCATAGAGACGAAAAGACTAGAAGGATTAAAATTCATGGCTCAGTTAAGCTTAGGGAACCCTATCAAGGGACACTCATGCAAGGTTTTCTTATCGGGTTTGCACCTTTACTTATATGCGCATGGGTAATTTATTTTTGCTTTAATATCGCAAAAAAGCCTGTTTATGATCCAATAATGCGTATTATAGCAGGATTTATCTGTGTATCATGCATACTTGCAATTCAACCTTCACGAGCAGATATGCGCATAATCAGGACAAGCTTCCATATGGCAAGAGCATATTCTTGGTATCAGATGTTTTTGCTGGTAAGTTCTTTTATTATAACTTGGCTTGTAGTGGAACGATTTCAGATCTTTTTTCCATATGAATTTATCTATTATTTCATAATCGCAATAATCTATTTTATCTTAAAATATGGTTTCATGGCAATCAATCGAATATTATATGATCTAAGCCATTTAAATATATCACGAAGGCCCCATCTTCATTTTAAGAGATTTATGCGGTATCGTCATAGACCACCGAAATCCTACAAAATTGGGGTAGAAGAAGCTCAGTGGTGATGGAATAATGGGTATGAAATCATACTGTTATATTATATTAATAGTTGCATTGCTGATGTATTATAGAACCAATCCTTTAGTCGTAATAGTGATTGTTGCGGTATTTATCATAGTGTTTACCTTATTTAAACTAAGAAAGAGAGGTCAAGGAACTGGAACGCTTAATCGGTTAGGAAAGGGGCAAAATGCTCAAAATTCGCAAGTTGATAACATGATTACGTTAATGATACTCCAACAAATGATGCAGTGTGACTCACATAATATAAGTAGTAATGTAGAAGAGGAAGAGGTGGATACCGAACATAATGAATATATCGACAAGATAAAAAATGAAATTCTTAATATTCTTGGAGAATAGAATTTATGCAAACCTCAACTCGAAAGTACAATATCCTAAAAGAGTTAATCTTATCAAAAAAATTAACAAATGTCTCAGGACCCTCAGGATCAGGAAAAACTACCTTTGTTTTAGAATTTGTGAGCAATTTTCTTTTACAAGATATAAATAATGAAAACTCCTGTGTGTGGATTCAAGCATGTGAACAATTTCCTAAAAAACGTTTAAGCACCATGTTCCAGGCCACTTCACAAGATCTCATTTATCTAAAGTTGCATTTTTTTATCATACCAAAAAGTTCAGTATGCCGATCATTACAAGAACAAAATAAGATAATTAAAAAGATGCTTTCTACTCCATTATCACTTCCTCCTGATGTAAAGTTTATTGTCATCGATAATATTTCCCATCACTTACGCTACGAGCGGTCCTTGAATAAAGACTTCCAAAATGCTTCAGAACTATTAGATTCATTCTATGAGGAGGTGATGATGCCTATTATGTTATTTTGTTTAAGAGAAGATATCTACTTATTCCTAATCCACGAAATTTCCTATAATCCCGACATAAATCGTTCACAACCTTTCTTTTGGAAGTTATATGAAAGATTAAATATGGTAAATATAACTTTAGAATCTGATTGGTATCAAAAAACTAATATTCTAAAAATTTTTGATGAAAAAAATTATTTAGAACTTCCGTATGTTATATATGATATGGGATTTAAATGGATTTAATTTTTTAATTAAATTTGTGAGTATGTGATGAAGAGATATATAATAGAGCTGTTATCCCCTGATTCATTATTTCTTACCCCTTATCCATAAATTTATTCATATTAAGGCAAATTTGCAATTATTTTTATTTTTGGAAAGGTAAATTCAGCATCTGATTTCAATGAAAATTCCTTTGAAAAAATTATCTAAAGTCAAAAGAATGATTTCGATAATTAGTAAATAATTCAATACAGGTAATAATAATTAAAGATATACATAAGTTCAACAGGAATAAAATATACATATGATCCAAGATTCCCGTTAAAAGAAGTGGCAAAAACCAAATTGCCCAGGTTAAAATTAGTAAAACATCTGTTTTTATCAGATATACGCTTGATATATCTTTGGGATCATTTTGGCCTTTAATAACCTTCTTTTTGGCTAATGGAATGAGTATCATTAGCATAACTACTATTAAAGGATACATTATTATGAACATCAGCCAGTCTACCTTAGAAATGAAATTGAATTGTTCTAGAATGAAAAATATGATACATATTAATATTGGAATACTAAAGTTAATCATAAGTCTCCATTTTTTTTCTTTTCCAAGAGTTAAACCACTTTTTAATAATAAAACTAACTCTCCTTTGTTGCTAAATGAAAATAAAAGAAAAGCAATTAGAAAAATGCTAATTACACTAATTAACAGAAAGAAATTATGAAAGGAATAAAAGGATAGGAGAGGTAATTGCAATATAGGAATATCATCAAAAAATGGCCACCATTCTCCAGAATGATTCCAATAGATCATCGAGAAGCTTAAGAAAGACCAAATTATACCCATGGAAAGAAATATTTGCATACACAGTCCTTTAGATGAAACGATATCCGCTTTAAGCTTAGTTTCTTGTTTAGACTTACCGATTTTATGGAATAATCCCTTAATAATTAGAAATACTGTGTATATAATGATAATTATATCAAGAATGACTGTCACAAATAAAAGTACGATATCAGTCGGAAAAAACCGTATCAAAATTGAATAATTGTGATATTCATTTAATGCTTTATCTACAAGCTCCTGTGAAAACAAATCACAAATTCGATAAGAATGCCAACCTTTTGCTAATTCCTCTTTAAGATTTAATATTACAACTTCTCCAAACTGATGAAAATAATATAGATAAATAATGCCGTTTTCAACATCAAAAATGTTAGAATATAAGGTATTTACAAGCGGTCCTTTAAAATGAGCTGCATCTAAAACATTTGCGATAGATTCTATTGAGATAGGATTACTTTTGTTAATATTATTAAGTTTTTGTGCCGCAGCCTTATATCTTCTAATTGCATCGGAACTTGGATTACCTCGTGAAGTATCATTATAATAATAATTAGAAGCTAATTGAAAAGTATCATTATTACAAAAAAAATCAAATTCACGATCGAATCCTATGTTAAATACTACGGATTCGCCTGTGATATCAAGATACATTGATTGAACGCTCCCTTCTTGTTTGTAAACTCCATGTGCTGCTTTATAATCAATAACTTCCGTTATTTTTTCACAGCTGAATATTTCTGGGACTAAATTCTGCGGTCTCTCGCTATGAAGATTTGGTGTTGTATGAGGTACAGAGGTTGAATCAAATGCTAATCCCTTTTCATTCATCCCTCCTTGAAACCAACTTAATTCATTTACATTAGTATAGCCAAGTATAGCCGCTCCATACATTATTGTTGAGCCATCATACCACACTGAGCCGTTTGGCACAAATGTTATAATGGTATTAGAAATCTGTGGAATAGCATGATCTTCATTATTACCAAAAAAAACTCCATAATCATTTCTTATTTTAAAATTTAGACACGAAGTACTAGTAGTTATACTCAATTGACTGTTTAATGAATTTAATAAAAAAAAACTAATGAATACAAAAAATATTATATATCTCTTTTTCATATGAATTTTCACTGTTTAGATATAAGAAAAGTGTTCTGTTTCGAACGTTCCGATATAGAACAGTATTATATTTCCATATACAAATTTTTTGTTACATAAAAAACCAGTGAAACCATATTTAAGAGAAATGTAGTCCAGTTTTTAATATGTATCTTGATGGCATCTTCAGTTTGTTCATGTCAGCCTTTAAAACATTCAGTTCTAAACTATTCTTAAAATCGATAGATCGTATTAAAATAGGTGAAAATATTATCCTAATCAATCCGATTGAATAGTTAAGACTAGATAAATGCGGATCTCAATAAGTCGCTCGCACTCAAAACAGGAATCGATGAGATTTTTTAAATTTTCTGTGAAAATTGGATGGAAAGGTAAATTCAGGGTCTGATTTCACTGAAAATTCCTTTGAAAAATTATAAACTCGAAAAATTATATACAAAATAACCCAATTTAATTGTAAAAAACTTACAACTATTACATATTTAAGCGAAAAATGAGAATTATAATATATGTCTTATCCTGATAATTGGACCAAAAACTATTTTGAGACCCAAGGAGGTCATATTCGGTATTTTCGCACTGGTGGTGATAAACCTTCAATGATATTACTCCATGGGGCAATGAATAATGGTTTAAGTTGGTTAAGAGTAGCAAAATCATTAGAAAGTGATTTCGATATAATCATGTCAGATGCACGAGGACATGGGAAATCATTTTCTTATCAAAAAGAATTTACTTATACAGAAATGATTAATGATTCAGTAGAATTAATTAAGAATCTCAAATTAGCTCCTATAATCGTAATTGGGCATTCAATGGGTGCACATATAGCTACTGAACTTGGTGCTCGATATCCTTACTTGGTAAATAAACTTATATTAGAAGATCCTGGGTATTATTTTAAAAACCCAACATTCCTAGATTTGTTTTATTATAAGCGGATGAGCAAAAAATTTAAGAAGTATTCTTTAACTCAAATTCGAGAATTGTGCGATAAAAAATATAAAAAATGGAATGAGGATGATAAAATCCTTTGGTCTAGCGCTCGCAAAGAATGGGCTGAAAATAAATCGAAATCAAAATCTTTCGATCCAAAAAGAAATTGGCATGAAATTTTTCCAAAAGTGAAAGCACCCACCTTGCTTCTTATTTCTGAAAAGGGGATAGTCAAAAGATCAGAAGCAGAACAATATATTACAGAATTTGGTAATGCTAAATATGAATTTATCGAAAATGCAGGGCATCATATACATCAAGAAAATTTCGAAGCATTTATCAACAATGTAAAAGAATTTTTAAAATAAGATTAATGAATTTCCTTTGAAATTGGAATGGAAAGGTAAATTCAGAGTCTGATTTCGATGAAAATTCCTTTGAAAATATTAAGGAAACTTTGAGAAAAAAATGAAAAATGTTATACTCCGAAAATAAACTATTTTTTAAACTAGGTATACGGATACGAATATATATAAATGAAACAGACATAATTGTATATGGAAATCCATTAATAAAAGGTGAATAAAATGCATCGAGTAGAAAGAAAAATTGATATAAATGCATCCCAAAAAGACATTTTTGACATCTTAGATAATACTATGATATCTCCTAAATGGAATTTAGCAGTGAAAGACCTTACCGAAATCTCAGAAGGAAAATATGCGGTTAAATCTACTGTTGGAGATTTTACAACAATTCGTACAGAAATAGTGGAAAATGAAAAACTTTCTATGAAAATTGAAGGGGGAATTTTTACTGGAATGGGATATAATTTAATGCCAAAGGGAGATATGGTAGAAGCTACGCTCTGGGGTGAATTTGAAGATGAGAAAAATGAAAAAATTTTAGTAAAAGCGGGAGAATTACTACTCCAGTGCTTAAAAAATTACGCTGAATTTCTTGAAGAGGGGGGAAATCCCGACGAGTTTGACAAAAAACAAATAATGCTTGCTCCCTAAATCTAAGGTTCTTAATTTTTAATTCCTTTTTTTTTAATTTTTAATCAAATAATTTTACTGTTTCCGAATTTATTATCAGATCTTCTTTTTTTCTTTATATAGGACTATTACAGTTATAGAGTAATATAATTATAGGAGATGATGTTAAAAAGTAATGGCTGATCTAGATAAGGTAAAAAACATCAATAGTCGTCAAATTAAGTTATTACAGGAGAATGGAGTGAGTACCGCAGAAGCACTTGCGATGAGTCCTCTAAATGTTATTTCAGATATTGATGGGTTAGGTGAAAAGACAGCAAAAAAGCTCATCTGGAATGCGCGAAATGCGTTAGGAATGACCGAATTCACCTTGGCACAGGATATCAATGAAAATGTTGAGTACATCACCACAGGATCGTCTGAATTGAATCGAATCTTAGGAGGAGGGTTTCAAACAGGAAAATTAACCGAAGTATATGGGCCATTTAAGTCCGGAAAAACAGCATTAGCCCATACATTATCAGTTACGGTTCAGCTACCTGAATCAAGTGGTGGGTTAAATGGTGCGGTTGCCTATATTGACACAGAAAATACATTTTCTAAGGAGAAGATCAAGCGGATAGCACGAAGGTTTGAACTAAATCCTAAAGATGTGACCTCAAAGATTTACCATGCACGGATCTATTCATCAGATCATCAATCGCAAATGATCCAAAGAGCAGAAGCATTATGCAAAACTCGTGGTGTACGTCTTATTGTCATCGACAGCCTTATGGCATTACTGCGTTCAGAATATATCGGTATAGGTAAGCTCGCACCCCGACAAGCAATCTTAAATAGTATGATCCATGGCTTATCACGCATTGCTGAAACCTACAATTGTGCAGTATTACTTACTAACCAGGTCGCCACGAAAATGATGGGTCTATTCTCTGCGGACGATGCTATCGGGGGCAATATTGTTGCTCATGGGTGTCACTTTCGAGTGATGTTCAAAACTAAGGGGTTTTCAGCTAATAATTCATTGAAACGGAGAGCAGTTATTGTGGATGCCCCAGACTTAGCACCCGAGGAAGCTGAATTCTTTATAACAAGTGTAGGAATTGCAGACACTGATATCGTTGAGATTCCCGGTGCTAAGGGATTAGATTTTGAGATAGAAACCTTATATGAGGAAGATAGTGCTACTCCAGAAGGGATACCTCTTACTAATATTAAAGGTATCGGAAAAGGAACCGCAGAAAATTTACAAGCAAATGGGATTAGTTCAATTGATGACTTAATAAAGGCTGATCCGGAAGAGCTTTCGGCTAGAGTGAGTGGCATATCTTCAAAAGCAGTTATAGATTGGCAGAAAAATGCTAAAATTCTTTTGAAAACCTAACTCTAAATTCTTTTTTTTTTAATTTCTTGTTATTATCATATAAAAACCTTAAATTCAGAATTATTTTAAACGAAGAAAAAAAAGGGATAAAATTTATTTTCAGGTCATGAAATTCTTTAAAATTGCTTAAAGAATAATTAGATAAATAAAAAAGAAAAGGATTTACATAAATACTTCCACCGTTATGCCCCAATCATTGAGAGTACCATCAGTTCCTCCACCACTTGGATCAGTATCAATGACTTTCAATTCCCAATCGCCTGCAGGATTTTGACCTAACCAGGATGTTAAATCACCACTAACTGTAGCAGAAGGGGGAAAGCTAGCTGCAATATCATGACCAGTGAATCCACCATCATATAAAACGTATAATGCAATATTCGGGTCATATAATTCGACCTTGAGAAATTCAATTGAAGATACACCAGATATGTCAATAGATACTGATAATTCTATGCATGGACCTAAATCGGGGAATGAAATTGTATCTACGACTCCATTCAAGTCACCATCTGGAATCCCTAAAGGAGTATTGGGAGACATAAGACAATATGTATA
>SMTZ1_10001032_pt1 | contig 27762 bp, 27 predicted proteins | sample DeeMarSWOR136_30_FD_25667 | JGI IMG/M metagenome (IMG submission 25667)
GCGCTCGAAAAACGCATTATACGTCCATTTCAGAGGGCAGATTTAGCAGCACTCCTTGCGATATCAAATACTTTGCTTGGCCCGACCCCACAATCACACAATTCACCACAATTCACACAATTCCACAATTATTTGGTGAAAACCTGCAGGTTTAAGGTTTCATCAAGGACGCCCTAGGAATTGAATCAGGACCAGCCAACTGCATTCACCCTTTTGTAAATTTAAAAGGAGCATGGGGAATTTTTAAGGGGGTGATCTTATGACCCAGGACCATCACCGCACCCGTCAGGGCGCCGCATTGCCCCCTGGTCGTCAGACCTGTACCAGCAGCCATACCACTGGCCGACCGAAAGACATGGTCATTTTTCATTTCTGAAAAAATCTCATAGAAGGCTCCAACAACGCATTGAGCACAACCATGATAGTTTTTCTCAAATTCAAGACCGCGCTCATAGGCTTCCCCCGCTTTACCATCGGACATGTTCTTGCCTCCTCGACAAAAGAATCCCTTCCCGATAACCTGAAGCCACTGCATTCTCTATTTATGGCTCATGTTTTGCGGTTTTGAAGCTTATCTCCGGATGCTGGCAGAGCCCGCCCTTATCAGTGAGGGAAAAAGCTCAGGCTACAGGCAGAAAGCTGCACGAGACTTTTTGAAGATGGACCAGAAATGAGACACCTATCTATATAATCTCTATCTCCCCTAAAGCAGCACGGCATAGCTGACTGATGGACGTAATTTTGAGGTTATGTTCAGGTGCCCTTTTCTTCAAATTTGCAAAGCAAATCGGACATAGCGTTACCATAATTTCTGCGCCAGCTGCACTGGCATCCTCTAGATTTTGATGCTTAAGCCGGTCCGCTAGATGCCAGTCGCGCGGCACAATGGCACCCCCGCAGCATAGAGCATCAAGCCCTTCATAGATACGGGCGGGTTTACTCACCCCAATCAACTGAAAAATCTCATCGACAAAATGGTCTTTCTGAGGCGTGTATCGGGAAGCGCAGGGGCGCTGATAGGCCACTGCCTTGGGAATAGGCCTTATTTGGTCTTTGAGGTCCTCCATCCTTCGATAAAGGAACTCGGGCCAGGAGATCGGGCGAAAGGGAACTTCCAGACCAAATTCGGGAGCCTTAACCTTGAACAGCGTGTAACAGTCGTCGTGATAGAAGACAACTTCTTCAGCTCCTATATGGGCGACTCTCTCTACCGCAACTTTAGCATTTTTCTCCACAGTACTCTCTACGCCGATATGGTAAAAACCAATGCCACAGAAGTACTCCCCTCCCATGACAAAACTTGCCCCTTCAAAAAGCGCCCCTTCAAACAAATCCGGGGTACTGGAGTAAATGCATAGGTCAACAACGACCCCGCCTTGGCCCCGCTTTTCTGTTCTTGAAGGAAGGTTATAGGCATCTTCCATCATCTTCCTGGCCTTGTCGAAACGGGCTACTTCATTGTGCTCCTCTTGCCGCTTGATGATAAGAGAAAAGGGGTTGGCATTCTCCGGACATCGCTCGTCACAAGCCATGCAAGAAACGCATTGAAAAATAACTCTGGATGGCTTTCCTTCAATCAGATTTCGAAATTCTTCTTTGGCCTCCTCCCCCTCAATGTCAATGTAAACGCATTTTGCAAGACACTCACCGCACAGCGTACACTTGTCTTTCAAAAACATCGAAAGCACCCGCCCAAAGCTATAAAGAAGTTCCTAAGTCGACATAATCCATATTTGAGCTTAAGATTAGCACAAGGCCTTCGTTAGTCCATTGACGACGTCACTGATGCTGACCGGACACCCCTTTACTGCTATAGCATCGCCGCGGTCCTTGTTTACAGCCATAGGACACTTCCCCAGAAGCACGACCGGATCAGAACCTTCTTCTGCGACTGCGTCGCCAATGCAAATCTCGGCTTTGCCAAAATCAGAACCGGCATTCGCCTTCAAAAAACTGCGCAACCCCGCAAATACTGTGATAGTGCAACCCGAACAAAACACCAAGCCAGGGTTTTTCACCGTGAGGCCTCTGATATTGAAAGCCTTGAGAAGTTCATCAGTCCATGGATACCACCACTCGAGCGGCTGCCTCACCTCCTCAATAGGCTCACCAACAATCTCCACGTCGCCAAGATCAAAGCTGTGGTCTCTATATTCGGCCAAGAGTTTTAAGTGGAGCACCTCTCGGTAGTCAATCCCCATAACCTCAGCCCCAACCATATCGGTCGCGATCACATCTCGACCGGCAATGATCAAATTAAAAGGTATGGCATCTTCACCGAAAGGCCCCTTCTGGAGCCCGTAAGTCCCATCAATCAATGAGAGGTCCACCCTAATCTCTTGGTTAAGCAAAGCGATAAATTCCTCTAGATTCTGTTCGTGAAATGTCTTTCGGCTTGTCGCGGAAAGACATCCCTTCAGGTTTTTTGCACCAAGGGAAATCCGTGTTTGGGTATGGGTTTTCAACACTGGCAAATCAACAAAAAAATCGTTCTCAAAGGCGCTTTCTGCAACTTTGATCCTATGGCCCTCGAACTCAAGCTTTCGAAAAGGGCCCTCGTTGAAATCCTGCAATCTGACCCCATAGTTGTCTGCCACTTCCTTAATACCGGCCCAGGCGAAGCAGCCTGGTGTTGAGCTCTTGATCTCCTCTATGACAATGGTTCCTTCACCAATAGTGATGGGGCCAGCTCCTCCATCTTTTAGCACTTCGATCATCTCTGCGAGAACGGCGGCGTTCGTCACCGTACCCATGGGCTTCTTTTTAGGCGAACCAGGAATAACGCAATTTGGCTTTATCAGTACTTTGCTGCCTGACTTAAAGGCAGAGAGGCCATCACAAAGTTCGATGGACCTCCTCACGCCCTTGCCTTCAGTTCCGGAACGAACAATGCTCACCTTGCTCATTTTCTCTTCTTACCTCCTTGATCATATTCATAAAAACCTGATCCAGTCTTCCGGCCCAGTCGCTTAGCCTCCACGAATCGGGCGAGGCCCTCGGGCGGACGAAATATGGGACTGCCCGTATCTTCCCATATAGAACTCATTGCGCCCAGGATTACGTCCAAGCCAGCGAGATCAGCCGCTTCTAAAGGCCCTTTAGACCATCCATACCCGGCCCGCATTGCCCTGTCTATATCGGCAGCCGATGCAATACCCCGCTCCAGGAGTCGCATTCCCTCTGCAGCAGCCGCAAGGTATATGCGGTTCATTACGAAGCCAGCGATATCCCCTTTAACCTCAACGATTTCACGCCCCAGGGCTTCAAGGAAATACCTTGTTGACAAGACAGTCTCGGCCGAAGTCATGAGGCTCGGGATCATTTCAACCAGCTTCTGCATCACCGGAGGGCTGGAAAAATGGGTGCCAATAAATCTATCCGGCCGATTTGTTGATACAGCAATTTTCCCTATGGGGATTGCCGAGGTATTGGAAGCAAAAATGGTTTCTGTTGGACAAATCCGGTCATAGTGGCTGAGGATCCTTTTTTTGATACCTATATCCTCAGGGACACACTCAATCAGGAAATCCAAGTGGTCATGGACGATTCCGTCTCGGGAAAAGACGACTCTTTCCAAAACCTTTTCCGGGTCCTCAAAGATCTGTTTTTTTGAAAGCAATTTTTGTAGAGACCACAACATTTCTTTCCGGGCACTAGCCAGAACCCCTTCATCAGAATCCACCAAAAAAACTGAAAAGCCATACTGAGCGCATACTTCGGCGATGCCTCTGCCCATGAAGCCCGCCCCCACGATCAGAATGAATTTTGGATCTTTCCTTGTTTGATTCACAGCCTAGTGCACCCTTTTATCAAGGTCTCCCCAATAAGGCTCTCTCAATACCCGTTTCAAGACTTTGCCAGCAGGATTCCGTGGCAAGGCCTCCATAAAGCTCACCGATTTGGGGATCTTAAAACGTGCTAACTTACTTTGAAGGAAATCAATGATCTCCTGCTCGGTTAGCGTCTGACCGGTTTTTGGACAGATAACCGCATGACCTACTTCACCCCACTTCTCGTGCGGAACGCCAAAGACAGCCACCTCAGACACTTTGGGATGTTCATAGATCCACTTCTCTATCTCGACAGGATACACGTTTTCTCCACCGCTGATGAACATGTCTTTTTTCCGATCCACAATGAAGACGTAGCCATCTTCGTCCATGTATGCCAGATCTCCAGTGTGGAACCAGCCCCCCCGAAGCGCTTCAGCAGTCGCATCGGGCTTGTTCCAGTATCCAAGCGTGACTGTCGGGCCTCGAAAAATAAGTTCCCCCACCTCCCCGATGTGAACATCAGCCTGGTCCTCGTTCACGATGCGCAAAGCCGAGTGAAAAGCTGGCTTGCCGATGGAACCGGCTTTCCTTACGGCGTCGTCAGCTGCCAAAATCGTCGCATCCGGTCCGACTTCTGTGAGGCCATAGCCTTGTCTAAACGCAACGCCCTTTTTCTGGTAAGCCTCGATGACTGGAATCGGACAAGGCGCACCACCCGTCCAAGCCAGCCGTAGCCCTGAAAAATCTGTCTTTTCAAAGTCTTCATGTTGGCACATAAACTGCCACATTGTTGAAACAAAAAAGACCGTATTCACTCGTCTTTCGTGGATTAGTTTTAGCGCCTCTCCTGCCTCAAATGACCTCTGGATAACAACCGTGCCACCCGCGTGAAGAGTGGGAGTCGTCATGACATGTAATCCCCCAGTGTGGAATAATGGCAACCCACAGAGAGTAACATCACTGGATACAATATCGAGCGCAAGGTTGGCATTCAAAGAATTGAAAAGGATATTCCCGTGAGTTTGTATAGCCCCTTTTGGATATCCTGTCGTTCCAGAGGTATAGAGGATCACCTGGGGATCATCCAAGCTGCAAGGTTCTTCTATTTCAGGCGTGCGATCATCAGCTGAGTCTAGAAACGTTTCGTAAGGTGTCATGCCTTCTTCCTGCGATCCATCCAGTAAAAGATAGTTCGAGAAATTGATCTCTTCCTTCACCTCAGATATAACGCCGAGGAAATCCTCTCCCACAATAAGGCCTTTAGGTTCACAGTCATTAAATATATAGGTCAGCTCAGGACCTGTAAGGCGGATATTGATTGGCACCAAGATAACCCCTGTCTTCGCCACAGCAAAAAGCGCCTCAAGATATTCCGGACAGTTCTTGGCCAGGATGGCGATTCTGTCACCCTTTTTGATACCCCAGTGTTGGCGCCAACCGTTCGCCAACCTGTTGGCACGCTCGTTGAACTCGCGATAACTGAAACATCGTCCAGTTAAAATATCAACCAGGGCTTCTTTATCCGGTGTCAGCTCATTTCGCCGTTCAATCCAGTCAAAGGAAATACGGGCAATGTCTACCATGCTTAACACCCCTCTTTAAATGCTAAACCAAATTCCAGCATTTATTTGTTGAGAAACGCCTCCCGACTCCAGTCGAATGAGTCATGTTATGTTTAACAACTCTCGCGCAATTATGTTACGCTGAATCTCATTTGTCCCTTCTACAATTTGAAGAAATTTTGCATCACGCATATGGCGTTCTACTCGGTAGTCTTTCATATAGCCATAACCGCCCAGGATCTGTACCGCCTCGATGGTCGCCTGCATGGCTATATCGCTTGCAAAACACTTCGCCATAGAGGCCGCTTTCGTGAAAGGTCTCTGCTGCGACGCTAGATTGGCTGCTTTGTAGACCAACAAGCGTGCAGCTTCGACTCCCATCACCATATCCGCAAGTTTCCACTGAATGCCCTGGAACCGAGAAATGGGCCTGCCAAATTGCTCCCTTTGCTGGGCATAACGAACCGCTACATCAGTAGCGGCCTGAGCAACACCAACGGCCATGGCTCCGATAGTAATGCGACCTCGATCCAACCCCGCCATAACCATATAAAAACCGCTTCCTTCCGTTCCTAGTAGATTGGCTCTAGAAACGCGGCAGTTTTCCAAGATAATTTCACGGGTGGGTGAACCACCGTAGCCCATTTTCTTTTCTTTTTTACCGTAGGATAATCCTGCGCAATTCTTTTCAATAATGAAAGCGGAAATCCCCTTATGCCCCCTCGTTTTGTCTGTTTTTGCATAAACAAGGTATAGGTCTGCTTCGCCGCCCGTTGTAATAAAGAGCTTTGATCCGCCAATGACATAGCCACCTTCCTCTTTCATCGCCATCGAGACCATGGATGCTACATCAGAACCGGCGTTGGGTTCTGTAACACACAAAGCACCGATTGCATTCCCCTCCGCCATGCTAGGCAAAAACCGCTCCTTCTGCTCGAATGATCCATATGCAGAGAGCAAGTACTGGGTCGTCAGATGCACAGAATAGGTGCCCGCAGTAGCGATGCAACCCTTTGCGATTTCCTCCATCACCGCCACCACGCTGATGTAGTCCATGCCAAGGCCACCAAACGCCTCTGGAATCGCTATGCCGGCAAAACCCAACTCCGAGAGCTTCCTCCATGCTCGACGGGGGAACTCTTCCTTGGCATCAATCTCCCCGGCATAAGGAGCCAGTTCTTTTTCAGAGAACTTGCGAGCTGTCTCCTGCGTCATCCGTTGCTCGTCGTTAAGTTCAAAATCCATTATCAGATTTATTTTTCCGGATAATCATAGAAGCCTCGCCCACTTTTGCGACCAAGCCGCCCCGCACGCACTAGATTGTGGAGCGTTTGGGTAGGCTTAAAACGCTCACCAAGAGCTTTCTCCAAGGCAAGACCAATGTTGAGCCTCGTATCCAAGCCCGAAAAGTCGTTAAGCTCGAAAGGTCCCATGGGATGATTGAAGGCTAGCCGACAGGCTTTATCAATGTCCTGTTGTGTGGCAATGCCCTCTTCGAAAATCCGCTCAGCTTCAGTAAGCCAAAGGTTGATAAGGCGGCTTGTAATGAACCCCTGGGAGTCCTTACACATCACTACCTCCTTGTCCATACGGCGCGCCATTTCGAGCGTGGCCTGTGTGGTCTCTTCCGACGTTTCTAAACCATAGACCACTTCTATTAGACGCATTATTACTGGAGGATTAAAGAAATGGGTGCCAATAATTTGTGCCGGACGACCTGTCGCCGAAGCCAATTCTGTGATACTGTATTGGGACGTATTGCTGGCTATTATCGCATGCTGTGGTGCTATCTTGTCCATTTCCTCAAATACCCGAAGCTTGAGATCAAGGTCCTCGGTGACAGCCTCGATAATATAATCTGCTTCAGACACTGCTGTGTGCAGATCCGGAGTTGTTTGGATGCGGTTGAGGATTTCGGCCGCCCCCTGTTCGTCCAACTTCCCTTTCTTGACGAACCGACCTAGGCTGAGGCGAACAGTTGCTATAGCCTTGTCTGATGCGCTCTGTGCAATATCCTGAATAGTCACGTCATAATTCGCCGAAGCAGCCACTTGGGCGATACCACTGCCCATAATCCCTGCGCCAACGACGCCTATGGTCTTGACCTCCATAACAAGCCTCCCTGCACCCCATCTGAAAGCTATAATCTTCGGCAATCTCTTTCATGATCCTTATTTCACCTTTTACAGACCAACGAAAATGTTATCTATAAAACTACCTTCCGAACCTTTCTTTTCACTCCAAAGATTCCTTTAGAAAATCCACATACCTCTTCGGAAATTGTGGTGTGAAAAATTGATAAAACGGAATTGGATATCGAGCCGTTCCAATCACATGCTCGTTTTGTATTCCAGCGATTAAATCATCCAGCTGGTCCGCAGGCACATAGAAGGCCATTTCGTGATCATTGGTCATCGCGAAAACCCTCTCGCCGATACCTGGTACCACAACCTGTGCTTGATGATTTTGGCGGCATGCGATAAGGGCTTCAGCGCAAGAAAGCCCACCCAGGAATCTGGACGAAATAGGTAAACCGGTGAAATTTACATAGCCCCTGATCAGGCGCATCACCTGGGCCGGGTTCCCGTAAATCAAAATGGTTTCCGGCTCAATGGTCAGCTTGGACAAAGGTGAATAAACTACTCCACTGCCAAGTCGAGGCCGATCTCTCAGGAAGTCCTCCGTCCGACGCTCAGCAACGTTTCTGTCAGCACAATATTTCGCCTCTGTGAACCATCTAACCATATCTTCTTTGGATTTCACTTGCCGCCAGCCAAGAGCCACAAGCGGAAAAAAACAAACTTCTATTTCTTCCGAAGTAGCCCCCATAGTCCAGCCGACGCGCCGTGCCATACTGATCAATTGACACAGAGCCATTTTCAACTGGAGACCTTTAGGTCGTTTCGCTTTGGCAGGAATCTCATTTTCGTTCTCAATGATCCGGATTCCCAGAGGTAGCGTCTCCAATCTCAACAGCCGTTCCAGATCAACTGACCTTTCTTCCCAAGTTGCCATGCCATTTCTCCCTTCCTTTAGAGTCCGATCTTCCGCGCGATCACATTTCTTAGTATTTCGGAGGTACCCCCGCCTATGGGAAGAGCCAGGGAGTCGCGGACGAAGCGCTGGGCGTCAAATTCCATGCTGTAGCCATAAGCCCCCATAATCTGCAAAGCAGCAACGGCTGCTTTCTTGGCGGTCTCGGTCGCAAACAGTTTGGCCTGTGTGCTCTCAAGGGGTGCCTCGCGGCCCTGCTCTAGAATCCAGCAGGCGTGATAAGCAAGCAGACGGGAGGCAGCGATCTCCGTCGCTATGTCGGCCAGCTGATGACTGACGGCCTGAAACTTGCCAATAGGCTGTCCAAATTGAACACGCTCCTGAGCATACTTCAAGGCATCCTGATAGGCTCCTTGGGCCACCCCCAATCCACAAGCTGCTACCTCCAAATGTTCCACGTCTAATGTAGCCAGAAGCTGTTGCCATCCCTGGTTGAGCATTTCAGAGCCTCCAAGAATGTCTTCTTTACCCGCTTCAACGTCTTCAAGAACCACCTCACACGCGGATGAACATTTGTAGCCCAGTTTCCGGATTGGTCGGATGCTCAGCCCCTCGGCAGGGCTATCAACAAGGAACATGCTTAGGCCTTTGTGTTTTGGGACATCTTTATCTGTTCTGACCAATGCGATCACGGTACCAGCCACATCGGCACCAGTGATGAAGGTCTTGGTGCCATTAATGAGGAACCTTTCTCCATGGGGTGTTGCAGCGGTTGTGGATGAAGCTGCGTCCGAGCCAGCATTTGGCTCGGTTAGAGCGTAAGAAAACAGACGGTTTCCCTTTACAATTTCAACCAGATACCGTTCCTTCTGAGCTTCACTACCCAGCTTTGCTATGATCTCGCCTCCGTAAAACACAGCTTGTACATACGCCCAGCCGAGTGCAGGAAATCGGCTGGAGAGAAGCTCCAATACGAGAATCGCCGAGAGAAGATCCCTGCCTGAACCACCGTATTCTTCTGGAACCGTGAGTCCCAGGACACCCAAATCTGCTAATTTGGAAAAGATCTCTTTAGGAAATACATCGGTTTCATCCAGTTCACGGACAACCTCCACAGGGCATTCCTTTTCAACGAACCGCCTCATAGTCTCCTGAAGCATCTTCTGTTCTTCAGTCAGGCTAAAATCCATGCCCGTTAACCCCGCTATTTAGGAGCGAACCAAAAAGACCAAGTTATAGGACATAACGATTTCATCGTTTTGATTAAGTATCTCGTAGCACATGGTAAGAAGGCCTCTGTCAGGTTTTTTGGTCTCCTTTTTTCCCAAGACGGTTCCTTTGGCGTAAATGGTGTCCCCAATAAAGACCGGCCTGGGAATGCTCATGTTTTCAACGCCCAACCAAGCCATCACCGAGTCGGCATAAAACCCGGTTGAACTGATCATTCCCACCCCCAACGAGAAAACCAAGGGACCATGGGCGATACGTCTGCCAAAGATGGTCTTACTGGCAAAGGTCTCATCCATGTGAAGCGGGTAGAAATCAAGGGTCAGATGTCCCCACTGAGTCAAGTGGGCTTCAGTGATAGTCAATCGAATGCTATGAACCTCCTCCCCGACTTTGAAATCCTCCCAGGTCTTCGTCTCCACCATCATGTGCTTCCCTTGTCAATTCCAGTTAACCCGTTGCACAAACTCATAGCCCCAAATACGCCTCTCTTACATGAGAATCCCTCTTTACTTCATCTGTCTCTCCTTGGATCACCACTCGACCGTTCTCTAGAACGTAACACCTGTGGCTGATGCTAAAAGCCAATTGGGCATTTTGCTCCACGAGCAGAACAGACGTCTTTCGTCCCGAGATCTCTTTCAGTTTCCTCCCCAGCTCTACACACACAATCGGAGCCAGTCCTAATGTGGGCTCATCAACCAATAGAAGGGCTGGATCTAACATTAATGCCCGCCCAATGCTGAGCATGATTCGCTCGCCACCGCTTAAGCTTCCTGCTCGCTGATTCCTCCTCGCTTCTAGGACCGGAAAGAGCGAGAAAACATAATTCAGATCATCAGAAATGTCATCTTGCCGCACAAAAGCGCCGACCTTTAGGTTTTCCAATACGGTTAACCCAGGGAAAACCTTACCCCCTTCGGGACAATGGGCAATCCGCCGCTTTACAATTTCAAAGGGACTGACCCCGGTGATTTCCTTATCCTTAAATAAAACGCTACCAGAACGTGGCAAAACCAAGCCTGAGATCGCTCGAAGTAACGTCGTTTTTCCAGCTCCGTTAGGCCCAATAAGAGCCGCTATTTCTCCCTCATCAAGTCGCAGGCTAACGCGATTCAATGCTCGGGCCTTACCGTATTCCACAACCAGTTCATGAACTTCAAATAGCATCGTCCCACTTCTTTCCCAAGTAAGCCTCAATCACCCTTTGATCGCGAACGATCTCTTCCGGGCTGCCCTCCTTTAATTTCTCCCCAAAGCTGAGAACAATAACCCTATCTGCTAAAGGCATCAACTCCCGCAACATATGCTCTATGATAACCAAAGTAATGCCCATGCCTTTAAGCCTCCTTAACACCTCCGTTAAACCTCTGACCTCTGAAATGGCTAATCCTGAAAAAGGTTCATCAAGTAAAAGCAATTCCGGAGACGTCGCTAAAGCGCGAGCAATGTCTAAACGCTTGAGGTGGCCATGTGGCAGCTCGCCGGGAAGAGAACCTTCATACTCTTCTAAACCTACTAAGCCAATCGTTTCTCTCGCTTTCTTAGCGGACTCCGAGCCTTTGGTTTTGCAGACTGTAGCTACTTTCACATTATCCAAAACGCTCATCTCGGAGAATGAAGAAGTCAACTGGAACGTCCTGCAAATTCCCAGAGAAACCAACTGATAAGGCTTAACCTTGGTGATGTCCGTGCTTTTGAAAACCACCGTTCCCCTACTTTTGGTGACTAAACCGGAAATGAGATTGAAAATGGTCGTCTTGCCGGCGCCATTAGGCCCAATAAGTCCAACGATTTCTCCGCCGCTGATCTGAAAGCTCACGTCATTCACTGCTACCAGACCCCCAAAATTCTTGGACAGACTTATAACTTCCAATAGTGCCATTACTCCGCTCCACCTCCAGATCCCATCTTAGGACTCCATGGCAGCAGCCCTTTAGGCCTGAGAAAAAGTGTGACGATTAACACTATTGCATAAATCATCATTCTTAGCTCAGGTATATAAAGCAGGTAGTTATTCAGGAAGGTCACCAAGTATGCTCCCATTAAAGGCCCTACAATGCTTCCCAATCCTCCCACAATAACCATGATGATTACCAATATAGACATATCAACGGCCAGAAGTTCAGGAGTAATAGACTTCAAAAAATGAGCGTAGAAAGCTCCGGATATCCCTGCGATAACGCCGCTCAAAGAGAAAAAAAGTATCTTGTACTTGCTAATATTAATCCCTACAGATTCCGCAAGCACCTCGTTGTCCCGAATGCTCTGTATGATCAGGCCGAAACGGGAGTTCACTATCACCATCGTTGCTAGTACAGTTAGTACCACTAAAGCTAAGGAAACATAATAGTTGACGCTATATGATAACGACAAACCCTGGTATCCTGATATTCCCATTTCCCTGCCAAAAACCTCGCCAAAGTACATGACGAAGCCCAGGAAAATAAGAGGAAATGCCCAGGTCATCAGTGCAAGATAAATCCCTCTCACACGCAAACACGGGTATCCCAGGATAACTCCAGCTAAACCACACATAACACCACTCATGGCCATGGCTAGAGGGGCTGGGATCCCTAGATACTTATTGAGCAAAACCGAAGCATACGCGCCTCCCCCAAAAAAGAAGGCATGGCCGAAACTTATCTGGCCCGTATAACCCACCAGAAGGTTCCAGCTCAGCGCATACACTGCAAAAACATTGGCAATAATGAAAATGCGTACGAACCACAGGTTAAATGCCCAAAATGGCACAGTACCCAACGCCAGCAACAGCAGTACTGACTGAATCCGGCCATCAAGAAAAATCCGCGTTAATTTGAAGGACTCCAAATCAGGCCTCCTCCTTCTTGCCGAAAATTCCGTAAGGTCTGACTAACAGCACGACGACCATTATAAACACATATACCGCCTGCCTGAAGAATCCCCCCTCTGGAATTAGAAAGCTGACCAGAGTTTCCGAGAAGGCTATTAATACCATAGCCAAGAAAGCACCCCACACGCTTCCTAAGCCTCCGACAACAACCCCGGCAAATGCCAGCAGGATCGCATCAAGCCATATATGCGGCGTCAAAGTGAAAACAGGAACAACCATAATGCTGCCTAGCGCACCCAAAACTGCTCCAACGCATGCCACAGTCAAATGGATGTTTCTAGGTCTAACCCCCGCCAATTCCGCAACTTCCGGCTGCTGAATAAGGGCTCTTATACCCAGCCCATACTTCGTTTTGTTCAAGTAAAGCCAGAGTAATGTCAGCGCCGCTATAGCGACTATCCCGGCCAACAGCCTCTGGTTTGCGATACTAGCGCCTAATATGTCAATTGAGCCTTCCAACAAAGGAGGTACGTATTTGTAGTCTGAGCCAAAGATTAGCGTTATAGCTTCAGAAATGCCTATGGCCAGAGCAGCGGAGACAACCATAACAACAATAGGAACTTCTCGGAATCTAAACAGGATAACCCTGTGGATGATCCACGCCAGGCCAGCAGCAATGACAATAGACAAAAACAGGGCCGGCAACTTGCCAACCAGTCCGTACAAAACATAATACGAATAGGCTGCTAATAGATAATACGAACCGAAGCACAGATCGAAAATCCGGGACGCCCCAAGTATCAGAGCGAAACCAGCCGCTATCAGTCCGTACATCAAGCTCAAGGTCAAGCCGAAAACTAGGATCTCCATATCAGTTCACCTTACGGTAATGATAAGGAGCTGCCTCTCCAAAAGGCAGCTCCTGCTTCCCGCCTACTTTTTCCAGGTCTCAACCACCCACGGAGGCAGCATAAGCTTGCCATCCACATACTGTTCCTGGGTCTCCCCGGCCTTTAGGGGACCGATATGAACCATAACAAATTTTCCCCCTGGTTGATGCTGCAAGGTCCAAAGAGGCGAACCTGACCCCACCGGTCCATATTTGAAAGTGTGATTCGGCATATAATCGATTGTCCCTCCCACACTGTCGAAAACAATCTCCTCTAAAGCCTTTATCAGCGCCTCCGTTTCCAGGGTTCCAGCTCTTTCGGCAGCGTACTTGAAAGACCAGAGGGACACATAGGGTCCATGAGAATTGAAATAACAGGTGCCGACTTCCTTATTTATATAATCCCACATCTTCTTGGTTTGAGGGGTTATGGGAACATGAGCCGAGCCCATGTTGTAAGTGGTTACATAGGCGCACTTGCCACCAGATTGTTCCCAAAACTTTGGTGACATCGCCAGCACGTTGACGCCAGCCCAAACGGCCGGCACCTTCATATCACACCACTGTCTTATGAGAGGAAGCGTGCTTTTGTAAGCCATACCCCCAACTATGATGTGGGCTCCGCTCTTTTTGATCCCGGTGAGCTCCACTGAGGCATCGGTCGCAGTCGTTGAAAAGCGGGATTGGTATACAATGTCATAACCTCTTTCCTTAAAATCCTTTAGAAACAAATCATGGCAAAGATCTTGCCATTTGGCCGCATCTGTTAGAATGGCTAGCTTCACTTCCTCGATACCCAGCTCTTTCTTGAGCATCTTCGCCATATATGGAACCTGTTCATCTATGACATAACGGGCTTCTGCATCCAATTCGTCATGCGGTGAGTTTCGGAAGGCGAATTTATACCGATCGTAGTTTTCAACGGCCTTCGTGACCCACTCATGGGTGGCTCCCCCTGAAAAAACCGAAACCTTTCTAAGGTCACACACTGCCTCTCGGGCACCCATGGTCTCCTCACTCCCATAGCAACCTGTAAGGAAATCTACTCCGTCCACTTCCACAAGCTTGTGCACGGCATTGGCTGCTCCAGCAGACTTAAGCTCACTATCCGCGATATGTAGCTCCACCGGCCTGCCCAAGATGCCGCCAGCTTTGTTGATTTCCTCGACCCCCAACTTTGCAGCCGCAATCTGTGTTTTTCCGTAGTCCCAGGTTACTGCACCCACATAGCCGATTTTGATCGGCTTCCCTTTAGGTGACGCTGTTCCGTCTGCCGGATAAATAAACAAAATGCCCACGGCTAATAATGCTAAAATTATGAACAGTCTCTTTCTCATTTTAGCCTCCTTTCAGGACCAAAGGTTACCACATAAAAAAATCCTCATTGCCTTGGTCGTCCAGAATACCCTCTATTCACCCCCTTTCTCCCTCAAATGCATGATCAAGAACGCCAGAAAGGAAAGAAGCGTTCACTGCACTGAGGTCTTGCTTTGATCCGCTGCAATCTCGCCGCCATCGTTGCGACGATTAGTCCTTTGTTCACTCTCCTTTGAATTGTGGACTTCGCTTCTCGAGAAAAGCTGCCACCCCTTCGGCACAGTCTTGGGTACCAAAGAGGGTGGATATGGCGCCCCTTTCAATAGCCAAGGCAGAATCCATGTCGCCTGCTTCGAGAGAAAGATTCACCACCATCTTTGCCATTTTCACCGCGTTAGGCGACTTGGCCGCCAACTCAGTTGCAAACTCCAAGACCCCGGACATCAACTTATCTCGCGGAAACACTCTATTGACCAGACCAAGGTTCTCCGCCTCGTTTGCTGAAAAACGCTTGCCCGTCATGATCCATTCCTTGGCACGCCTGCTGCCAATGGCCCGAGCAAGCCGGACACAGCCTCCCCAGCCAGGGATGATACCTATATTAATTTCCGGTGTTCCGAATTGGGCTTGCTCCGCTGCAAAGATAAAGTCACAGGCCAGTGCCACTTCCAGCCCTCCTGCCAGGCAGTATCCATTGACCGCAGCAATTAAGGGCTTCTCCATGATCTCCATGAGGCGATGAATCTCGTATCCAATGTCTCGCATCAGCCGATATCCTCTAATAGACGAAATCCCTTCGAAGACTTCAATGTCCGCACCGACGCAAAAGGCCTTTTCTCCGGCGCCGGTAATGACGACAACCTTTGTGTTTTCGTTATCTCGTCCGTCACGTAGAACTTCAAGGAACTCCCTTTGCATCGTCAGATTCAGGGCGTTTAGCTTCTTGGCATCATTCAAAGTGATCGTTTTGACGCCCTTATGACTGTCACAAGTGAGATACTGATACTCTTTTTTCATGACACTCCCTCATTCCCTTTAACCACATAAATAGCATAGAAACCTCTGAACCGGCGTCTTAGTCCGGAGACTGAGTCAATAGATACGAGCATCAGGAATACACTGGTTGGATCTAAAGGCTTCCCCAGAGCGTCAATGTAAAAAGACCTCCTTGTTCACTTCCAGTTAATCCGATTCCTTACGCGGTTCATATGAATCCGTAAGCACTCCAGCCTCCATCCACCACAAGAGTGTGACCCGTAATGAAACTTGCGCGTTCCGATATCAAAAATAGAACAGCATTGGCCACGTCTTCAGGCATTCCAATCCGCCCTAAAGGAGTCCGTTTAATTAGAACTTCCTCGTCTAAGAGACCCTTTCCCACCAATTCAGCAACCAGTTCGGTTTTAACATAGCCTGGCGCTACCGCATTCACTGTTATATTCTGCTCTGCCCACTCGAGGGCGAGGATCTGCGTCAACCGGATCACGCCACTCTTAGCCGGGCCGTAGGCCGTTCGGAGAGGAAACGTCACCAAACCAGCAATTGAAGCGATGTTTACGATGCGCCCGCCGGTGCTCTTGAACATCAGAGGCGCGAAAACCTTACTCATGAGAAAAGTCCCCTTGAGATGCACGTCAACAAGCCTTTGCCATATGGCCATGTCCTGATCCACCACTGGCGTATGTTGATCCACCATGCCGGCATTGTTAATCAAGACATCCAGTCGCCCCCAAGTTTCCTGAAGCCTAGAAGCCATCTTTTTCACTTCAGTTTCACTAGAAACATCGCCCACTAGCGGCAAGGCTTGTTGATCCCTCGTACGGATGGCTTCAACTGTTGATTCTGCCTTCCCTGCGACAATGTCGTTAACTCCCACTGAATAGCCTTCCTCTGACAAAACAAGAGCAATGTGCTTGCCTATTCCTTGGCCCGCACCCGTAACCAAAGCCGTCTTCGGTTTCTTCTCCATATTGATTTCTTGCAATTATTCTGAGCCTTCCCTCGCCCAATCCTACTCTGTCACTCTGTGGATGCTCTAGACGATATGAGAAAGTTTAGAACGGTTTTCTTTTTTTCCTATTGAAAAGCGCTCATCATGCTCTTTCAATGCGTAGCTCCCTGTCAGTCAGTTGATCAGCCTGAACTTAGGAAGGGTGAATTCATCCGTAACATCCTCAAACACAACTTCAACGTCCAAGTCACATCTCACCTTCTGCAAATCAGACTCCACGAGGTTGCTCATCATTCTAACCCCTTCTTCCAGCTCTATAATAGCTACTGCATAGGGGACATCTTGTGAGAACTCGGTGGGTTGATAAGAATGAACAATGGTATAACTATAAATTTTGCCTCTTCCGGAAGCTTCAATCCAGTCCAATTCCTGAGACAGGCAAAACGGGCAAAACAGTTTAGGGTAAAAGACGTGCTTTTTGCAGTCTTTGCATTGCTGGATCAAAAGCTTCTTGTTTTTACAGCCACTCCAGAAGGGAGTACTCCAAGGGGTCGGCTTCGGCAACGGCTTCCGGTATTCTTTCATGGCACTTCCCTCCCTAAAATGACAACGTGTGAATCCATAAACGTTCCGCCCAAGGACGTCTCTACCGCTATTTTTGCATCCTTAACCTGACGGTTATCTGCCTTTCCCATGAGCTGTCTAATCGCTTCAACAAGGACCGCCACGCCTCCCCCGGCAGCCGTGTGGCCTTGGCCGAGCATGCCCCCGTTCGTCGTCATGGGCAGTTTTCCTCCCGGCCAAGTGTTTCCCTCATAGACAAAAGGGCCGGCCTCCCCACGTTCACAAATCCCCAGTCCCTCCAGAGCAATCAATGGAAAAACCGGATATCCATCATAAAGCTCAGCAATATCGACGTCCTTGGGGCCGATACCGGCCATTTCATACGCTTCTTTAGAGGCCTCATAAAAGCCCAGCCGAGTCAGATCCGTATCTTGAGAAATTGCATAATGACAAACCCTCGAACCGAAACCCAGTGGATAAACAGGGGGATTCTTAAGATCTTTCGCCCTTTCTGCGGAAGTGACAATAAAAGCCGCTCCGCCATCCGCAAGGACATTGCCTTCTTTTGTAGTGAAGGGAGTAGCAACCATTTTTGCATTCAGCACCTCCTCGACGCTCAGCTCTCTTCGAAGCATGGCATTGGGATTTAGAGCCGCCCATTTTCTCATGGATACCACGACCGAGGCGAGATGCTCAGGCTTCGCACCTGTTTCATGCATATATCTTGTTGCAAAGAGACTTCCTGTCCCTGCCATGAAAAAGCCGTAGGGCGTTTCCCATTCGTCAGGTATTCCGAATGTAGCGAATAGATCAATCATTTCCTGCACAGGAGCAGAACCCGTTTTATCAGACTGAACACAGAGTATCACTTTGGCAAGCCCAGCAGCTATGAGACCGCACGCTGTCAATAACATGGTAGAACTACTCGATCCTCCCGCAAAAACTTGGAAATTGCTCTTTACGGTGTTGAGCAGTCCTAGTTCCTCCACAAGCTTCGAAAAGATCATGTCTGTGTTATAACGCCTGTCGAAAAACGTCCCTGTCGGTATAATTGTGTCAATTTCATCTCTGTTAATACCACAGTCTATTATTGCCTCTCTGCACGCCTCAAGAGCGTTCTGGAGGCAAGGTCTTTCCGGGAATTTTCCAGTCGCAACCTCCCCGATGCCCGCAATTGCAACTTTTCCCTTAAACGAACTCATGATACCCTCCTACTTCGCTGCTAGCTTCCTTCCTCTCCACCCTAGATGTAGCCATAAGCAACCCATCCACCATCAACGGTAACTATAGAACCTGTTACAAAGGACGCTTCATCGCTGGCAAGATACACAGCGGCCCCTAGCACGTCTTGTACTTCTCCGATCCGGCCTTGAGGTGTCCTTTTTTCAATGGCGCCCACGGGCAAGATCCCTTTATCAATTACACCCTGCACCAGCTCTGTACGGATATACCCTGGTGCTATGGCATTCACCCGGATGTTCTTGTCCGCCCATTCGCTGGCCAGTACCTTGGTGAGCATGTTTGCCCCCGCCTTGCTGGCGCAATAGGCGGCGCGCATCGGTGCTGCCACGATCCCGTAAATCGAGGTGATATTGATAATACAACCACCACCCTGTTTCATCATCTGTCTACCAGCGGATTGACAGCCATAAAACACGCCAAACAGGTCGGTCTCCACGGCACGGATCCAATCTATATGAGGCAACGCCTCTGATGGGTGGGCCATGGAGACACCGGCGTTATTCACCATAATGTCAAGCCGGCCATATTCCTGAACCGTTCGATCTACCACCTCCTGAATACTTTCCGGTCTCCTTACGTCTAGTGGCAAGGCCAAGGCTTGGCCCCCAGCCTTATTGATTTCCTTTGCAATCCCAGAGAGAAGCTCCATAGAACGGCTAGCAATGACAACGGCCGCACCTTCCTGCGTATATCGTATAGCGATTCCTTTACCAATGCCTTTGCTTGCTCCCGTTACAACAGCGACCTTGTCCTTGAGTTTCATCGAGACCTCCTTATTCGGTCTTAGACGAAAAATCCTTTGATCTGCGCAAAAACCCACGAGCCCTTACCCGGTTACAGGTTTTCACCCAGAAAAGGTTACTGCTCTGGACAACAAGTCAGTGACCTCGCCGATTTCCTGCATTTTGTCCGTATCACTCTCCTTTCCTAGAATAGTCCAGCGAAGCGCCAGATGACTGAAAGTCCCCAAGAACATGTTTCGGAATATCCGGGGATTGACCTCCTGATGAAAAGAACCTTCGAGCTTTCCCCCTTCAATAATCTCTTCCACGACCTTAAAGTATTTGCGAAAAGTCTCAAAGGCTTTAGAGCCATAAAATCGTTTGTTTAGCTGGATTTGAAGTAAGAATACCTTCAAGAATTCCCGCTCCGTAAGGAAAAGTGAAAAGTGATACCTGATGAATCTTCTCAGTTTTCTAAGAGGATTCCTAATATGAAACGTTTCTGGGAGCTCATCGAGGTACCTACCAAAACGCTTTACGGGAATAGACAGGAGCAAATCCTCTTTGTTTGCGAAGTACTCATAGACAGTCCCTTCCGCGACACCTGCGGATTTGGCGATTTCTGATATTGTCGCCTTCGGAAACCCCTTTTCAGCAAAAACTTTCTCCGCTGCTGACAAGATCCTGTCCGCCTTGTTAATTTCGCTTTCCTGTCTCCGTGCAATCATGGCATGTACTAATACCATGATATCTTCCAGATCGGTAACACTCTCTTCAATCTCCCCGCTTGCCAGACAGCTAATGGTCTCCCAATCCAGCGTCCCCAATACAATATCTCGCATCAATCTTACGTCCAAATCTGGACGAAAGGAGCCATCCTCTACACCACTTTTTAGAATACTGGATAGAACTTTTGCATATTCCCTGATTAGTTGGTAAGCTGGCATTTTGTAGAAGGCCGTAGAAGAACGACATTCCAAGAGAAGTATCCGTGAATAGCCCGGGTGAGTATCATTGTACCTTAGATGGAACCATATCATCTTTCTCAGCCGGCTCTCTGGATCTCGAATGCCCTGAAGTTGTTCATCCAGCAGGTCGAGAACTTCCTTCATTCTTTCTGCAGGGATAGAAAAAAGGAGCTCTTCTTTCCCTTTGAAGTATTGATAAATGACCGAATCGGCTACGCCTGCCTTTTGGGCGATTTCTGAAATAGTTGAGTCAGCAAGCCCTTTCTGAGACATGATTTCCTCAGCCGCAGCGAGTATCCTCGCCTTCTTTTCTACGGTTTTTATGGAAGGTCTCATCTCACGTTCAAGGGGCTCAATGATCATAAAGCGATAACCACCAAAAATTTAGGTCGATTAAACCCCGCTCATTGTTCACTCCTGCCGTACTGTTCGCGAAGCACATTCTTGAGTATTTTTCCTGTGCCTCCACGTGGCATCTCATCAACAATGACCGCGTCTCGCAGGGCCTTGAAGTGCGCCATTCTGTCGCGGCTAAATTCTATAATCTCTTGGGGGGCTAATTTCGCTCCAGGCTTTAGAACTACGATCGCCTTCGGAATCTCACCCCATTTGGGATCCTGTTTACCAATCACAGCGCATTCAAGAATATCAGGATGCGAGTACAGCACCTGTTCGATTTCAAGAGACGAAATGTTCTCTCCCCCGCTGATAATGATGTCCTTTTTCCTGTCGCGAATATAAAGGGACCCATCAGACCCCATGGAGACAAGATCTCCGGAATGGTACCATCCGCCTGCCAGCGCTTTCTCGGTTTCCTCTGCCTTATTCAGATACCCCTTCATGACCATATCGCCCTTCACAAGAAGCTCGCCAATTGTCTGACCATCCCAAGGGAGTTCTTTTCCGGAGTCGTCTACAACTTTGAATTCCACCCCAATCATGGGAAAACCCCACGTTTCGTGCGCCCGATGACGAAACGTTTCGGCTTCAAGATCTCCGGGAAGTTCCGGGAAAGCGATGAGGGGGCAGGTCTCACTCATTCCAAATGCCCCGTGCACAGTGCATCCGAAAATATCCTCCGCTTTTGCACACATTCCGGTTGGCGGAGGAGCACCCCCTATAAGAACATCCTTAAGACTTGATAAATCGTAAGATTTTAGATTGGGTACCTCCATGATGGCATTGATCATGGTTGGAATAATAAAGAACTTATTGACTTTTTCCGCCTGAACGAGCTCAAGCACACGAACGGGATCAAATCTCTTGAGCATCACATGAGTGCCTCCTTTGGCTGTCAGATAGTGAGTAGTACCCCATCCATTGACATGGAATAAAGGGATCAGGTGAAGTTGGATGTCTGTTTCGTGAACGGGGTAAGTGGCCATTGCTGAAATCGCATGCAGATAAAGGTTGCGGTGCGTCAGCATAACGCCTTTAGGTGGACCCGTTGTGCCGCTCGTGTAAAAGAGTTCCGCCATATCATCTTCATGAAAAGGATAATCACCCGCTGGGCGTCTCGGTGCGGGGGATGATCTATCCAGAAGATCATCGTATGTTCCATCGACCCAATCAGGGACTTCTTTCATGAACTCGAGGAGATAAAAATGTTTTACCGATGGTATATTCTTCAGGATGGGCTCCAGTTTGTTGAGAAAATCAGGGTCCACGAAGAGCACCCGGGGTTCGGCATCCTGGATGATGTATTCGAAGTCTTGAGAAGCAAGCCTGATATTCAGGGGCAGCAAAACTCCTCCCATTTTGACGATTCCATAATAACATTCGAGCAGTCGATGGCAATTGTATCCTAGATAAGCCACCCTTTCGCTGGGTCGAACACCCAAATCCTCCAGGGCGTTAGAGAACCGCTCCACGCGCTGCCCATATTGGGCGTAAGTCCATCTCTGGTTTTCACAAACGACCCCAGTGTTTAAACCAAAAAGCCTGATCGTTCTCTCTAAGAAACGAACAGGGGTCAAACATATATTCATTGGTTTCCTCCTCACAAGTGACGTTTGATTCCCATGTCCATATCAACAAAGAGAAGCCTTTGGGCTTAGACTACCTCCGGGCAGACTCCCGATCTCTGGTGGGTCTTGACAACAATGGGTAGTTTTGACGTTGCTCTCTTCTAATTTTGGGTCATAACCGAACCCCTGAAGGCGAAAGGGTTTCTTCGCGTTATCCATCCCAGATTCATGGACCTATTCCGTCTGTTTGTTGTTCGGCTGACGATATGTTTTCTATCTCCCTTTGAAGCCTGGTTTGCGTTTTTCCAGAAAGGCCGCCATCCCCTCCTTCTGATCCTCTGTGCCAAAGAGCATACAAAAGAGATCCTGTTCCAGTTGTAGTCCCTCTTTGAGGGAGATATTCAGTCCCTTACGCATGGCGGTTTTTGCTGCGCGAAGGGCCAGAGATGGCCTCTTCATCAACTTGTCCGCAAGCTCCTCAACTTCAGCCTTTAATTGGTCCAAGGGGACAACCTTGTTGACCAGTCCGATTCGCTCAGCCTTCGCCGCGTCAATCATCTCACCCAGAAAAATAAGTTCCGTGGCCGGGCCAAGACCTACTAGACGGGGCAGTCGCTGAGTACCCCCACCGCCGGGAACGACGCCTAAGGTTATCTCAGGCAAACCCAAAACCGCATTGTCTGCTACAATCCTAAAGTCACAACAAAGGGCCACCTCACAGCCACCGCCAAGTGCATAACCAGCAATGGCTGCAATCGTGGGTTTTGGTAGATCGGCCAGCCTTTCTTGAACTCGGATTGTTAGATCTGTCAGCTGATAAGCAGCTTTAACGTCTGCTTCGGCCATATGATCGATGTCGGCCCCCGCCGCAAAAGCTTTTTCATTACCCATGAGAACGACCACCCTGATCGCGTCATCCTCTTCGCAATGAGTTATCACTCTGTCAAGATCTTTCAGTACGTCAGGGTTAAGCGCATTTAGCTTTTCGGGGCGGTTGAACTGAACCCATGCAATCCCATCTCTGTGCTCGAAATTCGTATATTTGCGATTCACGGTTTTACTTCCCTTCTAATTTCCTCATACTTTGATAACACATGCGTCCGCTTGAGCCAGACCACCACAAATGGCACCCAGGGCATATCCCCCTCCGCGGCGGCGCAATTCATACATAAGATTCATTATGAGACGGGCACCGCTTGCGGTGTTCGGGTGGCCAATGGCAATAGCACTTCCATTGACGTTGGTCTTTGCACGGATAGCCTTCGCCCTCTGTCTGTCCTTATCAGCTAAAAGGAGCGTGCTAACCAGCGGCACAGCAGCAAAAGCCTCATTGATCTCCATGACGCTGATGTCGTTGAGGCTCAAATCAGCCGCATTAAGCGCTCTCATCGCCGCATAGGCTGGGCCTTCGGGCATGCGGAGGGGACTGATAGCAATGGAACACATGGCCACAATTTCAGCCAAAGGCTCAAGTCCAAGTTTGTCGGCTTTAGATTTGGTCATGAATAGGATCGCTGTTGCCCCATCGTTCAATCCTGGGGCGTTTCCTGCTGTAACACCTTTACAACCATAAATCCCCGGCAGTTTGGCCAACTTTTCAAGCGTGCTGTCAGGACGGTACTGCTCATCAATGTTGAGTACCATTGGATCTCCTTTTTTCTGAGGAATCTCAAGACTCATGATTTCCTCACTGAACTTGCCCTCCTCCCAAGCCCGTCCGTAGTTCTGGTGACTCCTCAAAGCCCATTCGTCCTGCTCCTGCCGAGATATGCCATATTCAGCAGCCACATTATCCGTATCGACTGAAACCGGATTGAAATCCTTGTAACCGAGCGCAAAAAGAGGATCTTCCATGACCACGTTACCGAGACGAAAGCCTTGCCACCGAAGTCCCCTGACAATCAATGGTTCCTGGCTGAAAGAGGTGGCGCCGCCCCCGATGGCACAAGCAATCTCGCCAGCCACCATGGCGCGACAGCCATAGTGGACCGCAGACATGGCTGAAACGCAGGCTTTATCGATAGCCACTGACGGCGTCTCGGCTGGAAGCCCCGCCCTGATTAATGTTTGTCGAGCGGCAACAGGGGTGTAAACGTCTTTACATACAGAGGTGTCTCCGACACCCCAATAAACCTCATCCACTTGATCTCCGGGCACCTTGACGCGTGCTAAGACCTCCCTCATGGGGAGCGCACCCAGGTCAAAATAGTCATATTCCCTTAATGCACCGCAATAGCGCCCGAATGGTGTTCGGACCGCACTCACCACAACAATGTCTTTGTACATAAGTACTCACCTCAAAATTTTGTAAATTAGAGTATAATGATATAGATTATATTAAACTCTATGAATCACACTCGGACACTTTGTGTTAATAACGGAGATTCATAGGGAGCACTCCATTAAATGTCAAGAGATTTTTTTCCGAACCTGTCTGAGTCCTTTTTTCACCCCGAAAACGAATCTTGGCAACAACTCGGCAAAACACCTTGACAAAGAACTCCAAATATTCCTCAATAAAGATCATATTCCGAATAATATTATCGTCTGGCTCAGGAAGGAGGATTCCCCCCATGACCGAAATCCATGGAAAGCCTTTTGCTGGAGGCATGTTTCCCATAGCAGATCTCTCTTTTGAGGAGGTTTTCACTCCTGAGGATTTTACTCACGAGCATAGAGACATTGGGAATGCCGTGGACGACTTTATAAGAGGCGAAATTGCAAGCCGGGGTGAAGACATTGAAATGCTCAACAATGAATTATCCAGGGAACTCATGAAAAAAGCTGGAGACCTGGGATTTCTAGGAATAGATCTTCCTGAAAAGTACGGAGGTATGGAACTGGACAAGATTAGCTCTGCTATTGTCTCAGAGAAGTTCGGGTATGGGGCTGGCTCGTTCACCATAACTGAAATAAACCATACCGGTATCGGCACATTGCCCCTGGCGCTATTCGGGACAGAAAAACAGAAGAGCAGATATCTCCCGAAGCTGATTTCAGGCCAGTTTGTCGGGGCCTTCGGCTTGACAGAACCGGAGGCGGGTTCTGATGCCTTAAATCCCTTGACATCAGCGACACTTATTGAAGGCGGAAGATACTATCTCTTAAACGGGAGTAAGCAATTCATAACCAATGCGGGTTTTGCAGATGTCATCTTTACCTATGCCAAAGTAGACGAAAAATTGTTCACCGCATTTATTGTCGAGCAAAACTGGGAAGGCGTTTCAGTGGACGAAGAAGAAGAAAAGATGGGGATGCATGGGACTTCAACCAGGGCGTACCATTTCGATAACGTGAAGGTGCCTGTAGAGAACGTCTTAGGCGAAGTTGGAAAAGGGCATGTTGTTGCCCTCAACGCCTTGAATATGGGGCGCTACAAAGTGGGAGCTATTTGTATTGGAAGCGCCAAAAGAGCTTTTTTTGAAGCCGTGAAATACGCCAAGCAAAGAGTTCAGTTTGGAAAGCCCATTTGTGAATTTGGCTTGATAAAGGAAAAGATAGCTAGGATGGCCCTACGGCTATTTGCGGCTGAAAGCATGATGTATCGCACAGCAGGGTTGCTTCAGGCCAGGTTGGACGGGTTGGATATGGGTTCTGAGGATGCAGGCGTCAGGACGGCGGAGGCACTGGAAGAGTACTTGATCGAGTGTTCGATCAACAAAATTTATGGGTCAGAAACGGAAGGCTACGTCGTTGATGAGGAGGTGCAGATTTTCGGCGGCTACGGATACATCAGGGGGAATCATCCTGAGCTAGCTTACCGAAACGCTCGCATAAACCGGATCTGGGAAGGAACCAATGAAATCAACCGGATAGTCATCGTCAGCACTCTGCTCAGAAGGATTACCAAAGGCTCATTTGACTTGATGAACAGCTTTGAAAACATATCACAGGAGATGGATAACCTTGAGCCTGTTGATTCTGATGCCCCTGATCGCGTCGATGCACAGGAAAAATTGATCAACTTGGCAAAGAAGATTTTTCTCGTTGTCTTCGGCATGGCCTATCAAAAACACAGCAAAAACCTAAGACAAGAACAGGAACTGGTGGGCATCCTGAGCGATATGGTGATGGATATTTATGCCATGGAAACGGCTCTTCTGAGAAGCCAGAAAATTCTAAAAGGCGAAATCCCAGAAAAAGCGGCGATTCCAATGGCTATGACAAAAGTTCTCTGCCATGATGGTCTTGAGAAATCAGGCTCCCTTGCCATACAAGCCCTGGAGGCTATCGAAAGTGGAAAATCGCTAAAAAAACATATTTATACCGTGAGAAGACTCCTGTTTTCACCGCCCGTGGATGTTGTCCGGCTAAGGAGGAATATTGCAGAATCAGTGATCCGATTTGGCCGCTATCACTTATAAGATGTGCCTGTGATTACTTCCGATTCGGTATGTGGTATTCTCTTGGGCATGTTTCAGTGCTTATTCTGACTGCCTAACATCGCGCTTAAGCGGCGAGGGCCCTTCTGGCCCGAGTCCGCTTGAAGCGCTTGTTAGGTGGATACTTTTCCTGCTGCAACAGGTTTTGATTAGGAGAATATTGATTCATCATATGTTTACAGAAATACTGCTAAACACTGTCCCCACTACTTACCATTTTTCATTTCAAGAGTACGTGGTTTTTGACATTAGGATTAACTCACATCTCCAAAGCCGCCATAGCTTTTTCGCAGTCTTCGTGCTTTAGGTAGAGAATGACGCCATAACTTCCCTTTATATCGGCTATTCCACTGGATTCGTTAACATTAATATCTGCCTGAGAAAGCTTCTCATAGATATCAGCCAAAGCCCCTGACTCATCATCACCCTGAATTAACAGAGCAGAGTGAGGACCATCTAATTTCAGTCCTGCCTTTTTCGCTCCATCGGTCATCTTTAAACCGTCATTAGGAAAAAGAGTGAACTGGGTACGCATGGGTTCTAGAGGAACTGCTTTGAAAGCAAGCAAGTTAACCCCAGCACCGGCAAATAGAGAAAGCAGTTTAGATCCTTCCCCGGCATGATCCTCGATTGTTGTGTTGTAGTATTCAACTCTTTTGATATTGAATGCCATAGATTCTCCTTTAGTTATTGAGTAGACTTAAAATCCCAAAACCTAACCAACGACTCCCACGAAGTCCGCTTGGGCGAACAGGTCGTCCAGAGCACATTCGTAGCTGGCGGCAGAGGTACTCGATGTAATTGCCAAGAGCAACAAGACGCCAAATCCTGCGGATTTCATGATGCGCTCCAATTCTGTATCCCGACCTAACAATGATTAGATAATTTCTCTATAACACCCATGATTGTTTCGATCGCGTCATAACACCCTACACCCAAAAATACTACAAAATCATTTTGATCTTGGGGTCGGGCCAATGATCTTGTGATCTTGTGATCTTGGGGTCGGGCCAAGATAACTTTTTGATTATTCATTTTTTATGCCCCATGGACAGGTGTTTTCAGTGCCTATATCTTCTTTTTCGCCCCCGAAACCTCCCTCCCGGAGTTGATGATACCCTTCAGCGCGCCCTATGACATCTCTCCCTTTCGCCCTGAAGCCCAACAGCGCTTTCACATGCTCAACATATGAACTGCTCCCCACCCTAGTCAAATAGAACAACCAAATTTAAACGGGCAGGCCGCGATACTGGGCGCCCATTCGTCTTGACGGTTCTTCACACCATCTCGCAACTATGAAATGTCTTTTTGCTCTCGCCTCAAGCTTCAGGGAAAAACAGCCTTTTTAGCGCTCGAAAAACGCATTATACGTCCATTTCAGAGGGCAGA
>SMTZ1_10002621_pt1 | contig 27736 bp, 19 predicted proteins | sample DeeMarSWOR136_30_FD_25667 | JGI IMG/M metagenome (IMG submission 25667)
TATATGTTCAATAACCAGTTACCAATACCCAGTTACCAATCATGAGTATCGAGAATCTAACTTTAGCTCACTTTAGGCACTTTAGACACTTTAGACACTTTAGCTCACTCTTAACTAACGAAGTACGAAAGTTTACGTACGAAAAAATAAACCTTTTTATGCAAAACGAACCCAATTTCAGAAAAAGTCAAGTCAACGTAACAGCTTTACTGACAAGAGAATACGTTCAAATGGACACTTGGTCAATTAGGAAAAACGAACCCAAAACGAACCCAAACGAACCCAAAACGAACCCAATTTTAGCCAATAAAATCGGCTACTTCGACCACGAAATTGACGCCCCCAATTTACACGACCGGCTGGCTAAGAAATATAGCGGCCGCTATCTGTACTGCCTGCCCTCCAGTTGTTCAGGCTCTATCTGCGGCCGCGGCTCGGTACGGGCGGTGGCCACGAAGTTTTCGATTTTGGCAATTACGTCAGGATGCTTCGCGGCTGTGTTGCTCTGTTCGGCTATGTCTGAACTCAGATTGTACAGCTCAAAGGGAACATTGGAGCTATGCCGAACGGCCTTCCATTTACCCATGCGTACCGCCTGCATCAGCCCATCCGCCACATTTTTGCGCTTGCCCCAGTTATACTTATGCCACTCCCAGTACAAAAATTCGTGTTTCTCCTGCTCTTCATCCCGCCCTGTCAGCGTCGGAACAATCGAGATGCCGTCGATGTTGGATGGTATAAGCTTCGATGCTTTTGCCAACTCGGCCAGCGTCGGCATGATATCGGCAAAGTGGCACTGTAGGTCGCTGAGTTGTGCTGGGGCTATCTTACCGGGCCAGCGGACAATCATCGGCACGCGGATGCCGCCTTCGTACATCGAGCGTTTGAATCCGCGCAAAGGTCCGCTCGAATCGAGGACGCCGTCAAAACGCTGGGCAGCCCCGTTGTCGGAGACGAAAAAGACAATAGTACGCTCGTCTATATCGAGTTCCTTGAGCAATGCCAGGAGCCGGCCGACATGACGGTCGAGCATTGTATCCATCGCGGCAACGACTTTGGCCTCTTTGGGCCAGGGCTTGTCTTTGTACATCTGCCAGGCGGGATCGGATTCGGGAATCTGGTATTTGCCGTGAGGCAGGATCCAGGGTGCGTAGCAGAAGAAAGTTTTATCTTTGTTACGGCGTATGAAATCCAGCATTTTCATAAATATCCAGTTGTGCGAATAGCGTTCGGCACTACCTACCTCACCGGTAATCGGAACTTTTTGGCTGTTGTACCAGAGGTACGGCGTCCAGTAATCGTGCGCATGGATCTGGTGATAGTAGCCAAAGAACTCGTCGAAGCCCTGCTTTTCGGGCACGCCGGTTGTACCGACCTCGCCGAGGCCCCACTTTCCGAAACCGCCGGTAACGTAGCCGGCCTTTTTCAATACTTCGGCAACTGTTATGTCCTCATCGAGCAGTGGTATTCCGCCGGTGTTGCCGCGGACGGATGTATGGCCCATGTGCAGGCCGGTCATAAGGACGCTTCTGGCCGGGGCGCAGACGGTACAGCCGGAGTAGGCCTGCATGAAGCGCATTCCCTCTGCCGCCATCCGGTTTATGTTGGGGGTTTTTATATGCCTGCTGCCGTAACAGCCCAGATCCATCCAGCCCATATCATCGACGATGATGAAGATGATGTTGGGACCTTCGGCCACAATCTTTTTCGGTGGTACTGTGTCTGGTGGCCGGGGGGATGGGGCTTCGCATCCGTGCATTACCAGCGAGGCCGTTCCCAGACCTACTGTTTTCAAAAAATTACGCCGATCCATCCTATTAGAAATATCTCTTTCTATAGAATGTTCCATACTCGAACTTCTAACGGTTTTTATTATAGCATTGTACTTTTTAGAATTTCCAACGGGATCCATATTCTCATCCTTAATCGAGGTAAATTGATACAAGAAAAATATCAACAAAAGATTAACAAACGAAAACGCGTAATATATTACGCCGGAACGTATATGTCAATCCACCTAAAAAGACAGAACAACCGCACGGCTGTAAGGAGTGAGGCAAAATTTGAATCAGAACCAACTGGCCTATGTAAAAATGCTACAATTCTCACTTAGACATGGTTATCACTACAGGCTTCAGAATTTCCTGCGTGTTATATTCTTTTTTAGATTTCATATTAACTTTCCGACGAACGGATTTGTATCCCGGATACCGGGCATGAAGAATCCATTCGCCCGATTCACCTTTCAATGATTTGCTCTTATCACCCTCAGAGTGTGGGACAACCGTTTCGCCTGCCCTTTCCAACCAAACATCCGTACCTGCCAAGGGCAAGCCGCCGTCGGTAACCACCAAAACACACAAATAACCATCATTACTTTTTTCAATATCACTTACCTCTATATCAAGGTTCTTGTGTTCGCCGGCTGCTAAGCTGACTTCTTTCAGTTTTGATTGTCTGCTTAAAGCTACGGAAGAACTACCAATTATGTAATCACCAAACGGTAAATTGCCAATCTTATAGCTTCCATCAGAGTCCGGCCGGATGTCCATCGTTATCGTCTGGTCTGCGCTTCTTAACAACAACGGCGATTGAGGTCTCTCGGGATCATAGGGAATAATCTTTCCTGACAAGGATGCCGAGCCAGCAGGAATCTGCAAGTCAATTCTCTGGATCTTTGGCCCCCACTCAATTTCAAAAATTTTGCGAATTGTCGGATAATTTTGCCGACCTGCTATTATTTCATATTTGCCGGGACTGAGCTTTGAAAAAATGTATGGCTCATTAATATCTTCACGAGGCAGTAATTGTCCTACCCTCGTGCCCCGAAACTGCTTCCAGCTATAGCGTTGTATGGACACATCCAACTGATCTAATTGTTCGCCTAGATTTTCAGTGACAATTTTAACGCTGACTTCTGAAAGACTCCCCTCAAAATCGCCAAGATTCAAATCAACTCCCGATTCAAAAACAAATCGGCCTATTTCTACCCATTGCGCCCAACTGCGCATGCCCGGAATCGACCAATATACAAACCGGAGTCCTGAAGGTATTCCCCAAAAGGTGAACGCGCCCTCAGAATTGGTCAACGCATAAGCAGTAAATGTTGTTTCATGTCCGACGATGTTCCCTCGAACCATCACTTTGGTATCGGCCATTGGCTTGCCATCCTGCAAAAGACGACCTGTGGCATACGAGTTACCACCAAAATCAAGACGGGTGGTCTGGCCGTTTTTGGGTAAAATTGATGTGTGAACTACACCAAGTTGATTATCCGGTTCATGCCTGAAACCGAAGCACAGTTTTTCCGGCATACGCGTTATGTGATAGTAACCATTAGGATCCGTCGTCACGGAGCCGAGCCTTGCCCTGTTTTCTTTCCAATAGCTGTATTCGCTCTCATCCATAAAATAAAGGGTTGTATCACCGATGGGCCGGCCTTTCGAATCGTACACGTACCCTTCGATTGTACCGCCTTCTTTGAGCACAATTTCCACATCAGTTGTATAGTCCTCCTCTACCTCAATAAGTTTTAGCTCAGGCGCATAGTTTGGGTGGGTTATCACAAACCACTGACTGCTGGTATCTTTAGGGACACCTTCGATTACAAACAGACCGTTGGCATCAGTAGCTGTTATATATTTTTCATCAGGCTTTTCATTTTGACTTCGTTTGTACCGATAGCTAATTTTCGCATCCTGAATTGGTTTTTGATTTTCATCGACAACTATTCCCTCTATCACACCACCTATACCAAGCTCAATGACGGCCAGCTCGTTTGCATCAGGGCATATTTCTTTACTGCGCTTCACAGTAAACCCATCAGCTCGAACAAGCACGCTCCTGCATTCGGTGCCCTCCGATGCAAGTTCAAATTCGCCTTCAGGGTGGCTAAACCGTATCCAATCCCTTCCAGATCCAACCTCGAACCTTGTCACAGGCTCGCCAGTCTCCTTGGACACTACTTTTCCCCTGAGTTTGGTTTGGCGCCTCGTGTAAATATCAACAACAAGCCCTTCGCCAGGGGCCCTTACATTTCTGACAGTTTTCTCCTCAACACCACCCCCCCAAAATTTCAATGTATAAATACCCGGCTCCAATCGCTCTATAACAAAATTATTCTCAAGTTCGCCTTTGTCAATTCTGAAAAGACCTGAGGACCTCGGAAAGCCCTGCGGCCAAATAACATCAACATTTATATAACTATAGCTCGGCTTACTATCACCCATCCAGTTTATGGTGCCTTTTATCGAGACTAAAGACTGAGGCGATTTTTGAGGAATTTTGAGCTGTAAAAGCTGACCTTCTTCCAACGGAAGTTCCCTGTAGCCCAAGGAACTTCTTCTCGATAAATCACCTGAAAGTGGAATAGAAACGTCGATACTATATGTTCCCGGCAGTATATGTTTTAGTATAAAAAACCCGTTGGCATCAACAGCATAACTTCGAGGCAATCTGTGGCTGTGCCACCATTCTGGATGAGCAGATATTCTCAAGTCCTCGGCCGGGACGCCATCCAGATATTCAGCATATCCTGAGACTGAAATCCCTTTTTTCAAAACAATTTCCCTGAATTCGACAGTATTGGGGTCGTTAAGTATTACCTCAAGCCTGCCGGGTGCATAATCGAAACACGTCTCACGGTATCTTCTACCTTTTTCCTGAATTAATTTTCCCCCCACATCATGCCTTGCCACAATTAGATAGGGCGTATCCGCCGGCTTGAATCCTCCAAGAAGAATTAATCCATCGGCATTTGTTTTCTCGCGATTTACAGGGTCTCCAATTTCTCTTTTTTCCTCGTCAGCAAGTAACGTATTTAAGAAATACGTCCCAGCAAGTGGTTGGCCCTCCTCATCTACAACACTTATATCGATCATACACGCTCTTTGCAGTTTGAAATGTTTAACGGCTTGGTTTTCCTTTTGCAAATGGATTTTGACTTTATCGCGGTAATGTACTCCCACATATTCTTTTTGAAAAATTTGAATACTATAATCGCCATCCCGCCGGATATCTTTAAAACAGTAAAAGCCGTTCGGGTCAGTTTCGGATGGGTGGATTCGTCCCCCGTTTACGTGTGTTGCGTACACTTTTGCACCGGTAACCGGCTCGTTAGTTTCAGCATCTGTGATAAGGCCGCTTAGGACACCTATGGATTCAAATTTAAATTCTTCTTCCTTGACAAGCACTGGGGGGGTGGGAATAACTACGGATGTTTCAATTTTCGAATTGTCCTCTGTTTCGTGAACAGTCGACAAAATGGTTGTTTCATCGCAGGAAGGCTCAATTGCTTTTTCAATAGATCCGTTTTTCCTTTCTTCCTGTTCCCGGACTATTATTGGTGCTTGCGATATATCAGGTTCCTTCTCGGGCTTAGTTATCTGCTTATAAGCAACGACTGCTCCAACACCAATGACTGCCACCGCTGCCGTTGCAATTATTTTGGCTGTTATCCCGCTCATTACGGTTGTGAGACCTGCGGTAGCTGGCGTTTCAGATGCCGCCGCCACAATGTCGGCAGTCCCAACTGCGGAACCTTTTACAACCATCCCCGTGATAGATGCAATGACAGCGGTAGTAAACGCCTTCTTTGGCCCCGTACGGCTGATAGTGGTCTCGACCATTGCTGCGACCCGTTCTCTTAGCAGCTTGCGTCCTCGCGAAAGACGCTGTCTTACCGCGCCTTCGGATAACTGGAGCTGTTCTGCCACCTTTTTTACAGATTGCTGTTGTCGATAGAAAAGCACGAGCGGCTCACGGTATTTTGCAGGAATCTGTTGTAGTGCCTGCCGGACAACCGCCTGTCTTTCTTTGGTTATCGCCGCTTCTAAAGGACCGGAATCCTTGATTCCAACATCTTCAACCTGATCCATCGATGAAGATTTACTTATGAGGTCCTGCTTTTGGCTTCTAAACGAGTTTTTAATTACGTTTCTGGCGATACTGCCAAGCCAGCTTTGGAATTTAGTCAGGTCCTTAAGCTGAGCCAGGTCTTTCCACGCGCTCATAAAAGCTTCCTGTGCCAGCTCCTCGCTCTTTTCAACATTACCTGTGGCACTAAAGGTTATGGCACAGATAAAAGACTGATACTTTTTGACGATTGCTTCAAAGGCAGTTATATCACCTTTCACACTTGCTTTTAGAAATTCAATCTCACTGGGTATTTTTTTTGACATAAGCCAAATTCCTTCCAACAGTTATATATTACTCACTCAATAAAACAGGAACCAGAAATAAAAAAAGGTGACAGAAATTCTGAAAAAAATGTGAAAAACCTTGCTTAAGGCCAAAATGATGGGGAGAAAGAAACATTAAAAGTTTCTAAAGAGATGGTTTTTTGTGTTCCTGCGACATGGCGAATTTGCACACTTATCAAATCAAAAGTCGAGTGGAAGTGGCCCTTTCCTGCTCACAAGACAGCCTCTACGGCTGTTTCAGCGATTGCTCTTTAAAAACAGGCTGTTTGGTTGAGATCGAAAATTCTACGGGCTAAATTGAAGAAAACCACAAAATCATTTGAATTTCTGTCATAAACATATATAATAATAAGTACAAGTGGAAATACTTGCATTGTATCGTCTTTTTGTTTTTTTGTGAGGGAAAACAAATGAAAAGGCAATCAATTCTTATATGGTTAGTAGTATTAACAGCAGGCACATACGGAGGTTTCAACATTAATTTTCATGTCGAGGCCCCGGATCAAACGCTTACTATACTGAATCCTAACGGCAATGAACGTTTGCTCGGAGGCTCTACGTATGCAATCAGGTGGCAGGATTCCGGAAGTGAGAACTGCGGCGGCAATTATCTATTAGATTATTCCATCGACAATGGAAACAACTGGATTCCGGTAGACTCCAACCCTGTCTCTAATACATGCTATTACGATTGGATGGTTCCATCGATTTTTTCCAACCAGTGCCTTATTCGAATCACCGATACTAACGACCCGAACGCTATTGACACAAGTGATGATTCGTTTCGCATATATCGCTGCATGTCTGACGTTTTAGGCGACCGGAATGGAGATTGTTACATAGACTTCGGTGATTTTTCTATTATCGCTGCCGGCTGGAATGTTCCCGGCGGTACGGATATCAATGACCTGGCAGTTCTTGTACAATACTGGCTTGATTGTGCTAATCCGTATGACCCTCCCTGCTGCAACTTCGGAGAGGCCATGCCGGACTTCCCTCCTGATGGAGCGACCATCGACGACAGGACGCCTGCTCTTGAGTGGATACCGGGAATCCACGCTGATTATCATGAACTGTACTTCAGCGAAAACTTTGACGACGTGAACAACCGCAGTCCCTATGTAAAGGAGTATTGGCTCGACCCGTGTCGTCCATATCCGTTTGCCCCGCCACTTGAATTAGGCACAACTTACTACTGGCTTGTCGATGAGGTCAAGAGTTCCCCCCCCGAGAGGTGGAATGCCCGAACCGTATGGAGCTTTACTATATCCGGATCAGCCGAGCCGCACTTCCCTGCTGATGGAATTGTGATTCCAGGCGAGAGAATTCAATATTTGGGTGAATATTATATATGGACCAAGCTTGTTTTCATCCCGGGAGCGACCGCGGTCGAGCACACCGGCTACTTCAGTGATGATTACAGCAAGGTGGAAAGCCGCGCCGAGGATGCCAACCTTGGCTCACCGCCATATGGACAAATACCGGGATGGGAATACGTGTTTTTTGCAGGTCACCCTGAGACCCCCCCGGCTGATGATGGTCTTATTCGAGGCACAACGTATTACTGGACTGTCGATGCAACCGATGCCCTTGGCAATACGTTCGCCGGTGATATCTGGGAGTTTACTATTCAGGACTTCAAGGCCACTTCACCGGATCCGCCTAACGAGGCCACATTTGTAGAAACGGACGTCCTCCTTTCCTGGCTTGGGAAGATGTGAACAATGCCGTATACAATCCCTTTAATCCACCGCCGGAATTTGTGGCCACTGCGGAGGAACCGAACATATTAGTGACCGGCCTCTTGGATAACACCAAATACTACTGGCGGGTTGACCAGATCGATTGTCACCGCTGGGACCCGACCTTCCCTATACCCAATATTTACAAGAGCGATATCTGGTGCTTTACTACTGCTCCGTCCGCTCTTAACAATGATGGTTCTATAAACCTAAAAGATTATGCAATACCTTCAAATTACAGGCAAACCGGCCCAATCCCCCCCGGATATGTTCGTAAAGATGATGTTGTCGACTATATAAACTAAAGCGTGAAATTTAAAGTTGTAAAAGCGGTTTAAATCTAAACGATTGTCTGACAGGTCAAAAGCACATCTCATTTCTTCTGTTGTTGGCTCAGGATTTCTTGGACTGTGCATATTTGTTCTGTAGTGATGTTGCGAGAGGTTTCTTTTATCATGTGAATGAAATGTGCAATTTCGGCCGGTTTGACAGGATAGCCTATATTGCCTTTAGGGCCGTCAGATGTAATTAACACCCTGCCTTCAGCGTCAAGAATGGCGTGCCATGGGATACCACCACCCTGTTTGCGGATGCGTTTATCAATTGCTTCCGCCCCGGCCATTCGGTCGAGGTCAATCTTTACCAGGATATAATCCTGAGCCATGATTTTTGCAATCTGGGATTCTGCAAGAAAGTCTTCGAGTCGGTGACACCAGCCGCACCAAGGCGCACCAAATTGTAAAAATACCCGCTTGTTTTCCTTTTGCGCCAGGGCCAGGGCCTGCCTATACACCCGTTCCGCATTCAAATGTTTAGGCTTGAATTTGTATAGAAAAGCATAGACCTTCTTCGGATCATGAGCTTTCCCCTCTTCAAAAGGTTCAGTTCTTTGGTTTATGAGGACCTTACCTTCTGAATCGAGAACAGTAAGATAAGGATAGCCAACGGGTTTTGCATTAAAGCGTTTTGGAAGGTTTTCATTTGCATTGATATCAACCATAACCAACTCATATTCATATTTCAGGAGCTTTCTGATATCGGCGTTCTGGTTAAAACAGTCGTGGAGTTTATAGCACCAGCCGCACCAATTTCCGCCATATACAATCAAGACATGCTTGTTTTCCTTTTTGACCTTTGCAATTGCATCACTAATTTGCTTCCCGGCATCGGCGTTGGGGTCATATATGGGCTCTCGCTTCTTTGTATCTACTGTTTTCTGTGCACTCTTTTCTTTAAGCTCAGTATTTGATTCGGATTTTTCTTTATAATGGCTTTTTAGGAATTGAGATATCTTTTTAAGGATCTGGTTGTGCTTTTGTTCCGCTTCAATCGTATCTTTTGCGATTTCAATTTTTTCGATGGTTTCCCGAAAACGGTTTCTTATCCTTTCATTACCGTCCTGAAGACCTCTCTTTAGCGCTGGCAGGGCAGTCTCGGCTTTGCGTCCGAATCTTGACAAAGAGTTTGCGGCCATAAGGCGAACCCACATATCCTCTTGGTCCAGGAGTGTGACAATGGCTAAAACATTAGATTCGCTATAGACATCTACTTCTGCCAGAAAGAAAGCGGCGTAGCCGCGAACACTTTTATCTTTACTTTTAAGGCCTTTCAAATATCGGCTCCTCAAATCGGCCAATTCGATGAGGGCAACACCTGCGGGTATCTTAATACGCTCCAGGGTAATATTACTATCATCAACAAAAACGGTCATCGTGGGGTATTTATCAAAAACATTGGTACCTTCTTCTTCATGTCTCGTAATGCCCCCCTGGATATGCAACAAGCAGTTGTAAGCAATTTGATATTCTTTATTGAATGTCATCACTGTTTTAGGGCCGGGCCGGAGAACAACCTCACGGACACCGTCATAGTAAAAGTGTTCATTGCCATTGACCCACGTATGGTAAACCCGGCTTTCGTGGTTAATTACCGGCATAATGCCCTTCCATTGTTGATAGTTTCTCCAGTTTAAGGGCCTGTTACCAAAATGTTGTTCGGCCGCGCCGTGAACCTGTCGAGCTGTACTGCATATCAATATAGCTACTGACAGAAGGAGCCGGCTAAAGGACCTGTTCTTTGCGTATCGGCTCATCTCAATTTCCTTTCTCTAAAATGATGATTCATTTGATAAAGTAACATATTTGTCGCTCTTAAACAAGTCAATATTGGTAAATACAGTATGGCTTTTTGAACAAAATAATAGTATATTGACAGCCAGGAACACAAAGTCATCAATACAATTAAAGAACAATCTTATTTGGAGGACAGATAATGAACCGCAGAGATTTTATGACAGCAGGTATGACAACAGGGGCAGCAGTAGCAATGGGGGCACAAAGCAGAATCGCACAAGGGGCCAAATCCAGACGGGCCAAATTTCGCATGAAATATGCGCCGCATTTCGGGATGTTCAAAAACAGTGCCGGCAACAATCCAATCGACCAGTTGAAATTTGCCGCCGATGAGGGCTTTACCGCTTGGGAAGACAACGGCATGATGAGTAAATCCGTTGAGCTGCAGAACGACATAGCCAAAACCATGAAGCAGCTTGATATGACGATGGGGGTATTTGTGTCATCGGGCGGTTTTGACAGAAGTGAATTTACCACAAGCACGTCAAAGGATTTGCACGGACGGCTTCGTGCTCAGATGAAAAAGGCCGTTGAGGTGGCCAAGCGAGTCAATGCAAAGTGGTCGACCTTTGTGCCGGGTAATATCAGCCTCAAACTGGAACACGATTACCAGATGGCCAACTGTATTGAAAATCTGAAAGTGTGCGCCGAAGTTTGCGAGCCGGCAGGACTGGCTTTGGTCTTGGAGCCGCTAAACTGGTGGTCAAACCATCCGGGGCTGTTTCTTACCACAATTCCGCAGGGTTATCTAATCTGCAAAGGTGTCGGCAGCCCGAGCGTCAAGATTCTTGATGACCTGTACCATCAGCAAATCTCAGAGGGCAACCTTATTCCCAACATGGACAAGGCGTGGGATGAAATCGGCTATTTCCAGATTGGTGACAATCCCGGCCGCAAGGAACCGACGACCGGTGAGATAAACTACAAAAACATCTTCAAACATATCCACGATAAAGGTTACAAAGGCGTTCTCGGGATGGAGCACGGCAACAGCAAGAAAGGCAAAGAGGGCGAACAAGCGGTAATTGAAGCCTATCGCTACTGCGACAGTTTTTAAAGAATGCCGGCGTTTATAATCCTAAGAACAAGGTCCGCAAAGAATGGGCCGGTCTATGACTGCTGCTCGGCCTGAGGATGGTACTTTTCCACAAAAGACGCCAAGGTTTTGGTCAACGGCAGAAAACACGCTAACCGCTTTCGACTTTGGGAACATCCAGAACAGGATCGCAGGTGCCAAATAATATGCAGATCGGCTTTCTTTTCGTTATAATTTGCTTTAACCCGGTTTTTTCCGCATGCGGTCGGTGACATCTATATCTCCGCCCCGGTATCCACGGAGATTACCTTTCTCATCCAGCATAGGGACGCCACTGGTTAAAAGCCAGACCGGTGTGCCGTTTTTGTGAACATTAAGATTCAGAAATTCGCGAAAGGGCTGCTTCTTGTTGTACACATCAAATGCCGCTTTTTTCATTTCTTCACGCCTGTCCGGATGGAACAAATCGTAAAAATGCTTTTTACCTACGACCTCTTCAGGTTTGTATCCAAGCATCGTTTCCACAACCGGACTGGCATATGTGTACATCCCCTCTGCGTCCACTTCCCATATCCATTCCTGCTCGTTTTCCGCAACCTCCCGGAAGCGCTCTTCGCTCTCACGCAGCGTATTCTCCATCTGCTTTCGCTCGGTGATGTCGCGGACGACGGCAACTACAAACTGTTTGTTCTCAAGCCTGCCGGCGGAAAGTGATATTTCCATAGGAAATACCCTACCGTCACTTCGTAAACCTGGCAGTTCGAGAATCTTGCCGATTGCGCGGTTGGGCTTGCCTGTAGCGAAATAACTTCTCACATACTGTCTATGCTTTTCCCTGTACTTCTTGGGCATTAGGCTGTCAAGTGGCTTACCTATCATTTCATGCATGTTGCGCCCAAACATCTCTTCAGCAGCCGGATTGAACAGGATTATCAATCCATCTTCCCCAATAGATATTATTGCTTCTTTGGTCGAATCTATGACCGTCCGCAAGAGCGTATCACCCTCACGTAATTTCACCGTGGCCCACTCGCGCTCGGCTATTTCATAGTGCATTCGTTTCCTGGACCTGTGGAGAAGAACCAGAGCTAAAACTAACAAAGCCAAAGCCACGAACATGGCTAAATATGCCGGATCTTTTAAAATATCCAAAATTTCTATTCCTTTCGACTACTTAGATTACCTAATCCGGGCCAAAATTGCAACCGACTCCTAACTTTTTCGTATAGGTCCTAATTGTGCTCCTTACGCTCGTAAAAGCAATGGAGTAAAGCCGTTATTGCTTGGGCGGTAGAGGCAAGGGGATAGCTATGTCGATTTCATGGACGGGGCCAAAGACCGAGAGAGGCTCGTCGAAATCCTGTGGGCGTCCTACAGCGAGTATTTGCATTTTATCAGGTTTTAAATGTTCGCGGGCCACACGGAGGACATCGGCCTTGGTGACCTTTTCGATGTTTTCCTTTGCCTTTTGCAGAAAATCCTCCGGGTATCCATAGTAGGCGTAGGTCATGAGGCGGGAGACAATTTCGCCCTTGGAATCGAAGTTGAAGACGAACGAGTTGAGGTAGCTTTCCTTGGCCAGGGCCAGCTCTTCATCGGTGACTTCGCTTTCGGTCATTTTCTTTACTTCTTCGGTCATGGCACGAATGGCGTAAACGGTGGATTCGGATTTTGTCTGACATCCGACATAAAAGATACCGGGGAAATCGTAGTTAGATGAATACAGACCGAAGACTGAATAGGCGAGACCCTCGCGGGAGCGGATGTTCTTAAACAGCCGGCCGGTGAAGCCGCCGCCCAGAATTCTATTCAGAACAATTAAGGCGAAATAGTCCGGGTCGCTCATCACGCCGCCGATGTGTCCCAGGTAGATGTTTGACTGGTTGATGTCTTCCTTGCGGACGACATTGGTCGTCGCTTTGAATTCATATTGAACCTTAGGTACATCGGGAAAATCGATATCTGCCTTTTGCCAGCCTTCGAAGGCCTTTTCAATCTTCTTAATAATTTCGCCGGTATCGAAATCACCGATCACGGCAAGCATAACGTTGTTGGGTTTAAAGTATTTTTTGTGGAAGGCGACAAGGTCGTCGCGGGTGATATTTTCGATGGTTGCGTATTCGGTATGCCGGGCGTAGACGCTTTCGGGGCCGTAAATAAGCTTTTCATACTCACGGATGGCTATAGAGCTGACGTTGTCGTTGCGGCGGGCGATGGAACTGCGGTGGCGGATTTTTGCGAGCATGATTTTGTCCTCGCGAAAGGCGGGATTCATGAGGACATCAGCCAGTATCGCCAGTCCCGTATCGATATCTTCCTTGAGGACGGACATTGAGGCCGAACCTGAATTGAGACCGATACCGGTCTCGACCGAAGCGGCAATCCGCTCAAGCTGCTCATCAAGCTCGTCGCCTGTCTTGGAGACAGTACCGCCGGTGCGCATCACGATACCCGTGATGGAAGCCAGGCCAATCTTGTCGGCGGGCTCGTAGATGGAGCCGGTGCGGATGCGGGCCGAGATACCAATCAGGGGCAGCTCATGGTCCTCGACGAGGAACAACCGCATACCGTTGGCCAGCGTGAGGCGCTCAACATCCGGAATCTCGATATCACCCAGTTTCGGATACTTCAGGTCTTCGTAAGGGCGAGCATATTGCTTTGTACAACTCGAAGCGATGCAGCATAACAAAACAGCCGTGAAGACAAAAACTCTAATTCCTGAAAAACTACTACCTCTCATTTTAACGCTCCTATAAAAGGACCCTGTTCTGTAACATTGGGAGCCATATCAATTTTCAGCGGCGGTCGTCTCGATTACTCCTACGGTGCGATTCTTTTTCACGAAATATTCTTTGGCAACGCGCCGGACGTCCTCGGCCGTCACCTCGTCGATTTGGTCAAGCTGGGTGAACAGATTTCGCCAGTCGCCGGTGATGACCTCGTAAAAGGTAATCTGGGCGGCGAGCCCGGAATTGGAGTCGAGCTGGCGGATAAGGCCGGCGCGTGCGCGTGTCTTTGCCTTGGTCAGCTCTTCGGGTGTGACCAATTCTGCCTTGAGCTTCTCGACTTCTTCGTAGATTGCTTCTTCGCATTCCTGATGTGTGTGGCCTTTGGCCGGCACAGCATAAAATAAAAACAGGCCCGGATATTTATTTCCCGGCAGACCCTGAAACCCAGATGCGGCAACGGCTATTTTCTTCTCCTTTACCAGACTCTTATACAGGCGCGAAGTACGGCCCATACCGATAATGTCGGTTATGGCATCAAAGACGGCGTTGTCGGGGTGATTAATTCCCGGTTTATGGTAGCCGATGAGTACAAAGGGCTGGGCTGGGTCCTCAACAGAAACACGCCGCTCGCCGATTTGCGGCGGCTCGACGGTCTCTACGGGTTCGGGTTTTGGGCCTCCGGGTATGCGGGCGAAGTATTTGCGGGCCAAAGACCTGACTCTCTGAGGATTGACGTCACCGACTATGGCGATAGTCAAATTAGCGGGCCCGTAGTATTTTTTGAAAAAGGCCTCCGCTTCCGGCCGAGTTATGGTTTGTATGTCACTCATGTGTCCAATGACATGTATACCATAGGAATGTGCCTTGTAAGCAACAGCGAGGAATTCCTCTATGAGCCGGCCCTGGGGCCGCGTTTCAATGCTTAAGCGGCGCTCTTCCATCACCACATCCCTTTCCTTGTAGAATTCACGAATGACGGGATTGCAGAACCGGTCGGACTCCATGAGCATCCACAATTCGATCTTGTTGGAAGGAAGGCTGACGATGTACTGTGTCGCGTCCCAGCTTGTGTAGGCATTGAAGCCCGCGCTGCCGGCGAGCTTGTAGACCTCTTCATACTCGTCGTGGACCATGTACTTCTGTGCCTCGTGCTGGGCCTGTTTGAATTGTTTCTGTAATTCTTCCAGCTTTGATCTATCCGCTTGCAGGCCCTTTCTTTGCTCGGCCTTTATCGCCTCGTAAATCTTGTCAATTTCTGCCAGGACTTTTGCCTCGGCCTCGTAATCATTTGTGCCTATGGTTTTTGTCCCTTTGAATGCCATGTGCTCAAAGAGATGCGCAAGGCCCGTTATGCCCAGTACTTCATTAACCGAGCCGACGTCGGCATACGTGTGGAATGAAACCACCGGTGCTTCGTGACGCTCAAGGACGAGGAATTTGAGGCCGTTGTCGAGTGTGAATTCGGTCATCCGCTGTTCGAATTCGGCCAGATGCTGGGCAAGGAGAGATGCCGGGGCCAAAAAGGCCATTGCAAAAAGTAAGATGGTCGCACCAACCGTCACGCTTAGTCTTCGTATTGCATGCCTCATATTATATACTCCTATGGTTTTATAGTTCCTTCACATTTTCGCCTAAAGAGCAAAAAAATACAAGGATTGAAAAAAATCCCTGTATTAATTGTACATAAAGTATACGGTGGCCGTGGAGTCGGTGTCTACCGTCACGCGGATCCAGTGGGCGGAGAAGCCATCGGGAAATTCGTGGTGGACATATCCCTGGCCTTCGGCGGGAAGTCCAAGCACACCTCTCGGCGTTCTAATATTTCCAGCTACATTGAAACTCTTGTATGTCCTCCATGAGCCATTGCCCAAAAAGTCGACCTCAATAAGGAAGTTGACGTTCTTTTTTTCGTCGTGTGCCATGTGTACGACCTTTTTATCGAAGCCGGTCATTAGAAACGGGTCGCAGGGTTGCCCCGCTTTTACTGGTGTCTGCCACCACGGGCCACCCCAGCCGGATGGCTTTCCCATATTCCAGAGGTCGTCGATATTGCCGAACCAAAGGCCGGACTGCGGCTGGCCCTGGTCATGGTCTATCTGGTTGCCGGCCATCACGAACAGACCCCGCCAGTAGCAGAAGTCGGGGATTATGCGAAGATGACTGCAAATCGGGCGAATGCCCCAGACCTTTCCCTGATAAGCAAAAGGGGGCAAATCGTAAAACATGCCGTGAATATCCATCAGAAGGCGCTCGGTTTGGGCGTGGCGAATCCTCATCCATTCGGTGTTCCACGCGTGGTCCCAGGAATGACTTGCCTTGGGCAGAAGATAGCGGAGCCATTTTCCTTTAGCGAGAACTCGGAGGACAACGGCGGACTTTGTCCAGCCGGTGGCATAGATTGTATGACCTCCATAGGAACCGCCATGGGGACTGCCGTGCACTTCGACGAAGGGATTGCGTTCGATGATGGTCCATTTCTTGCCGTCCCATTCAGCCAGACGGCCTGCATCGCGCTGACCGAGAAACTCCTTCTCATCATAAGTATTGTTGGCGACGACGACGCGGCCCTGCGCGGTGTAGGCCCCTTTGAAATGGGCCTTGGCATTTTTGATTTCGAGCTCCTTGACAAGATTGAAAAGCAGCTTCGTCTTCAGGGTTTTGACATCAAGTTCCCAGAAACGGCCTTCCATGCCGAGGACGTATACCTTGTTCTTTAGGTCGGTCAGGTGTTGTATGGTCCCGGTGAGCCGGAACTTTTTGAGGTCTTCTATCGTGCGGACGTTACCTTCGGCATCGATGGCATGGGGGCCGATGAAGGCTTGCTCGGACGGCCAGTGCACCATGCGATTTGCAAACGTTCCCGTTACCGAGGCACGGTGCTTTCGCATCGTCATATCTTCACTGATTTCGTAGAGCCCGAGGCCCTCGCCCTTGATGTGCGAGACATAGCCGATAGCCCAGAGCTTTTCGGCCCAGGGAATCAATGCACCTATGCCGGCCTCGGAATCGCTGCCGACACCTTTGGCAATGACGGTAAGATCGGGAAACACGCCCTTTACCTGAACCGGATTTGTATCGCTACTCGTTAGATTCTCTGCCAGGACACTCACCTTTGCGGTGCTATCGAGAGTCACGCCGCAGATTACAATCAGAACAAACACGTACAATAATGCGTTCCGTTTCATTTTCATTTCCCTGCGAAAAATTTATATTTCATATCTGCCTTTATGAGAGGCTTTAATCAGTAGGCCATGGCCAATCCTTCGATGGGATTCTGGCCTTCTTCATATATCCTTCAATCTTTGCAACGACATCAGGATGTTTGTCGGCGATATTATTTTTCTCTCCTATGTCGGTCTTGAGGTTGTAAAGCTCAATCGGACCATCCGGCTTTTTATTGGCGTTGAGGCGAACACCCTTGAAGTCACCCGTTCGTACGGCCTGTTTCTTTCCCTGCTCGTGAAATTCCCAGTAAAGGAACTCGTGCTTCTTTTGCTTTTTTGATTTGCCCAGAAGTACCGGAACCATCGATATTCCATCAATATCTTTCGGGGCCTTGAAGTCGGCAAGCTCGGCACAAGTGGGCAGGAAATCCCAGAAGCCGGAGATGTGGTCGGTGGTCGTGCCTGCTTTTATTTTGCCGGGCCAGCGAGCCAGGGTCGGCACGCGGATACCGCCTTCGTAAAGGTCACGCTTTATGCCGCGTAACGGATCGTTGCTGTGATTAAAGTTCGGATTATTACCGCCCTCACGATGCGGGCCGTTATCACTGGAGAAAAATACAAACGTATTATCATCGATGCCAAGCTCTTTGAGTTTTGCAAAGAGCTTGCCAATGTCACCATCCATCCGGGTAATCATGGCGGCGTGACCCTTTTGCGGCTCGGGCCAGTCCTTGTCGGCATAGATGCCATAGTCGGGCACCTCCATACCCTTGTTGCGGGCCTCGTTGTTGGCGTGCGGGATGGTAAAGGCTAGGTACAGGAAGAACGGTCCGTCTTTACTTCGCTCAACAAAAGCCAGAGCCTCTTTGGCAAATAAATCGTGTGAATATTCGACTTTCTTCGTCGCGACACCGCCGGGCGGATTGATGGACTTTACTTCGTTCTTTAAGTGAAACTTTTCCTGGTTTCGCCACAAATAGCTGGGGTAGTAATTGTGGGCGTGCCTCTGATTCAGATAACCGAACCAGTAATCGAAGCCCTGCCTGTTCGGGATACCCGTGCTGTCGGGCTCGCCCAGCCCCCATTTGCCAACGATGCCGGTTTTGTAGCCGGCCCCTTTCAAGAGCTCGGCGACAGTGACATCCGAAGGACGCAGCGGCACGCGGGCGTTGCCGCGGACGAGGCAGTGGCCGGTGTGCAGGCCCGTCATCAGCACACATCGCGAGGGCGCACAAACCGTGCTGCCGGCGTAGTGCTGAGTGAGACGCATTCCCTCTTCGGCCATCTTATCCAGATTCGGCGTCTTGATCCTTTTTTGCCCGAAGCAGCCCAGGTCACCGTAGCCCAGGTCGTCGGCCAGGATAAAAATTATATTCGGTTTTTTCACGGACGACGAACCTGTAGATCGACCAAAAGTGTTCGAATGTCCGGGCATCACTATAGACGAAATCGCCAAACCGACGGCTTTTAGAAAATCGCGTCGCTTCATCCCATTAGAAAATCGGATCTCTGTAGAATGCCCCACGCTCATAGAATTTCCAACAGTGTTTTGTGACTCGCTGTTAGTTTCAGAATTTCTAACGGGATTCATAATATCATCCTTTCATTGCTGCTTTTTTGTCCTCTTTTATTCTTTCCAGGTCACGCGGCTGTATGGCGCTTTCCGGCTCGGGGAATTGTCCTTTGTCGCCGGTATTCTTAATCCATTTATCCAGAATCTTCAGCATCCTGTTCAACATCTTTTGATGTTTTTGGGAATTTGAACTGCGGCCGTATCGTAACAGCTCAGGTCGGGGCTGATGTCCTCGGATAGAATCCAGAGGATATTGGGCCTTTCCTTTACCTGAAAAAAACCTGAAGCGCTCATACAGCCATCGAGCGTCGAAGAGACCACACCTAATCCTGCGCTTGTTAGAAAATCACGACGATTAACCATAGTCAAATCCCCGGCCCGTTTTATTTCGATGTTACCTTTCTCAGGTCTTCTCGTATCTTTTGCAACTGGCGCGTATTGGCATTAACCGCTTTTATGATGGCCCCTAATGCGAACAATACAAGAGCAATCACAACACCAATCACTAAAAACTGCAAACGATCTTGCGTCAAAGGAAAGTGAATAACAGTCTCCCACTCTCGATGAAAGGGACGAAAACTGAAGAACCGAGGCATGAAATGGAAAGCTCGGTAATATAAACCCATAAAGGGTACAAATACAATCCAGCCTATAATACACAGCGCCACCACGAACAAGATCAACGCCAAAGTCTCGCCGGGCTCTTTACTATTCGTGCTCATAATGTTCTCCTTTTACCGCTTTTCTATTGTTATTAATTCTAACTACGTTTTTTTCTTAACCGTGCAGTCGGGTCGTATTTCGGATTCTTTTCGGTCGGAACCGGGGCGTTTATCGACTTGCGCCACTCGACGAGGAGTTCATGCAATTCTTTGGCCTTTGCGGGCTTTGTTTTGGCAAGATCGCTTTTCTCACTGATGTCTTCTTTGAGGTTATACAGCTCAATGTTACTGTCTTCGAAAAACTCAATCAATTTCCAATCGCCCTGTCGGACTGCTCCCCCCGGCGTCATGCGCCACGGCTGCTGCTCGGCGTTATACGGCTCAAGATAGGCCGGGAAGTGCCAGAAGATAGCCTCACGTTTGAATCCGGCCACCCCCTTTAGCAGCGGGACGATGCTCCTGCCGTCGAGAATATGTCCGGCTGGCTTATCTGCGCCCGCTATTTCCAGAAAAGTCGGATAAAAGTCGATGCCGATTACAGGCACGTCGCAAAAGCTGCCTGATTTTATTTTGCCCGGCCAGCGAGCAATCATCGGCACGCGTATCCCTCCCTCATAAAGCATCCCCTTGGAGCCGCGCAGCGGAGCCATCGAAGTGGCGTTGGCGTAACCACCGTTATCGGAGAAAAAAAATATAACGGTATTGTCACTGAGGCCAAGTTCATCAAGCTTATCGCAGATGTCTCCTACGCTTTCGTCCATACTCTCAATCATCGCCGCGTAAGTCGGGTTGTTGTGCTCGGCGCTCGGTTTTTTCTTTTTGTATTTTTCGATAATTTCCTTCTTAGCCTGTATTGGTGTGTGGACCGTATGGTGAGCAAGATACAGGAAGAACGATTTGTCACGGTTTTGTTCGATGAATTTCAATGACTCATCGGTCAGAACGTCTGTCAGATACCGGCCGTCGGCGGTAAAATGTCCCCGCCGGTTTCGGCGGAAGACAACGTCGAAGCTCCGGTCCTCGGGCCTGAAAGGTTCTTTATCACCCAGATGCCATTTACCGATGCAGGCTGTTTTGTATCCAGCCGCTTTTAGAGCTTGGGGTAAAGTTGCGATTTTAGAATCGAGATTCGTCTTGTTCGGTATCGGTATCAACTTTCGCAGTCGCGCTTTGCCCCGCTCGGGAGTGCCGACGGTATATACTCCATGCCGCGGTGTGTACTGGCCCGAAATCAAACAGGCACGGGTGGGAGCGCAGTTCGGCGCGTTGGCATAAGCGCTGGTAAAGACAATCCCGTCAGAGGCAAGCTTATCAATGTTCGGCGTTTCGTAGTACCTGCTGCCGAAGCAGGCGAGGTCCTTATAGCCAAGGTCGTCAATGAAAATGAACACAATATTAGGTCTTCCTTTCGGCACCCGCCTTTGACCGGTACTAATACAGCTCGCCGATTCAAACAGCACCGGCGCAGAAACTGCCGCCAATCCTATTTTTTTGAGAAATTCTCTCCTTGTTTCTTTACTCATACACCTTCCTTTTATTTAAAAGCCCGGCTTCAGGCGGAAACCACAAGCTACAAAAAGGATCACTTGCTGATTGTTCGTTGAACGAGACATTATTGTCGCTTAACGAGATATGAGAGTATATAACGCCGAGCCAAACATGTCAAGGCGGTTTGAGAGCTTTTCCTTTGTCCGCAAATTTCCCCTATTTACGGCGTCGAAGCTCCAACCGAAACGGCGACTGAAAAGTTTTGGCAGGATAACGGCGTGGTAAAACTATATCCGGGGTAATTTGGGTATCTTCATCGAGCTGAGCTTTGGTATTGACAAGAGATGGATTTTAGTATTCGGCACCGACCTGAATGGGCGATTCCTTCGCTCCTCCCCGACACATTTTGCAGCCGCATATCCCGACGTACCTTAGATGTGAATCGCCGGCCAGCTTTTTGGTATCAACTAACCTGGCCCCTTTTGCCTCCATCTTACGAAGCGCCAATTTGGACTCTTTTGTATTATGTGAGCCTACAGCGTCAACTACGACAGCAACCTTCTTTTCCCGCTGCAACAATCCTAAAACCGTGGCCATAATGGCACCTTCGGCAGTGGCGCCGAACAACACAAATTCATTGGCTCGAAGTTCACTCAAGAGCCGGTCAATCCTCGGTTCCTGAAACGGATCAACGCTGCGTTTGTGAAGGATAACCTGCTTGTAGCATCTCATTATATCTCTGGGAAAATCGGTACTACCGTCGGCAGGGAAACTAATGCGTTCGTTCAAAAGGGTATATCGGATCTTTTTCTGTCCGTCTGTCCCGTCAACACAATATCGTGTCTGGAGGTCGGGGCCGGTACTGGGGTTAACATGGGCTATCGAGATTATCGACATATTGTTATATCTGGCCCATGCAATCAGGCGGCGAATATGTGTCAAAATCCTCCGGTGGTTTCTTATGCAGGCCTTACCCTCTGCGAGCATAAAATCTCTTTGAGTATTGATGTCTATCAGAACTCGCCTCCGTCTTGCTCTAACGGGTTGAAGTATCATTTTACTATTTCCTACTTGTAGCCTAAAAAACGGAAACTTAATTAGGATTCAATCCTATTAATAATTACCCCCCACACTATAATTAAGTTCACCATTTTTTTCGGACAACCCATGTCTTTAGTTTAACCAGTTTAAGGCCAAAAATCAAGTTTAATCTTGGTGTAAGGGCCTGTTGCACGTTATAATAGGAAGCATAATCTTTGCTATATTCTCAATCTTATCCATTTTAAACCTGGTTTAACAAATGGGCCGAACCCTAAAGGACTATCCTTCGGTGACATTAAAAGCCGAAGATTTGGGCGATAAAATCGATTTTCCCCGGATTTTCGGACGTTCAGGCGCCGTCCATATCGAAATCGGCACCGGCAAAGCGGCCTTTCTACTAAATCAAGCCCGGGCCGAGTCCGATGCAAATTTTTTTGGCATCGAACGCGCCCGCAGATACTATCGTTACGCCGTTGACCGCATCGGCCGATGGGGCCTGACAAATGTGAGGATTATACGCACCGATGCCGTGTACTTTTTAACCGAGTTCGTACCGGACAACTCGGTGGACTTTTTTCATATCTATTTCCCGGATCCGTGGCCGAAAAAACGTCATCATAAAAGACGCTTCTTCTGCCACGCAAATCTGGAACAGCTCATCCGAGCATTAAAAACCGGCGGGCGGTTAAAAATCACGACTGACCACGCTCGGTATTTCGAGCAGATAAGAAAATTAACAGCAAACGAAAATGACAGACTCGAAGAGATTAAATTTGTCCCCACGGCGGGCGCCGAGATCGGCGAATGGGTCGGTACGAATTTCGAACGAAAATACCTCAAACTTAATATAAAAATCTATACCCTGGCCTTAAGAAAAATATAGACCGGTGCGCTTTCTAAATTGCTGTGAGAGCCGCACTCCGATTGATGCCTCAGACACTCCCAAGATTTTCCAGTATCGATTGTGTGATCCGCTTGACGTATCCATCCGAATCTTTCAGGCAATCCCTTATCTGCGGCAGCGCCGGACGGGCCTTTTCACCAATCTTCCTCAACGCAATCACCGCATGCAGGCCGGTCTTATTGTTCTTGTACTTCAACGCATCAATCAACACCGGCAAGCCCTCTCTCTCAAGGCCCCAGTCACACAACGCATGGGCAGCAGCGATTCGAACGACGGGAGAGGCATCCGTAAGCAACTTCTTAAACACTTTCTTTGCCCGCTCCATATCTTCGGCCCTTTTGCATCTATTGTGCAAACCGATTATGGTCCAGTAACGAACAGAGCCGTTTCTGTAGTTAATCATGTTAAAATAGCTCCCTATCGCCGCTATGTCAACGAAGTTATCCAGTTGCTTTACCTTGCGCAGCCGTATAAGCAAGTCTGTCGTGTCGAGTTGCGTCCTCCAATGGGGTAATGTTGCCGGGGCCGGACTAACCGCTACGGGGTCTCCGAGTTTGAACTTGGCTTCCTCGCTTTCTTTAAAGCCGATGCGACATGCCTTTGCACGGAGCAACTGGCCCGGTTTCAAGAGCACATGTTTTGTATATAATTTGAAGCCGGTTTGTTGGCTGCCCTTTTCCTCAATCCTGTACGCAATAGAAGCGCCGGCTGTTGCACAGTTTATTGTTACGTGCTCGGCTCCGCTTCCGGAGCGTTCGGGAGAACTTATCAAAAACCAGGGCTTTGCGGTCTTCTGATATATCCCTCGCGGCCGCTTCATCTCGTCAAACTCAGGTTCGGGAATAAGGCCGATGTCAGAAGTCTCCACTACCCATTCGGTATGCACCCTGCGCATTCGTTCGAGTACATCCTTATACTCTGGGTCTTTGGCAAGGTTTTTCACCTCGTGGGGATCAGTGAGGGTATCATAAAGCTCCTCGACCGGCTTTATCGGCTCGAAGTACTGTTCCTGCGGCCCCTCCAATTTGCCGGCGGCATTGAGATCTCGCATCTCCTTCATTGTCGGCATCTGGTTCATATAACTGATGTCCTGTCCGCGGGTAAGGTGCGGCATGTAGTTGCGAATATATTTATAACGCTTGTCACGAACCGCGCGGATCAGGTCGTATGCTTCGTCCATACGGTCACGAGCAGCGAAAATATATTCGCGCGGCTTCGCCTTCTGACCACCGAGGAATGCCTGACCCTGTATGTGAGATGGAATATTAACGCCGGCCAGCGACAACATGGTAGGCGCAAAATCAATGAACGCAACAAGGTCTTCATTGACGGTCTTGGGCTTGAGGGAATCGGGATTGACCGGAGAAGCGAGCTTACGCCACTTTTCCGGCACGCGGATGATGAGCGGGACGTGGATGCCGGAGTCGTAAATCCATCGTTTTGCCCTGGGCAGGCCCCGGCCGTGGTCGCCCCAGAACCATACGATGGTATCTTCGGCCAGTCCCGCCTTTTCAAGCTCGGCCAGGGCCTTACCGACTTCCTTGTCCATCAGTGTAACAATATCATAATACTGGGCCCAGTCCCTGCGAACAGTGGGCGTATCAGGATAGTATGGGGGAAGAACGGCGCGGAGCGGGTCGTGCCTCTCGTGGGGCTTTAGACTCAAGAGTCGCTTCCTCATGCCCTTGCTCCTGTCGCGTATCTTACTTTCATGCGAAATTGTAAAATTAAATACGGCAAAAAACGGCTGTCCCGGAGCCCGGTTCTTCCAGTGGGCGTTACCGCTGGACTCGTCCCATGCCGTGGTCGGCGGGGCAAACTGGTAATCGGTCTTGGAATTGTTGGTGCAGTAATAGCCGGCGGCGCGGAGGTATTCGGTGAAACACTTCACCTCGGCCGGTGGAACGCCCTGGCAGCGCATGTGGTGTGTGCCTATAGTGGTCGGGTACATGCCCGTGATGATGCCCGAACGCGCGGGCGCGCAAACCCCGGCGTGGGCATAGGCATTGGTATAGCGCACACCCTCGGCCGCAAGCTTGTCAATGTTCGGTGTTACAGCGTATTTGTCCCCGTAGCAGCCAAGGTCGGGGCTGGTGTCCTCGCAACTGACCCAGAGGATATTCGGCCTTTGTGTTTTTGTTTCTTGTGCCTTAAGTGAGACACCGGAGAGCATCAACGCGGCCGCTGAACCTGTGCTAAATCGAATAAACTGTCGCCTGTCCATATTTTTACCGGAACCTGCCATAGATACAACCTCCAAATGTTATAAGCTTACGTTGTCAATCGCCAATAATAAACAGCCGGCAGCAAATAATCAAGCCCAAAATCCCCGCTCAGAGAGCCAAAACTCACATACTATTGAGACCGGACCGATGTGGAATATGGTGACCGCCTTGAACACACTTTCGCCTCCTCCTATAGAGATACACCGAAAGAAAAACAGAACTGTCTTTAGTTTGTCAAATGATATGGGCTGACTAATCAGAAGTGCCCGTTTTCTTGCCGAAGATTTGGAGTGAATCGTTTATTACTGGCAGGGTTTTTATTTTCACATCGGGATCGTAGGCATTTCCCGTGACATCCATCCTGACAACACCGCTGCCGATATTCTCGGCCAGCGATTGCAGGACGGAGGGTTCTGCATCGGCAAGCCGTTCTCCCCGGACAGTCAGGACAAGATTAACCTGCTTGGTCTTGAGGTCCATAGTGCCTGAGCCGCTAAATGCAAGGGATTTGCCCGACAGGTCGAACTTTTCAAAGACCAGGTGATTTTCCTTGATATACGAATCCACGAACATTTGCTCGAATATAAAATCCTCCGACTTCGTCAATTGTAATACGTACAAAAGCTTTGCCAGCGGCGAGGGTTTTCCCACATGCATATCGCTGATAATCAGCCTGCATCTGCCAAGGCGCCAGGAGCCGCCGGCAGCACCGGCCGTGAGGCTCAACGAGCCGCTCATTTTCCCGCTGGTGTCACCGTTGGTTCTTAACTTCGACTCCGCTTCCGGTGATTCGTCACTTTGCTGCGGAAGGGTCCATGAACGCACCTGAGTACGGTTGGGCTCCGATAGGAATTTTTTTAAGTCGATATCGACAAAGCCGACCTGGAGCAGATATTGCGAAGGGCCCCGCGCCGGCTGTTTGTATTCGAGCTTGCCCGTCAATTTTCCGCCGTAGCAGTCGGCGGTCAAATTATCAATCAGCCAGCTTTTGCGGTCGCGGTCATAATTCATGTCCGCTTTTAAGGAGGTCACGGACTTGCCGCTTACCTTGAGAGTGTCGGCCTGGGCTCTTACGCAGCTCTTACTGAAGCCGGAGCCGGTTTCGTACAAACCGTTCATATCCAACACGGCATTCATGTCTGTTAACTTCGGCCAGATATCCAGATCACAGGTTTTTAACTTGACAGCCCCATCGAAATCGAACTCTTTTCGGCCGTCTTCGGCTTTGGATATCTTTACATCTTCAAAGTTCAAATCAAACCGGCCTTTGGCCGCCAGCTTTAGGTATATATCACGCAGACCTTCGGGCAAAGCCGGGGATAATTGCTGGTCGAAGGAAATATCATTGGCTGAAAATGCAATCCGACCGCCGCTGAAAGCGTTATCAGCCAATGTTATTTGGCCGTTTAATCTTATGGTGGGAGGGATTGCCGCCGGCGGCACGTCGTTGGCGGCGGTTGCGGTAATATTTTCCAGCTTGATAGCGTCGGCTGTTATTACCAACTTTCCGGTGATATCTTTCAGGGGTAAGGGGGCCGAGGCAGGTCCCGCATCCGAAGATTCTTTTGCAAAACTAAAGCTCGCGCTGTTACCGAGACAGTCTACTGTCAGCTTATGCTCGGGACAATCGTTAGGCCCGGCCTTATTCAAATCCGCAATAAAATTAATCCTTCCCTCCGGCTGCAATCTGGAAACATATTCTTTCAGTGACGTTGTCATCAGTTCAAATAAATCTTCGTTAAGCTCCATCTGATCGGCACGCACTGTCAGGCAATAGCGGGGCTGTTGGACCTGATCGGTCGGCCAGATTCTACCTGTCAGTGAAATCGTACCCTCGTCATATCGACCGGTGAAATCCTCCAGGTCTATCGAATTAGGACCAACAACGGCTTTTGCCGATATGTCGCTGATGAGATGGGGCAGTTTCTGAAGCTGCAAAGAACCCTCTTTGAAAAAGACGTCGGCGGCAAAGCTTGTCGGGCCCGCATTGGGCTCGGGTGTAAAAATCTTCACGTTGGCATCGGCAAAGCCGGCCATATCGTACTGCCCGTAAAAGTTCCTTTGTTTGGCGGGCAATGCCTCCGCTAATTCGGAATCAAGGGGAATATCTTTAGCGCTAATTAACAAATCAAATATCGGCTGGTCCGTATCCCGACCTATAACCTTACCATCAAACGATATTGTGCGTCCGTTATATCGCGAAACCAAATCTGAGATAGCTATATCATGGTCATCGAACGACAAATCCCCGGCAAGGTTTTTTAACGGATAAGGAAATTTCTCATAGGTCGCTTCAACGTCGATGAGCCCGAGGTTGAGGATTTTGTTAATGTGGATTGGTGACTGCTGTTTGAATGTATAATCAACGGCCGCAGTGCCGGTCGGTGAAAAAGCAGACCAGGACTTCTTCTGCTGCGTATTGAGCGCATCATACAGGTCACTATCCAGAACCATATTGTCACTTCTAATCCGGATTTCGTACTGCCAATCCGCCCCGAAGCCTTTTGACCAGCCGTCAAAAGTCAACTCAACGTCTTTATGCTCGCCGCTCAAGTTACTAAATGAGGCCGTGTCCCGGGTTAAATCCACTTCGCCGGTAATATGCTCCACAAGGTATGGGAAATTGACGTCTCGAATAGAAACGTTCTTACAATAGACCTTTGTGTTGAACTCACTGTCACCGACGTGTTCGAAATTGCCGGACGCATCGATGTCAAAATCAATCTGTCCGACTGGACGAAATCGCCTGAAAAAACCCTGCAAAAATCCAAATGCACCACGCCTTTCGATAAATGAAATCTCATCGAAAACGACCGCATTGCTATCAACAGAACTCGTTC
>SMTZ1_10001005_pt1 | contig 27729 bp, 27 predicted proteins | sample DeeMarSWOR136_30_FD_25667 | JGI IMG/M metagenome (IMG submission 25667)
AAGATAGCCAAGTGTTTCACCTGCTTCCACTGCGGGTCTTGTCAACACGATCTTCCCAATGATACCGTTCTCAAAAGCCGAGAGGGCCATCGCGACGGCCAGATAGGTTTTTCCAGTTCCAGCGGGACCAATGCCTATCACGATATCATTCTCTTTCATCGCTGTCACATATCGTCGCTGGCCTGATGTGCGGGGTCTGACAATAGTCTTCGTTGATGAGAGCAGTGGCGCCTCGCTCTCCAATCTGCCCAGATCCTTCCCATCGCTGGAGAGATCGATGAGCTGGGTAATCTCTTGAACGGTTATCTTCTCTCCCTTTCGCACTCTTTCGACAAGATGGGTGAATATGTCGCGAAGTCTTTTTACCTCACCATCTTGTCCTTTGATGATCAGTTCGCTCCCCCTGGCGACGATTTTTGCATCGAAGCGCTCGTCGAGTAATCTCAGGTTGATGTCGCGCTGACCAAACAGCGCGAGCTGATCGAGGTCATACAGCGGGATTCTTACTCTCATGTCTATATCATACACCAAAATAGGGGACTGTCAAGATATCGAACATTGCATCGCCTCTCGCCACATCAGAGACGAAACTTCGGTTCCCCCTTCACGAAGAGCCTTTTCAAGTTGGGTATATGTCGAATGACCACTGTGGCGGAGATAACCAGAGCAAAGGCAAGCCTCGGCACTGAAAGAAGCCCGAAGAATCTCCCCGCTCCGTATGTCCAGAGAGGTAGCACCAGTGCACCTGAGATTGAAGCCAGAGAAACGTATCCCGTCAATTTCAGTACAATTACCCAGACACCCAGGCAAAGAAGTCCGGCTACAGGCATCAGTCCCAAAACAGAACCGAGAGCTGTAGCGACTCCCCGCCCTCCTCGGAATCTTAGATAGGGGGTGAAGGTGTGTCCCAACACTGCGCCAATCGCTGTGCAGATCCCGTATGCAAAATCGTGTTGAGCTGCTACGTAACACGGAACGAATCCCTTGGCGGTGTCGACAAAGAGAACCAGTGCTCCACACTTTTTCCCCAAGACTCTGGCGACATTTGTGGCTCCAATGTTGCCACTGCCGTGCATCCGTACATCTGTCCCTCTTGCCCTGCCAATCAGATATCCGGTAGGGATAGACCCGCACAGGAATCCACCGAGGAAAAGGAGAAGCAATATGCTCATTCCTCAAGTAGATCCAAAATCGCCCTCAGATCTTTCTTGACTCCGATCAGGATTTTGCCTGTCTTCAGCTCCTCGAAGGGCAGTTCTATCTGAGAGGTATCAGACTTCTTTAGCTCCCTTAACCGGCGCTTCGCACCCTTTATCGTGTATCCATCTTCGTAGAGCAGCTTTTTTATTGCGAGAAGGAGTTTCAGGTCTTCAACACTATACCTTCTTCTCCCACCATGAGTCTTTTTCGGTTTTAACGTCTTGAATTCGGACTCCCAATACCTTAGAACATGGGGTTTGATCTGAGCAATTTCCGAAGTCTCCTTAATCGAATAGTATGCCTTTGCTAACTCCATATCTCAGGCCTTGGGGGCCGCAACATAAGGTCTGCGATTGCCTCCCTCGGACTTTTCCCCTCAAACAAGACCTTGTGCACTTCCGTCGTTATCGGCATCTCAATTGAAGCGGCGGTGGCTAGCTTCACTGCACAGCGTGTGGTATTGACTCCCTCAGCAACCATGGTGAGTTCAGAGAGAACGCGGTCAAGCTTCTTCCCCCTTCCAATTTCCTCGCCTACACGCCTATTCCGTGAGTGAGCACTGAAACAGGTGGTTACCAAATCACCCACTCCTGAGAGTCCAGCAAATGTGAGGGGATTGGCTCCCATTGAACTACCCAATCTTGTAATTTCAGCAAGACCCCGAGTGATCAACGCACCTTTCGTATTTGCACCAAGGCCAATACCATCACACATTCCTGCCGCAACTGCAATAATGTTTTTGAACGCCCCTCCAAGTTCTACCCCGATTATGTCGTCGTGGGTGTAGACCCGAAAATTAGGAGTCATAAGTAATCCCTGAAGCCTCTCACAGACTTCCCGGTCCTTGCCTGCGATCACCACCGTTGTGGGAATCCCCAGAGCAACCTCATTTGCAATACATGGCCCCGAGAGAGCAGCAATCTTGCCTCCAGGTACTTCTTCGGAAAGCACCTCTGACATTCTCATCAGCGTATCACACTCCAAGCCTTTGCTGACACTGAGCAACAACACACCATCCGTCCGCTGTGCGACTTTGCGCGCCACACCCCTTATGGCTTCAGATGGAAGCGCGAATATGAGAACGTCGCTATCCACACTGCTTTCGCACGCATCAGACGTTATCTCGATTACCTCCGGAATTCGGAAACCTGGAAGGAATTCTCTGTTTTCTCTCAAATCATTCAACCTGGATGCTCTTTCCGGGTAAAACTCCCACAATTTCACTCTGTGTTGCTTACTGTGGAGCAAGAGAGCCAGTGTAGTCCCCCAGTTGCCGGCACCCAGAATCGTAATGGTTGCCACCTCTATTAGTATAGAATGCGAGCTCTACCTGTCAACCTTCTTCGCGAGTGCTCTTGCCGCTTGACGCTTGAGTTTGAAGGCTTCTTTCTCCACTTCCTCAGCCTGTGCGTCAAGATTCTTATCTTTGAGTAACGACAGAACGGAATCGCACTGTCTTATGCATGCCCGGTATTCACCCAGTTGCAGATGAGCCTCAGCCAGATAGCGCCTGAGCAGCCCCTGATTGTAATGATGGTCTGGCTGACCATTCTTCACCAACTCGAGTAGCTCGTACCCGGTCGATATCACCCCCTGTGGGTCCTCTTTTCTTCTATATATCTCGATAAGAGCCCAATAGAAAAGTCTATTCCGGGGGAAAGATCCGATGAGTAGGAGTGCACGTTCAATAGCCTCACTCCATCTTGAACTTCCTGCCAAGGCGACGACCAGAGCCTCCTCCGCAATCACAGAGGTATATTTGCCTTTAGTTCCGAGGGTGATCATCTGTATAGAGCGTTCGTATTTCCCGCTTATGAAGGGAATAAGGTAATCTTTGGCCTTTGCAGAGAGATATTCCAAGATTCCCAAGCCGAGGTAGGCATCGTAGAATGTGGAGTCAACACTCACAGTCTTCTCCAGCCAGGGTTTCGCCCTTGCCAACTCAGTCAGAGCTTTCAGGTACTCCTTTTTTCTCGCACAATGAAATCCTCTGTAGAAATGGGATGCTCCAATCACAAAGGGGACTTCAGGGTTCTCGTCCTGTTCTTCAAGAAGCGCTTTTCCTTTTACAACCGCTTGAGTGAGAAGATCAAAGAACTCCTTCTCGGGGCCAAAAGTCGAAAAATCGCTCATGTAGGATTCCAGTGCAGCTGCCTTCAGGAAATACCCAATAGGATTTGAAGGGTCGCTGTCGACGACTCTCTGAAAGACCAGAGCAGCCTTGGAGAATTCCCCGTGATACGAGAATTCCAGCCCCTTCATCGTCAAGCTGTCGAGTTGGACGGAAGGCGACGTGAACGGGCTACTCAGAATAGATAGGGGAAGAACGAGTCCTACCTTCAGGGCGAGAAACTCTATCTCTTTTTTCCTTTCTTACCGTATTTGGTTCTGTATTTCTCCACTCTACCTGCGGTATCAATGAGCTTCTGCTTGCCCGTGAAGAAAGGGTGGCATTTGGAGCATATCTCGACCTTGATGTCTTTCGCTGTAGAGCGTGTGTTGATCACGTTGCCACACGCGCACGTTATGGTGGTCTCAAAATAGTCCGGATGAATCCCCTTTTTCATTTACTCTCCTCCCTCACTTTGGCCAAATTCAGCACAATCTTCATAATCTGGACATTCCTGACAACATTCGTCCCTCGTCTTGTTGAGCCTCTTACATTCATCATAGTACGGACAGACGTCACAACACATAGAGCTCCGTATATCCACACAAAGATACTATTTCTGGGTGATTTGTCAAGAAGATGCTGCCGCGGGACTATGGACTCAGCTACTCACAAGCTCTCCTCTCCACGCGATCAGTCGCGTCGCCAATTGCTACATCGCCGAGAGGTGGAGATAGAAATATCCCTTGACAAGCCCTGAGTTGACTTCTATCTCTTTGAGTTTCGCTGAAACACTCTCAATTCATCGGTCAGATAGAACCCGATTCGACGGAAGAAGGGATCATCTTCTCCAACATAGCACCATCTCTTTTCAGAAGATCCGTGTAGTCTGGAATTCAGACTGTTCTTCCGCCTTCAAGCTATTGAGATTCCCCTTGTTCCTTTGGGATGCAATCAGCCGAGGAGCCCGCATATGTGAGTCAATACCGAGATCCTGGTGGAGTATCCCATTCCCATTGCCTCGTGCTTCTTGTCACCTCATGGGCTCCGTCTCGGTTCCCCCATCACCGAGAGGTCTCTCATCGAAGCAATACTCCTTTAGAATTGAGTCTTTCCAGTGAAGTTGAAGTCTTTAATCCAAACGGCTGGAACAACGGAGGTGTCGGATTCTTCGGTGCCGACCGCCTTCTTCTCTCGAGAAACCGCCACCACATTCGAAAACGCACGAAGCATACTCTCGGTGAATCTCAAGTTCTTGAGCGCCGCAGTCGATTTGCCATTCTCGATGAGAAACGTGCCATCCCTCGTCATACCAGTGAAGAGTGCTTCTCTTGGCTTGAGCAGACCATTGATGTAATGGAATCTAGTAACCCATATACCCTTCTCAATCGAAGAAATGATCGATGATTTCGACTCTGTCCCGCCCGCCATGTGGAGATGCAGAGGAAGTGGGCCAACGAGAGAGAGATCTGATGGAAGAGCATGCCCGGTCGAGGATTTCCCCTCTTTTGCCGAAGTGATTGTGTCGTACACTACTCCTCTCGCGATTCCCTCCTCAATAATCATAACTTTCTTTCGCGGAACGCCTTCAAAGTCGAATGGAAGCGCAGGCGTCTGCGGATCGTTCCCATCATCCCAGATGGTCACTTTCTCGTCCATAATCTTCTCGCCTATTCTGTCACTCATGAAGCTCTTTCCCTCCTGGAAAGACCGTGCGCCCATCCCAATCCAGGACAACCATGCGAATATCTCGCTCAAGGCATACTCTTCCAGGAATACATCATATCTCCCTGGGTCGATCTCCACGGGATGCCGTGCCTTTAAACACTTAGCTATGGCCTCTTCTGCCAAATCAATCGGCTTGAGTCGGTCAAGGTCCGGTCCCATGAACTGGCTGTATCCTGAGGAATCTTCGGAAGAGACTACACTGGTGAGCCGAATCCACGTAGATGGGTGATACGCTTCCACGCCCAGCGAGTTGAAGACGCCCAGCTCAGTCTCGTGGACGGAGAGAGCTCCTGCAGCAGTGAGCCCACGACCTTCTACCCGGTCAACGACCTTCCTTACTGATTCTGCTCTCCATTGCGGGGAGGCCTTCCTTATGGAAGCAAAATGGCTGTGCACAGACCTGCAGACTTCAGGAGCTGGCAGAGTTTTGAAATTCCGATTCTCCTTGGCACATTTCGCCGCATCAATTGCTCTCTCAGCAGCCCATTTTAGACTTTCGTCCTCAATCGCATTCACTTTGGCCACGCCTATCCTGTTCTTGAGAACAGCTCTCACTGTCGCCTGAACATTCTCTTCAGTGACGTTCTGGTGAATCTGGTTCACTGCGAAGCGTGTGAGCGAAAGCGTGCCCGCTCTCACTACCACTTCCAGTTGATCCGCTCCACGCAAGGAGAAGAGCTTTCTTGCCACCTCTTTTAGCCTGCCTTCACCAATCATCTCTTCACACCAACCTGCACTCCTCTGAACCTTGCAGGTGCCACTCCATGACCCACAGGAATGGTCTGCTCTGGCTCTCCCTTCCCACAATGGGGCACTCCCCAAATCCTCCAGTGCTTTCTGTCGCACACAGCATCGCATGAACTCCAGAATTGCGGAGTGATACCAGTGTATACCGGATTTTTCAACATCCGCACGAGCTTTCCTCTTCTGATTTCCCAGGCGATTTCACAGCCGAACTGGAAATTGAGCCGCCGGTCGTCTATGCTCCAGCTTTTCGTGGTATCCATAAGGATTCCCTTTTCGGTGTCTCCGATCAGCCCCTCAAGGGGCCAGGCACCGGGCTCCAGATTAACGTTCGTCAGCCTGATTAACGGAATCCGAGACCAGCTTGAGGCTCTCATGCACCCATTGGACCGCTGACCAAGATTCTTAGTGGTTTCCCGCGACGTCAGATAGCCCTTGAAGATACCCTTGTCGACTATGACTGTCCTCTGCGCTCTCACGCCTTCATCATCGTACGCGAAGCTTCCCAATCCTCCGGCGAGGGTGGCATCAGCCGTTATCGTAACATGTTCACTCCCATAGCGGAATTTCCCTACTTTATCCAACGTCAGAAAACTGGTCCCATAGAAACCTGCCTCTGTTCCCAACACTCTGTCAAGCTCTATGGGATGGCCGCAGGACTCATGAATCTGAAGAGCAAGCTGAGATCCACCAAGAAGAAGTGTGCTACTCTCGCACGGACACTCAGGCGCCACGAGAAGCTGAGAGGCTTCTTCTCTAAGTCTTTCGCTTTCCTTCGGAAGGTTCATACTCTCAATGAACTCATACCCACGAGTTCCGTAATCGCTGAACGACCGATTCTGGACATCTCCACCCCTCTTAGTCTGACATGAGATACCTCCCCCACTCATCACGATGAGTTGTTCTATCCGCGCCCCTTCAGTACTCATAAAATCCTTTTTCGTCTTACGGAATTCAAGCCAACCTTCTGCTACCTTCACGTCCCGGTGTTGCCTCATGACCCGATCGCAATCGAGCAGAAGGCTAACCTTCTCCTCAAATGGGACCTCGAACGGATCTTTTATGGAGGGCATCTCATATGAGTCAACTGCTACTTCAATCTCACTCATCTCTACCTTCTCTTTTCTCAGAGTGGCACTCGCTCCTGCGATTTCCATCGCTTCTTTGGCCGTCTTCTGCACTCGTGCTCTATCGAAAACGCAACTTGACGCAAATCCCCAGCTTCCCTTACGCATTACTCGTATGCCGTATCCTCTGTTGCGGTCATGCACTGGATTGACCTCGCCATTCTTCACCCGTATCTCCTGGGTGGATTCGTCAAGTATCCTTATGTCGGCATAGTCCACCTTTCTTTTTAGATAATCGAGAACACCTAAAAAACGTTCTTTCACGATGCCTCCCTAATCTCAGTTTGAATTTCAAAAAAAACAGGTGATCTGTCAAGCAGTCCCACGTTTTGGATTCTCATTTTTCTGTTGACAAAGTGACATATATTTGTGTATATTGGTGGCAGATGGCGGCAGCACCCTTAGCTCAGCATTTAGAGAACGGTTCAGTAATGAGAAAGTGGTCAGAATGGGTCGGTTTGTAGAGCTGAAGGGAGGTGGTAGGTCGGACCTATAGAAATGGGGGTAGGCATCATGTTTCTGTAATCAGGTTGGAACTCTCGCACATTGGCAGCACTCAGATTAGTATCAGGTACCCCTCGGTTTTGAAAACGTCAAATTGAAGGGAAAAGGATTCAACAATGGACGGCATAAGATTGAAAGCTTATGCTAAGATAAACCTGGGGCTGGAGGTATTGGGGAAGCGAGATGACGGTTATCATGAGGTTCAAACGATACTCCAGACCGTGAGCCTTCATGACAAGATTACGATAAAACTTCAGGGAGAGGGAATAAAAATTCGATCCAATTCTCCGTGGGTTCCGTGTAACGAGAAAAACATCGCATATCGAGCAGCAGCAGTCTTGCTCAAGATGTGCAAGTCCAGGTGTGGTGTCAAGATCACCATAAAGAAGAACATCCCGATTGGAGCTGGTCTTGGAGGCGGATCCTCCAATGGCGCCGCGGTTCTCCTCGGACTCAACAGACTGCTTGAGCTGAAACTGTCCTATGAAGAACTGCAGGATGTAGGAAGGGAACTGGGTACGGACGTCCCATTCTTCCTGAAGGGCGGCACTGCACTGGCGTGTGGCAGAGGTGACCAACTCCAGTTTTTTTCGGGAATTCCCTGCTTTTGGGGATTGATAGTGTATCCCAATTTCTCGGTGGCAACGAGCTGGGCGTATGAAAACCTTAAGCCGTCGAGGAAATTTGAAGCAAACATGGAGAAACTCATCGAAGCTACTCACAAGGGAGATCTTAAGGTGATTGGTGCGAATCTGCAAAACAGCTTTGAAAGTGTACTGTTCAAGAAATACCCTGTGCTCCTGGTAATGAAGAAGACGTTACAGGAAAAGGGAGCTAAGGGAGCTGCGCTCTGCGGAAGTGGATCTTCATTGTTCGGCATTTTCCACGATAAGGAGACAGCAGAGCGTGCTCTCTTTCATTTCTCCGATTCCGGATATCCTGCGTGGATTGTCAGGAGCTGCAGCAACGACTAATCTGGGGCGTCGGCAAGCGGCAAGCCACAGGACTTTGGATCCTGTATCGTAGGTTCGAATCCTACCGCCCCAGGTTTCTAGCCTGGAGGGATAATGCATGACAGACTAAGACTCATTACAGGAAACTCAAATCGGAAACTGGCTGACGCAATTGTCTCATACCTGGACAGTTCTTTGACAGACACTGAGGCTACTCGATTCTCTGACGGAGAAATAAGGATCAGCATCAGCGAGAACATAAGGGGCACCGATGTTTTCATAATTCAATCTACCCATCCTCCCGCTGAGAATCTTCTGGAGCTGCTGATACTTATCGATGCCGCCAAGAGAGCGTCTGCAAAGCGAGTCACTGCAGTCATTCCGTACTTCGGCTACGGCAGACAGGATAGGAAGGATCAGCCGCGGGTGCCGATTACTGCGAAACTCGTGGCCAACCTCGTCGCTACAGCGGGAGCGAATAGAGTTCTCACAGTGGACCTCCACGCAACCCAAATACAAGGCTTTTTCGACATACCGGTGGACCATCTCTACGGTTCCCCTATTCTCATGGACCACTTCAAGGAAGAAGTAGAGGATGACATCGTGATGGTGTCGCCGGATGTTGGAAGTATAAAGACAGCTCGCTCTTGCGCAAAGAAGATGAACTGTTCTCTCGCTCTGGTCGACAAGAGGCGCCCGGCTCCGAATCAATCGGAGGTCATGCATGTCATCGGTGACGTTCGACGAAAGCAGGCAATAATCATTGATGATATGGTCGATACTGGAGGCACGCTGACAGAAGCTGCAAACGCTCTAATGGAACACGGAGCGGATGCGGTCTATGCTGGATGCACTCATCCGGTGCTATCGGGAAATTCAATGGAGAAGATCAGTTCATCACATCTTAAGCAGCTCGTGGTGACTGACACGATTCCGGTTCCCCCGGAGAAACAGATAGACAAGTTGAAGATAAAGACCACAGCGAATCTATTGGGAGAAGCAATAAGCAGGATTCACCAAGAGAAGAGTGTATCCGTCCTGTTTGAGAAATAGAACGTGGCCCTTCCCGAGAAAGAGGTCGAAAAGATTGCCAGCTTGGCGAAGCTCCACGTGACTCCGGAGGAGAAAAAGATATTTTCAAGACAGCTTTCTCGGGTAATCGACTACTTCAGTAGGCTGTCCACCTTGAAACTCGAAGGGGTGAAACCCCTTTCTCACGTGGCCGATCTCAGAAATGTCATGAGAGATGACTGGCCCAGAGGATGTCTTCACACCTCGGAGGTGCTCCGGAATGCGCCAGAAGTATATCGGAATATGTTTCAAGTTCCCAAAGTGATCGAATGATGGAAGAGCTGTGCGATCAACCGATCAGTAAGCTGAATAGACAGCTGAAAGGCCGGGCTGTGGCGGTCCACGACATTGTCTCGTCTGTCATGACGAGAGTAGACGAAGTTGAGCCTACCATCAACGCCCTCATAACCGTAGAGGAGGGACTTCTGAACCGATCGAGTCAGGCTCCGAAAGAGCCAATGGCCGGTATCCCTGTAGCAATAAAGGACAACATTTGCACGAAGGGTCTGAGGACGACATGCAGCTCCAGAATCCTGTCTGACTTCGTCCCTTCATATGATGCGACCGTGGTAAGCCTTCTTGGCAGGGCGGGAGCTATCGTACTCGGGAAAACCAATATGGACGAATTCGGAATGGGCTCCTCAAATGAGCACTCGTACTTCCGTGTGTGCCGCAATCCGTGGAATTCTCGATATGTTCCCGGAGGGTCAAGTGGCGGTTTAGCTGCAGCAGTGCCAGCTGGAGAAGCCATTTGTGCCCTTGGGTCTGACACGGGCGGATCTATAAGACTACCGGCCGCTTTTTGCGGCGTAGTCAGTCTTAGGCCAACTTACGGACGAGTATCCAGGTACGGACTTGTGGCTTTTGCATCCTCTCTTGATCAGATTGGGGCTATCACAAGAAGCGTGACGGACGCCGCCATTCTTCTCTCACATATCGCTGAACCTGATCCACTCGATTCGACATCGGTCGGCATCGAGGTACCCAATTACATTAGAGCCCTGGGGAAGGACATTCAAGGAAGTAGGATCGGTGTGTCGAGAGAGTACCTCACGGAAGGTATATCAGAAGAAGTCCGCTCATCAATTGATGATGCCATTCTTACATTTTCTAACCTGGGTTGCAGGATTGTGGACATATCGTTGCCACACAACGACTACACTATACGCGCCTATTACCTCATCTCGACGGCCGAGGCTTCTTCCAACCTTGCACGCTATGATGGAGTGCGATATGGCTCTACGGCACCTTCATCGATCGATCTGGAAGAGATGTACAAGAAGAGTCGGGGGCTTGGCTTCGGAGACGAAGTGAAGCGCAGAATCATGTTAGGAATCTACTGTCTCTCCCACGGTTACTACGACGACTACTATATGAAGTCTCTCAAGGTACGGAGGCTAACAAAGGAAGATTTTCAGTCCGCCTGGCGGGAGGTCGACGCGATAATCACACCAACCTCTCCAACACCCCCTTTCAAGATTGGTGAAAGAACCGAAGACCCGCTCACAATGTATCCATCGGACATGTTCACAGTCTCCACCAATCTCGCTGGGCTTCCGGCGATATCGATTCCGTGTGGATTGACACCCGAGGGTCTGCCGCTCGGTCTGCAGATAGTCGGAAGGGCGTTCGACGAATCCACAATTCTCAATCTTGCATACCATTACGAGAGATCCACACCGTGGCACGAGCTGAGACCCAATCTTGACAGAGAAAACTAGCTCAATTATCGTAGAATCGAATGTGGAAAGTATGCATCTAATGAAATTGGGAGGATGACGATGCATGAAGAGAAGAGGAAGAGGAAGAGTAAAACAGCAAGACTGGAGGAACAACTGGAAGCGGCGAGAGCAGACCTGAAAGATTACCACGAACGTTATATGCGAGCATTAGCAGACCTAGAGAATTTCAAGAAGCGTACGGCAAAGGAGCGACAGGAATACGTCCAATATGCTACTGCAAATCTCATCAGGTCTTTTCTCTGCGTCCTCGACAACTTCGAGAGAGCTATAGAGTGTGGAAGGATCACCAGTGAATTCGAGCCCTTCTACAAAGGTGTCAAGATGATCTATGATGAGTTTAAGAAAATCCTAGAGGGAGAGGGACTTAAGCAGTTCTCTGCATTGGGAGAGGAGTTTAATCCCGAGAAGCACGAAGCGGTCGTCGCTCTGGAGTCAGATGATCCACCCAACATGATAGTCGATGAACTTCAAAAGGGCTATGTCTTCAAAGATAGGATTATACGACCTGCGAAGGTAGCAGTGTCAAAAAACCGGAAGAAGGAGGTAGAAGAAGATGCCCAAAGTAATAGGGATTGATCTGGGCACCACCAATTCCTGCGCCGCAGTGATGGAAAGGGGTGAGCCCATTGTTATTCCGAACTCTGAAGGAGGACGGATTACACCATCGGTTATTGCCTTCACATCCTCAGGTGAACGCCTTGTAGGTCCTCTGGCGAAGCGGCAGGCTGTTACCAATCCGGATAACACCATATACTCAATAAAGCGATTCATGGGGAGAAGATACTCTGAAGTACCCGAAGAGAGAGGCTTGGTTGCTTTTCGGGTGGTTGAAGGTGCCAACGCAGACTGCAAAGTCAAGATCGGTGACAAGGAGTATGCTCCCCCTGAAATATCGAGTATGATTCTTCAGTATCTCAGGAAAGCTGCTGAATCTTACCTCGGCGAGCCAGTGAAACAAGCTGTGATTACAGTGCCAGCATACTTCAATGACTCGCAGCGCCAGGCCACAAAGGACGCAGGACGAATCGCTGGTCTTGAGGTATTGAGAATAATCAACGAGCCCACGGCCGCATCACTCGCATATGGTCTCGGAAAGGAAAAAGAAGAGAAGATTGCAGTATTCGACCTGGGAGGCGGTACATTTGATATTTCAATCCTCGATATTGGGGAAAGCGTGTTTGAAGTCGTCAGCACAAATGGCGATACTCATCTCGGCGGAGACAATTTTGATGAGAGAATAGTGGACTGGATTGCGGGAGAGGTCAAGAAGGGTCATGGTATAGACTTGAAACAAGATAGACAGGCGCTGCAGAGGCTGAGAGAGGCAGCAGAGAAGGCGAAGTGCGAGTTATCAACGACAATGGAGACGACGATCAATCTTCCATTCATCACTGCAGATGCGAGTGGTCCTAAACATCTCGAATTGAAACTGACGAGGGCGAAACTCGAGTCCCTGGTGGAAGACCTGCTGGAAAAGGTTATTCCGCCGTGCAAACGTGCACTTGAGGACGCGAAACTCACTCCCAACGAGATCAATGAGATAGTACTGGTAGGAGGGATGACGAGAATGCCTGCAGTTCAGGCAAAGGCCAAGTCACTCTTTGGAAAGGAACCACACAAGGGGATAAACCCTGATGAAGTGGTGGCGATAGGTGCAGCAATTCAAGGCTCAATAGTTGCAGGCGACACAAAAGACATTGTCTTGGTAGACGTCACTCCTCTGTCTCTGGGTGTGGAGACTCTCGGCGGTGTAATGACGAGAATCATCGAGAGAAATACGAGCATTCCCACGAGAAAAAGCCAGATATTCACCACCGCCGAAGACAACCAGCCCGCTGTTGATATCCATGTCCTCCAAGGCGAACGCCCAATGGCGGTTGACAATCGGGAACTAGGCCTTTTCAAGCTGGTCGGCATACCGCCTGCACCCCGTGGTATACCTCAAATAGAAGTATCCTTCGATATCGACGTGGACGGCATAATCCATGTTTCCGCAAAGGACCTGGCCACCAATAAGGAACAGAAGATACGGATTGAGGCCTCGTCAGGTTTGAGCGAAGGAGAAATAGAAAGAATGGTGAAAGATGCAGAAGACCATGCTGCAGAGGATAGGAAGAAGAGGGACATAATAGACACACGAAATAAGGCTGATTCGCTCATATACTCAGTGGAGAAGAATCTGAGGGAGTTCGGGGACAAGGTTCCCCAGAAAGAGAAGAGCGATATCGAAAGCGCCATAGAGAGGCTGAGGGATGTGATGCGAAGGGACGACAAAGCAGCAATCGAAAGCGAGATGGAAAATCTGCAGAAGGTCTCCTACAAGTTGGCCGAGGAGATGTATGCAAAGAGTGCTGCCACCAAAGGAGAGAAAACAGAAGCTCACAAAGGTGAGAGAGCTGAAGAGGCTGCTGACAAAGAGGGCGCAGTAGAGGCGGATTACGAGGTTGTGGATGAGAATGAAGAGAAGAAATAGGATGTGGAAGACGGCCTGTTAAGCCAGTGAAGATAGGTTACGTCAGTACGTATCTTCCCCAGCAGTGCGGAATTGCTACCTATACTGATTATCTCATACAGGGTCTTCTCAAGGCCGTTCAAGACACAAATGTAAGGATAATTTGCGAAACCGGAGCACGCCAATTCAGGAGAGAACGCGTAGAAGTCATTCCATGCTGGCACAGGGACGAGGATTACGTTGAATCAATTCTCCTGCAGACACGCGGGCTCGATGTGGTACATATTCAGCATGAATACAGTATCTACCGGTTCGATGAGAGACTTCCTACTCTCTTGCGAAGCCTAGAAGGCATTACGAAGCGAATCATCACCATCCATTGTGTGAGGCCACGTCAGTTCTCTAACGTTGAGACAATTGAAGACTTCACGCGGGAAATAGCTTTCGGAAGTGACCAGGTAATAGTGCATCTCCAATCTGCCAAGGAGATACTTGGCAGGTTGGGAGTTCCTCAAGAGAAAATCCACGTAGTTGCCCATGGAACTGAGTTGAGTGACGTGAAGAAGAAGGTCGCCCGCGACAGACTGAGACTGCCCAAAACATCCAAGATTTTTGTGATGTTCGGTTTTGTCAAGCCCCACAAGTGTACCCATATTGCTCTCGAAGCCGTGAAACAAATGAGCGAAGAGATCGAAGATGTCTGCTTCTTCCTGGCCGGCGGACTTGCTCCCACTGCTTCTGAAAAGGATAGAGAATATGTGATATATCTCAAATCGAGAATAGAAGAGTTGGGAATGAGAGAAAAGGTAATCTTCCCGGAGAAATTCTTTCCAAATGAGGACGTACCATACATTCTGGGGGCGGCTGACGTAATTCTCTTTCCCTATTATGAAGAGGACAGATCAAGCTCGGGTTCACTACATCTGTCCATAGGAGCGAAGCGACCGGTCATAGCCTCAAGAATACCGAAATTTGCCGATCTTGGCGACGTGTGTGACGAATTACTCGTCCTTCCCTACAATTCATCGTCCATTGCAGAAGTCACCCTGCGGCTCTTCAAGGATGTTGAGTTTGAGCGGTACGTGATGGAGAGAATAGAAGCATACAGAAAGCGGACTTCGTGGTTATCGACCGCGGCCAAGCATCTTGAGGTCTATGTGAAGTAGTCACAACGTCCTCCCTTCTACAGATATCAGGAAGGTGGATTTATTCGTTCTCTCACAAACTGAGCGAGATTTGCAAGATCATCAGTGCCGATTCGGTATCTTCTTCCGTTTCTCATACATACTTCCAAAGCCTCCAATCCCGAGACATTGAACAGCCACCCGTGTGGAGTCAGTCTGATTCCCCAACCGAAGTACCAAGCATTTCTCACCTCGTGGCACGACTCCATATCTTTGAATGAAAACTTCTTGCGAATCAGTCCCGGTCCGAATTGGATCTCGAGGCCCTGTTCATCTCCTCTGACCGTTAGTGTGGAAAAGAGCACTAGGCAGGCTGCAAGGACCACCAGACCCACAAATCCAATCCAATGAGATTCGACAGTCGTGAGGATGTAAGCCATCAGGAGAAGGCTTAAACCCGATGCGATCAAGACGATCCAGCCTATCTGTGTGTGAGAGTACCCCTTCGAACTCATCTCCTGTCCTCTCATTTGCGCGCGACCACTACCAGTCTCTTGGCAGTGTGATCGTACAGGCTTCCATCCAAGCCTCCAAATACGTCGATTTGGCCAAACCCCGTCTCACGCAGAAGAGTGCTGAGCTCGACCGCTGAATAGAGACGATGCGATACTCTGTATTCCTTACGACGGTCTCCTCTGAACATTATCCAACGATTATCGATCCAACCCCAGTCTTTATTGAGCTTTCGCTCTTCAAGAACGATGATCCCGTCCTCTTCACGCCAACCTCTCTCCAGAAAAATCCTCGCCAGGATTTCCTTGCCCATCATTTCCAGAAGGAAGACGCCGCCGGATTTGAGTGAATAGTACACGTTCTTCACTACCTGGCGATCATCTTCCACATCCTCGAAGTACCCGAACGAAGTGAAGAGGTTTATCACAGCGTCAAACCCATTGGTCCTCCTGAATTTCCTCATGTCATCCTGGATGAACTCCACACTCAATCCCTCAGTCCTGGCCGACTTGATCGCCTTCTTCAGGTAGAACGGTGTTCTGTCAACTCCTGTCACAATGAACCCCCGCCGGGCGAACTCAAGAGAATGCCTTCCCATTCCGCAGCAGAGATCAAGTATGCAAGCCCCGGCACTGATCCCAAGCAGAGACATGATGCTGTCAACCTCTGTCAAGGTTTCAGACAGCCGTCTTTGGGAGAAGAGTATCGGATATACCATCTCCCAGAAACCATTCTGCTCGTGCCAGGGCGTCCCACCCATCTCACATCTCCTATCTGCTCTCTGCTACGTGCCGCCAGCGTCTTCTGATGACCACACAGTCACCAATATGTGAGCGCCAATAGTCAACAGCAAATAGCCAATAGCTATTAGCAGATAACCCATATTTCTATCTCAGTATCAGATTCTGTAGTCCCCCAACACCTATACTCACAAGAACCATTATTGTCGTCGCTTTGAGCATTGCCCTCCAACCCAATTCTCTTACGAAGACTGTAAACGTGGCAATGCAGGGAAAGAACATTGCCAGAACAGTTGAGCCTATCACGAGCTGCTTCGGCGTGAGGCTGAGCGGCCCCAGCAGACCCACTGCCACATCCTTTCTCAGAAAACCAAGGACAATGGCCACTACGGCCTCCTTGGGAAGCCCAAGAACACGAATTACCACGGGGGAGCTGATCGATGCGAGCAGGTCGAATACTCCTAAAATGTAGAGGATGTTGATGACAAAAACTCCAAAGAGTACCATGGGAATCGCCTCAATCAAGAAGGTGTGAACTCGCATCCAGACCTTCTTCATCAGAAGCTGTATTGATGGTATCCTGTAGGGCGGAATCTCCATGAGAAGGGTAGGACTGAAACCCTTCACCAACAGATTGAGAACTCTCCCAAGACCGAGCCACACGAGAAAGAGTGTCGCGTATACAATCATAACCCACTCCGTTCCCTTTTCGCCGACAAGTCCGAAGATCATGGCTTGGAGTGCAGCACAGGGAATGCCTATTGAGATTAGAGTAGCCGCAATGAACCTCTCTCTCTTGCTTTCCAGTATGCGGGTGGCTAGGATCCCGGGAACATTGCAGCCGAAACCCAGGAGCATTGGAACGATGGCATATCCATGCAGTCCAAGTCTGTGCATGACTGTATCAAGGAGCACAGCCAATCTCGGAAGATAGCCCAAATCTTCAAGTACACTGAGAACGAGATAGAAAGAGAAGACGTACGGAAGAACCATGCCAAAGGGGACAAACAGGCCAGTCGTCAGTACGCCCATTGATTGAACCCAGTCGATTTCTCCACCTATGAGTTCGCCTATGAGAATTTTGTGAAGCACTGGCTCTGCAATCAATACAGATGAAAGCTTTGTGATGAGTGGAAGATAGAGATTGCTGAATATAGGTTCAAACACATATCCGATGAGTCCCTCACCGACAAAACGAACGAGCTGAAAACACGCGAAAAGGACAGCCACAGCTATGGGTATCCCACTGAGGGGCATTATGCTAACCTCTGCCAGTCGATCCAGAAGCGTATGATGGCGATGTACTATGACCTGCACACTCTGAACAACCCTTCCCATCTCAGCCCATCTCTCGTCTGGAGTACGCCGTTTCAACTTGAGATATCGCGCTTGCCCTATGCGAGAAAGGAGTCCTGCAACCCCTTCACCTGTGATCGCCACGGTGGGCACAACTGGAATCCCGAGCATCTCCTCAAGCTCACTCACATCTATCTTTATCCCTCGGTGCTTAGCCTCATCCCACACGTTGAGTGCGACTATGACAGGTACATCTTGCTCCAGCAGCTGAGTGGTCAAGTAGAGGTTTCTTTCGAGATTTGTCGCATCCACCACATTTATCACCAGATCACCCCTCTTCAGCATTTCGACGGCGACTTCCTCAGCCTTGCAGGTAGGTTCGAGGGTATATGCGCCGGGCACATCGATAATCTTGACTTTCTCATCACCCAGCTTCATGTACCCCTGAGAATAGCCAACCGTTGTACCAGGATAATTGGATGCGATCACATGCACGCCAGTCAGCCGGGAGAAGATCGCACTCTTGCCGACATTAGGATTACCCATAAGAAGGATATTCCTCTCATCTTCTGGTTGCCTTCTTGGGCAGCTCCTGAACTTCATTCTCACCGGAGACCTCTTCATCTACTCCACCTCTACCATAATTCTTCGAGCCATGCCCCATCCTATGGCCACGACCATCCTGTCCACTCGCGTCACTACCGGACCTCGCATGAACATTCCGCTTATCTTGGTAATCGATTTGCCTGGCCTGATTCCCATCGCCTCAACTTTCCGTCTTATTCCGAAACCTCCCATAATCTCGACGACTTCTCCACTCTGACCAGTTGCCATTTCTGAAAGAGGTATGACACAGGAGGTTCTCATCTACATCTCTCACACAATCCGTAGATCACGAGACTATGTCGCTGGGGCAGGAATTTCCGCCGCTTCGCTATTCTCTGCTGAAGTCTTTCTATGGTGGGGCTCATGAATTCTATGGATTTTCCGCATTTGACGCACACCAGATGGTCATGATGCGCACAACTCAGTTTATGTTCGAAGAACGCCTCTCGATCGCCGAGTTCAATCTTCCTTGCGATTTGTGAGTCAACCAGAAGTCCAAGTGTTCTGTAAATCGTGCTGTACCCCACCTTGATCTTCTTTTTCCTCATCAGATGATAGAGTTGACCGGCACTCAGATGTTCCTTGCTCCGAAGGAAAGTATCGAGAATCACCCTTCTTTGGCGCGTAAACCGAAGGCCCTTCTCCTCACAAAATCGCATGAATTCTTTTCGTTCAGACATTATTGAAAATGATTTTCAATGTTAATTTACTACGCTCTTCCATTCTTGTCAAGGGATACACCGCAGCTTGAGAGCACATGTCACATTCCTCTGCTTCTTCAATCTGCAATGCCACTGTGGCCAGGCTGCGTTCTCGACCATCTCATCCGTAGCCTCGAGATGTCTTTCTCCTCCCCACCATGACCGAGAGTCTGAGAACGCCTTCACTTCAAGCTGGCCGATCTTCGCCACCTGTGCACAAATCTGAAAGGATACCCCGCAGCGAATCTACAGAGTGCCTCTCCCCTTCGGCACAATTACCTGATCTTAGTCAAGAAATCGGTGGCCTTTTTTATGTGTTGGCTTGTAGATACCAAGAAGACAACATCTTCTTCTCGAAGAACATGATTCCCTCGAGGAATGAGGAAATCACCCTTTGCTTGACGATAGATTCCTGTGAACACGCACTCGCTCGGGAAACTCTTCCTCTGGGTGATCTCTCTGATTGCCATTCCAACGCTCTTCGCACTGGCGGGTATCTTTACCGCGTAAATCTGAGCCTTTCCTCCACGGAGTGTGATGATCCTTTGCACCTTCGGCTGCTCTATCTCCGTCATGATTTGATTCAACAGGAGATCAGCCATTCTCACGATCGTGGTGACCCCCGCCAATTTGTAGGCGTCTTCATACCGAGGGTCCCTTAGACGGGCGATAATCCGTGGAATCTTCAGGCTTTTCGAGAGGAGAGCACACGCGATGTTATCCGCGTCATTTCGCATAAGACACACCATCGCGTCGGCTTTCAGCGCACCGGCTTCCTCCAATACTTGGATATTTGCGACACTGCCATGAATTGTCATCGCGCCCGTCTCCGCATGCACAGTTTCGCACACTTCTCTCGCCAGATCAATGACGACCACGTCATGCCTGTTCTGCACCAACATTTCAGTGATAGCTCTTCCAATGAGGCCCGCTCCAGCAACAATAACGAACATTTGGCTACCTCCTTTTGCGGCTATGACCGCCAGGCCTTGGGGCTGAAGAGTAGAAGAACGGGCAGTATTTCCAAGCGGCCCGCCAGCATTCCCAGTATGTACGCAATTTTGATGATTGGACTGAGTTCTCCCATGGTCCTGACAGGAATATAGCACGGACCAATATTACCTAGGGCACTGAACATTCCGGAGAATGCCTCGTACCCACCCAAATTCGATAGAAATGCCGTGGCCACCCCGCCCACGATAAGCAGAGTAATCCAGATGAAGAAGAGCGCAGTGACCCGCCGAATTTGGGCGCCATCAACGCTTTTCCCGTCGATCTCCAGTGTTGAGATGGCGCGTCGAGGCGCAATCAGCCGAAAAACCTCTCCACGAACCAACTTCACCAGAATTGCCACCCTGAGCACCTTCAGACCTCCTCCGGTAGAGCCAACGCACCCACCAATTACCATCATTACAAGGAAGAGTTGCCTAGCTGCCTGGCCAAAGAAAGGACTACCTATGTCCCGGGTTCCGAAACCGGTCGTCGTGATAATTGAAATGACTTGAAAAAGGACTATGCGGAAATTCTCTTCTATATGTCTCCAAAAATCTATATTGTGCGCCGAAATTCCCACGGGAGCTTCCACTTTGATGGCTCGCTCAGCAAAGATGAGCATTACGAAGATGAAGATGAAGGCCCACCAGTATTTCATTTCGGTGTTATCGAACAGTGCTTTCCATTTCCCTTTGAGAACTCCGTAATGTACAAGGAAATTGGTGCCTCCCATAATCATCCCTAGAATCAGAATATACTCTATATAGATGAAACGTGAATACCCGAGCAGTCGATAGTGCTCAATACTCGCATCGTGAGGCGAGAAGCCACCAGTCGACAGAGCGGTGAAACTGTGGCAGACGCTGTCGAAAAAAGACATTCCAACACCTGACAGACTCAACGCAACGAACAGAGTCAGTCCTGCATAGATGCTCCACAGTATCCTGATCGTATTCGCCAGACCCGGCACCGGGCGTCCCACCTCTATTTTATGGCTTTCGGCCCCGAAGAGTCTGTGCGCGCTACCACGGCGAGTGGTCACCGCCAGAAAGAAAGTGAGAATCCCCAATCCCCCAATCCATTGTGTTAGACTCCTCCAGAACAGTATACTCCTGGGTATTTCATCTAATCGGGTGAACATTGTAATGCCGGTAGTCGTAAATCCACTCATGGTCTCGAAAAAGGCGTCCAGGTAGCTCGCGTGAATGCCTACCACAAATGGGATGGCTCCAATAGCTGAGAACCCCATCCATCCCAGACTGCACACCAGCATGGCCTGAGGGCTGCTCAGAGCACTTCTGCGAAAGACAGTTCTGCACACAGCTCCCAATGAGAGGGCAAGAAGGCTCGACAACGAGAATGCGGAAACCGTTCTGTACCCCTGAGATATCTCACCGTTGAGAAAGGCAAACGCGAGAGGGATGACGAGAGCCACACCAAGGACAATAAACAGGGAACCTAAGAAACTGAGTGTGCTGTGGAGTGTCCCGAACCGATTGCGCATAAGCAAAACCTACAAATTCGGTTCAATTGACATTGTTGACAATGAAAAACAGAATCTGGAAGAATTGTCAAGTTTGAGGTGACCGAGTAGAAGTTCTGCAACGACTTTGCGGCAATTCGGCGAACCGCAGCAACCGATCAGCACCAGAGAGGATGAATCAATCGTGGAGATGCTTTGTGCAGTCTGAGGCTCTTCGCCTCGGGTCTATCTCTTCGGATAGCCAATGACTGTTTCTCCTCGAAGACTCAAGTGCAACGCCAGAGTACAGAAAGCAGGCTGATTTCACCTCCGATTCTGTATCTCCCGACTTTGGGTAGGTCACCACATGACATCACTGTATCGGCCACCTTGAGTTCTATCTCAGGCCCTTCGACCCTATGTCTCTTCTGTAATAGACATTCTCGAATTCGATGCATTCTGCTGCCTGGTATGCCTTTTCTATCGCGTCATTCAACGTTTTGCCGATACCCGTAACACCAAGAACCCTGCCGCCATTCGTGACGAAGTCCGCTCCGTTAAGCTTCGTTCCGGCGTGAAATACGACCACGCCCGCCATCGCCTCAGCATTTTCGATTCCGCGGATTCTCTTTCCTTTTTGATATTCCCCTGGGTAGCCGCAGGAAGCAAGCACCACGCATGCAGCGTACCTTTTCGACCACTCGATGGACATCTCTCCGAGCCTTTGCTCAAGAGTGGCCTGAATCAACTCACCAAAATCGGATTTCAGAAGTAAGAGCACAGGTTGTGTCTCAGGATCACCAAATCTGCAGTTGAATTCGAGCACCTGCGGGCCGTCCTCAGTAAGCATAAGTCCCGCGTAAATGACGCCTCTGTACGTGATCCCTTCTCTTCTGAGAGCAGCAACTACGGGGCGGAGGACTCTGTGCTCAATATCAGTCACAAGGTGGTCATCTATCTTTGGGACGGGAGCATAGGCACCCATTCCTCCGGTATTAGGCCCTCGATCACCGTCAAGGATCGGTTTGTGATCCTGTGAAGGAAGCAGCGGCACTATCTCTCTGCCATCCGTCAGTGCAATGATGGAGGCTTCGTCTCCCCTCAGATATTCCTCCACCACGATTTCCGAACCTGCATCTCCGAATCTCCTCTCAACGAACATCATATCGACGATCTCAATTGCCTCCTTGACATCGTCAGCCACTATGACCCCTTTTCCTGCGGCTAGTCCGTTCGCCTTTATGACAACTGGATAATCGACACTCTTCAGGTAGTGCGCCGCGCGCTCTCTCTCTTTGAATATCTCAAACTCCGGCGTGGGAATTCCGTACTTCTTCATCAACTGCTTCGCAAACACCTTACTTCCTTCAATTCTCGCAGCTTGCTTACAGGGTCCAAAACATGAGAGCCCGCGTCCCGAGAATTCGTCTGCTATCCCTTTTACAAGAGGAACTTCGGGCCCAACTACGGTCAGGTCTATTCGTCTGGTCTCCGCAAAACTCGCGAGCCCTGATATGTCCGTCGCCGATATCTCCACATTCGTGGCTAAGAAGCCGGTACCTCCGTTTCCTGGAGCAGCATAAATCTCATCGACAAGAGTGCTCTGGCTGAGCTTCCACACGAGAGCATGCTCTCTCCCTCCAGAACCAACAACCATGACTCTCACTTCTCCCCCCTTGCCCGCAACCGCTCCCTTTCTATCGAGCTGAATATCTCCTCAGGCACAGATGTGGGATACTCATTGTTGAAACAGGCAGTACAGAATTTCATTCCTGGTTTAACCGAGTTGAGAAGATCGTCAAGAGTCTGGTAGATTAGTCGATCAGCCCCAATCTCCACTTCAATCTGCGAGATCGCGCGATCTCGGGCGATGAAATCGGTCTTCGTCTGCATATCAATTCCATAGACACACGGATATCTGAGAGGCGGAGAACACGAAGCGAAATACACTTCTGCGGCACCAGCATCCCTCACGAGAGATATTATCTCTCGAGCGGTGGTCCCCCTCACTATCGAATCGTCCACGAGGAGAACCTTCTTACCGAGAATCTCAATCTTAATAGGATTCAATTTCTCTTTCACCTTCCTCCTGCGCTCCTTCTGCACAGGCATAATGAATGTTCTCCCAATGTATCTGTTCTTTATCAAACCTTCTCTGTAGGCGGTTCCGAGGTCTTCTGCGAGAGCCAGTGCAGCTGCTCTAGCCGTATCGGGTACAGGAATCACCACGTCAGGTTGTATCCGGGCCTTTCGGATCTCTTTCGCCAGAGACTCACCGAGTCTCAACCTCGCTTCGTACACTGAGATTCCATCAATCACCGAATCCGGCCTCGCGAAATAGACCCATTCGAATATGCACGGTTGATGTCCATCCGATTTGACGATCTTTGAGTGGATCTTCCCTTTCGTATCCACCCATACTGCTTCCCCTGGCCGCACATCTCCAACAGTCTTGTAGCCGAGCACATCGAGCACCGCACTCTCGGAGGCAAAGATTGTCGATCCATCTCGCTCTCCATAGATCAGCGGTTTAATGCCGTGCGGGTCTCTAAATGCAAGGAGCCCTGATTGCGCGATCAAGCTCACTACAGAGTAGCTCCCATTCACTCTGTCGAATACTCCCTTGACGGCTCGAAAGACACTGTCGACACCCAGACTCTTCGACGCAGTCTCCTCCAGTTCAGAGGCAAAGACATTCAGTATTATCTCGACATCACAGTCTGAGTTGAGGTGCCTTCTACTCTTGGCAAACAGCTCCTTCTTCAATTGGCGGTAGTTGACAACATTCCCGTTATGGGCCATAGCTATTCCATATGGCGTATTGACGTAGAAAGGCTGCGCATCCTCGGGTGATCCTCCTCCTACAGTAGGATATCTCACGTGCCCTATGCCCATATTGCCTGTCAATTCCCGGAAGATCACTGGTTTAAGCAGATGCTGCACGAGTCCAAGTCCCTTGTGCAGATTGAACCTGTAGTCGTACGTCACTACTCCACATGCATCCTGTCCTCTGTGCTGAATAGTGACGAGCGCGGAGACCATTTCTTCAATGACCTTTCCCTTCTCTCTGTAAATCCCGACGATTCCGCACATTTTTTAGCTATGGATAGCCCCGAGGGCGATTGAATTCAGTTTGGTTGCCGGAGTATCCGCCCGAGAAAGAAGCACAACGGGACATACCGCTCCCAGCACCAACCCACTTGCTCTTGCGCCAGCCAGATATATCAACCCCTTCGCAAAAATGTTTCCAGTAGGCACATCGGGAACCAACAGTATATCCACATCTCCGGTCACAGGTGAGTCGACTTTCTTGCGCCGAGCCGCTTCTTTGGAGACTGCAAGATCCAGCGCAAGAGGACCATCAACTACTGCATCAGGGAACTCACCTTTCTCCCATAATTCCTTGATCTTAGCCGCGTGCACCGTATCTTCAAGTTTTGGGTCCACCTTTTCGACTGACGCAAGAACCGCCACCTTCGGTTGTTCTATACCTAACGACTGCGCAAGGTCAATCGCGTTCTTAATTATGTCCAACTTCGTTTTCAAATCGGGTCTCAAGCACATCCCTCCATCAGTTATCAGGAGAAGTTTTGGGTATGAATCCAATTCCAGGACGGCACAGTGGGAAAGCGTTCTCCCGGTCCTCAGTCCTCTTTCCTTATCCAGAATCGCCTTCAAGAATGAGGGTGTTGGCAGGTAACCTTTCATAATCATATCCGCCCTCTTATCTCGTATCAGCTCACACGCTCTCAATGCACACTCATTCTTGTCCTTGATATCGATTATCTCGAAGTCTTCACCGCCCAATTCGACGATCTTTCTTTCGTCGCCTATGAGAACAGCTACAGCGATTCCCTCGTCGTTCGCACGCTTGACCGCCTCGATCGCAGCTGGGTCCTGCGCCACAGCTACCGCTACTCTTTTGAGAGTCTTCTTCCTCGCCGAATCGAGTAATTGGTCGAAGTTCCTTATCGTGGGCCGTCGGGTCACGTCATATTATGAGAGAAGAGTTCCCAATGTCAAGATTTTTCAGCAATACCCGATACTCTCGAGTCTGAATACGCTATCTTTCCATTCACGATGGTAAGCAGAATTTCGGTCTTCCTCACGTCTTCGGATTCCTGGACACTTTCCGAGAGCACTATGAGATCGGCCATTTTGCCAGGAATAAGCGAACCCTTCACTTTTTCGCCGAAAGATGCGTATGCTGCGTCCCGAGTGTACGCTTTTAGAGCGCTCTCTACGGATATTCGCTGTTCGGAGTTTGGGTGTTCCACAGCGCCCCAAAGCCCATAAACAGGCGAGAAGGGCATACAGTCCGAGCCAAAGGCCACTACTACACTAGCTCGAATCATGTCCCCTATCCTGTTTGCCATCCCTCTCATTCTCGCGCCGAGCATCTGTTCATACATACCGCCTGGAAACTGCCACGCTACAAAGTTCGGTTGCATGCAGGTGATGAGACCCAGTTCTCTGATCTTCTTTATTTGTGCACGAGAGGCTATCTCGCAATGCTCTATCCTATGCCGTAGAGGATTGCCTCGAGAGAGCACGTTTTCATACGCAGCGAGAACTTGTCCAACCGCCTGATCTCCTATCGCGTGAATCAGCAGCTGAAATCCGTATTTGTCGACCTCTCTCATGATTTGAACGAGTTCAGCAAAAGAGTACTTCAGGATACCCATATCCGAAGATTTAAGATAGGGACGAGAAAGCGCTGCAGTTCTTGCACCGAGCGAACCGTCAGCAAAGATCTTAATTCCTCCGACTTGCAGCCAGTCATCCCCATTTTCTCTAAGAATTCCGAGCTTCAGAATCTGATCCATCTCTCTCTGCTTGAAACAGACGTAGACTCTTAACTTCAACCTCCCCTCTCCTCGCAGCCTTCTGTAGACTCTGTAGTATCGAAGTGAGGCTATATCGTGTATTGACGTCACTCCGATGCTTAGAGCCACATCCATCGCCTTTTCGAGTCCGCTGACTATCTCTTCTGTGTCAGGAGGGAAGATTTCATTCAGATCGAGTGGAGCGTCTCCGAAAAGCAGTCCCCTTCGCCAATCGATCTTTCGCAGTGTGCGAGGAAGGAGTTGAAGCGCAGCACTGTTGGCCACTGCGATGTGTCCACAGATTCGACGCAGAATTATCGCGTCCCGACGACTTACTCTATCCAGCTCTGCGACGGTAGGTATACGAGGATCTTTCCAGAGTGATTGATCCCAATTGACGGCTATGAGCGGTTTTGACGGGTTTCTCTCCTTCAGAGCTTCCCTCACCATTTCGAGCGCTTCATCAAGGCTGAGAGCAGTTGATAGGTCAAGACGGCGCAAATCCAGTCCATACGAGACAAGATGAGTATGCGAATCTACGAATCCTGGTATCGCCACTCTTCCCGCAAGGTCTATGAATCTTGTCTTTTCTGGTGCGCAGCTGAGCACTTCTTCGGTGCTCCCAACTGCGGTGATCTTGCCACTCTCGATGAGGATCGCCTCTGCTCTCGCGGAAGGCCATTCCATAGTGTAAATTCTTCCATTAATGAGGGCAAGAGGTTGACTTCCCATCATCCCATCTCTTTTCAGATACGATCTGCCGCTGCCCGAATTCTCACGATTCTTTCTGTCACATCCGTAATCTTTGCTCTCTCAGACCTACGATTCCCAATAATCCAGAGAAGACCTTCGGTGTCGACCAGTAGAGGGATTCTCTCCCTTTCATTCCTTGGAATCTTATCATCAATGAGTATGTCCTTTAACTTCCTCTCACCCTTCATTCCGAGTGGGTGCATTCTATCGCCGATTCTTCTATTTCTTACGATGAGCGGCAGATGAATTCGATCAAAATCGAAGTAAACCTCTTCCGGTGATCGAGACTTGGAGTCTTTGGGCAGGAAATCCCTGTCCAAAAATTCAGCCACGAGTGTCATTCCAGTCTCTTTCAGCACGACAGTGCCCGGCACGCAAAGCCCGTAGCTGAAAGCTTCGCATTTTCTTTCCGTTAAGGAGATGACGAGATTCTCATATTGTCGTGTCAGGATCAATCCAGATGGCAACTCCAGTCTCTTGCCGGTCGAGAGCTCAAGAGAAGACAGTATGTGTTTCGACTTTATCCCTCTCAAATCTCCCTTCATCTCTTTTATTGCAATTCGAATCACTCTCCTTGAGAGCGCAGGATGGAGTAGAAGGAGCTTCTGACGATCGAGCACAATTCTGCTAACGTTCCGGAGAATCAGAACGGTCGAGAATGCTCCCCTTGCCACCGTTTCAAGGTATGAATTATCGACGTACGCAAGCTCACCATACCTTCCGAGCAATTCAGTGATTTTCGCATTGAATTCTTTCTTAAGGAAAGGAATTAATTCCAACCTCAGTCTGTTTCTCGGATACTTCAGCTGTAAGTTTGAGCTGTCCCTTCTGTATTCGACTCCCTTTGCCCGTAGATATCCTACTATCTCCTGCCTCGTCAGCTCTATCAATGGTCTAATCACTCTTCCTCTTTTGGGAGCGATAGCAGCAAGACCTGACAGTCCTGTGCCTCTCAGCAGTCTGAGAAGTACCGTCTCGGCCTGATCATCCAGAGTATGGCCTGTGGCAATCTTCGTTGCGTTGACTTTGTCAGCTGCATTTGAAAGAAAAGCATATCTGACTTTTCTCGCGCCTTCTTCAAGAG
>SMTZ1_10000786_pt1 | contig 27725 bp, 28 predicted proteins | sample DeeMarSWOR136_30_FD_25667 | JGI IMG/M metagenome (IMG submission 25667)
AACACATCTTCTCCATCCTCTGTAGCGATGAATCCGTAGCCCTTCGACTCATTGAACCATTTTACCTTACCTTTAGCCACTCTTTACACCCCCTCTCACACTTAGATTTGGGTCACTTACCTAGATTTACTGCCTGGCGAGCGAAACCAACAAGGGCAATTCTAAGGAAGGTACATAATCCATTGAATCACTTTAAGAAAACCATCGTGACTTGTCAAGACATCGATCTTACTCAAAAATAATCTTCCCCAGGGAAGGTCGTTTACTCAAAATGAAACTTCCTAAGAACGGAGGGTTTGACAAAGGCGATACCATGGGCTATTACCTCGAAAAACGAGTGAATCGAAAGGAGGCAAGCCCATGGTATCAACCATCCCACAGAAAGTGTACACAAGGAGGAGCAGGATGTCTATAGTTCATGAGAACGCACCTCGCTACAGGAGAAGCTCGAAGAAGGTGAAATCTCAACTGTTAGACGAGCTCTCCCGCATACTCCACTACAGAAGAAAGTATCTCTCCTTCCTCTTGAGAAATGCCGGGAGAGAGGTGTATACTCCTCAAGGACGAAGACTCATCGCTGACCCCAGCGCCTCTCTCACTTCCCTCAGGGGGAGGAAGAAAGTCTACACCGAAGAGCTCCTGCCCTCTCTGGTTCTCCTCTGGGAGCTCGCCGGGTGCATCTCCTCTATCCATCTGGTTGCGTTTATCACCTCTAACCAGGATTTCCTCTTCACTCACCCGCACCTCAAGAACATCCCCCTGGATAGACGGCAGAAACTCCAAAGGATGAGTCATGCCACGATCGATCGACTGCTCAAGCCGGTACGGGAGAAGAGGGAACTTACAGGAAGGTATACGAAGAATCCCCACGCCTCATCGATCAAGAAAGCCATCCCTGTACAGCCCCACTATGAGAAGCCGAAAGACCTCTTCGGCTACCTGGAGTGTGATCTCGTCCATCACTGTGGAGAGAGTGCAGGAGGGATGTATACCCACACCCTGACGGCAACGGAGATTACGACAGGGTGGACGGAGCTCCGTACCCTCAGGAATAGGGCACAGGTGTGGACCGTAGGTGCCCTCAAGGAGATCATCACGACTGTCCCCTTCAGAGTGGCTCACCTCCATTCAGACAACGGCTCTGAGTTTCTCAATGCACATCTGGAGAAGGTCACTACGGAGGCAGAGATCCCCTTCACCAGATCACGACCCTTCCGGAAGAACGATGCCCCCTATGCAGAAAGTAAGAACTGGTCTCTGGTAAGGGTATATACCGGCTATAGGAGATATGATACCGAGGAAGAACTCTCCTTCCTTCAGCCACTCACCCGACTTATCTCCTTGAAGCACAACCTCTTCATCCCCACCATGAAGGTGGTGGAGAAACAGAGAAACGGAAGGAAAGTATGCAAGAAATACAGCACAGAAACTCCGTATCACCGACTCATCCACTCAGATGAGCTCGCAGAAGAGGAGAAGAGTGTACTCACTCGTCTCCGTGCTGCTACAGACTTCTTTGCGCTCGTTCAGAGAATCGCAGAGCTTCAGGACCAACTTGACCGTGCGTATCATAAGAAATATCATTCCCAGGAGGTCGTATGTGTCTAACTCTCCTTCAGCCTATTTCGGGAAGATTTAATTATGAGGAAAGACGGACATCTGTTTCACTCAAGAATAATCCTGTCCAAGAGGACACTTCGTCTATCCGTGTTGGTGGTGAAGTAGTCCATCATTGATTCTGGGGAAAAGGTGATGCAAATATGGTACAATAATCTTAGTGACAGGACAAGTGCAGTCTAATCTTCACGTTTGTGCGGCTCGCCCAATTGACAGAAAATTAGGAGACGGGTAGTATAGATAGAGCGAATTGGAATAGTCTGGCTTCTCTTGGAGAAGACTGCTGGCTGACACGATCCAGCACGGCAATATTGAAACTATAGGAAAGACAGAATGAACCCCATAACACTCATATTAACGATCATTGGATTGATCATAATGGCAGTCATTGGCTACCTTCAGGTTATAGTGCCCTTTATAAAGGGAGAAGTGAAGTTTTCAAAACGTTGGCCATTTGTTGTGAGCGTGAAAGATACGAGCCCAGGAGGTGCTAAACTCCGCCGTGAAGGGAATCTGGAGTTGTCCGGAATGAAGAAAGAACAAGGGGAAGTAGCGGGCATTGATTTGCGCACTGGTGATGAAGGCATGGAAAGCATTAACTCGATCGCGGTGCTGCCGTTTGCAGACATAAGTGTGCAAAAGGATCAAGAGTATTTTTGTGATGGTGTGGCTGAAGAGATCATAAACGCTCTTGCCAAAGTAGACGGCTTACACGTTGTCGCTCGAACATCTGCATTCGCGTTCAAGGGCAAGAATGAGGATGTGCGCGAGGTTGGTAAGAAACTGAATGTGAGTACGGTGTTGGAAGGAAGCGTGCGAAAGGCGGGGAACAAAGTGCGCCTCACGGCTCAACTCGTCAGCGTGGGTGATGGCTACCATCTGTGGTCGGAGACCTATAACCGGGAGTTGACCGATATATTTGCAATCCAGAGTGACATAGCAGAACAGATCGCTGTTGCCCTAAAGCCCCAAGTTTCCTGCGCAGAGAAGGAACGAATTGAAAAGAGGCTTACCAGTAATCTGGAAGCGTATACTTTGTACCTAAAGGGTCGCTACTTTTGGAACAAAAGGACAGAAGAGGGGTTGAATAAGAGCATTGGATACTTCAACGAGGCGATCGAGAGCGATCCGGACTATGCACTGGCCTATGTTGGATTGGCCGACACTTACTCGTTGCTTTGCAGCTACCATATACTTCCGCCGAAGGAGTGCATCCCAAGGGCAAGGGAAGCTGTGGCGAAGGCCATGGACATAGACGACACACTCGCCGAAGCCTACGAGTCGGCAGCACATGTGAGAATACTCTACGATTGGGACTGGAAGGATGCCGAGGGGGAGTTCAACCGCGCTATCGAGCTGAACCCCGGCTACGCGATAGCTCACCAACGGTATGCCCTCTACTTGACGGTAATGGGGCGCTTGGACGAAGCCACGGCAGAGATAAGACGAGCTCAGATGTTTGATCCACTTTCGCTTATCATAAACGCAGACGTAGGGCTGATTTTTTACATCTCCCGCCTATATGACCAAGCAATACAACAATGCCAAAACACACTCGAGATTGATCCCAACTTCTGCGTAGCGCGCTTCGCCTTAGGGCTGGCTTATGAGCAGAAGAGAATGTATGAGGAGGCCGTGGCGCAGTTTCAACAGGCGATAACTCTTTCTGGAGGCATCACTGCATTGATAGCGGCCTTGGGACACGCTTACGGCGTATCGGGCAAGAAAGAAGAGGCCAGCAGGGTACTTGGCGAGTTGGAGGATCTATCCAAGCGACGTTATGTCTCGGCATCAAGCATAGCAACAATCTACGCCGGGCTTGAAGAAGAGAATCAGGTATTCAAATGGCTGCAGAGGGCCTATGAGGAACGGTCTGTGTGGTCGATTCACCTTCACCTTAAAGTCGACCCCAGGTTCGATGGCGTGCGTTCGGACCCGAGGTTCACTACATTGCTAAAAGAGATGGGCTTCGAAAACTGAGGAAGGAAAAAGGCTGTACGCGTAGCCGAAAGGGGGAGGGCCATGGCGATTCACCAACACATTAGAGAGCACAGAATTCACGGTTTGTGGCTTCTCTGTGCTGCACTGTTTCTCCTGGTTGGTATAGTGCTCATAGCGGACGGGTGTGCTTCCCGTCGAACAAGGACGGTTGTGGTCGGATCTGATGAGGGTGTTGAGGTGGTCTACGTTGAAACGGCGCCTCCTGCACTACGAGTTGAAGCTATTCCAACAAAGCCAGTGCCCAAAGCGGTGTGGATACCTGGATACTGGGAGTGGAAAGGCAACAAATATGTCTGGGTTCCTGGGCGCTGGGAGAAGAAGCCACGCGGCACAGCTTGGGCACCGGGACAGTGGAAGAAGACACATCGCGGCTGGGTCTGGGTGCCAGGGTACTGGCGCTAATGGAGACTCCATTCAAGGAGAGGCGTATGGAGAGATAGGCTAAACGCCCAACAGGGTGGCGCAAAAAGGGCACCATCTGCAGTTCTGGATTGTGCCGTTCTTTCTCTGCGGTATGGTTGTCGCCATTGATTCTCGAGAAAAGGTGATAATGTAGACATGGCGTGTCCGTGGTTGTGCGGGAAGTTCAGAATCAAATCAGGTGGCCTAGACACACTTACCCAAAAGGGACGTTTCTAACGTGTTCTGACAGTCAGTTTGATAATTGTTGCCTGAGGGCATTCAAGCCGATAGAATGAGTGGATAGGAGAGCAGATCCCAAAGGGGGTTCGTGTGGTGAGAAAAACCTTCATTGAAATTCCTATGGCACAAATAGACCAACATTACCCGCACTGAAGGTGCCGAACGCATGACCATCGGTTCGTCAAAGAGAAGGCCAATCGCAGGATTCTTCCTCATTGGATGTGCACCGATTACAGTACTGGTAGTAATCATCATTGTTGGAGCTAGCATATGGCTATTCTCGAGACCAGAGAGTATGGAAATGTTGGCATATCATCCATTTCGATCAGTGGAAGCAAGAGAGCAGTATCTGAAGTTATATGACGCGAGAGCGAAGAAGTGGCCAGTCATTTCGGAGTCCATGACGGTAAATACTTCCTACGGACAAACATTTGTCCGAATTAGCGGGCCAGTCGGTGCGCAGCCGTTAGTACTGCTACACGGAATTGGTGGCAGTTCGCTGCAGTGGCGACCAAACATAGAGGCTTTATCGAGATGTTACAGAACCTATGCGGTGGACAACATTTATGACTACGGGCGAAGTGTATACACGCGAAACATCGAGAGCCCGGACGACTTCGTGAAATGGCTTGATGAGTTGTTCAGCGTCCTTGAGCTTGGAGATAATATCAATCTGGTGGGTCTATCTTATGGAGGATGGCTGACAAGCCAATACGCACTACGCTTTCCACACCGACTGGAGAAAATTGTGTTGTTGGCTCCAGCTGGTACTGTGTTACCCCTGCGGTCGGAGTGGATTGCACGGGCAATTCTCTCTGTGCTGCCTCATCGCTACTTCTTGAAGAGTTTGATGCACTGGCTGCTCGAAGATCTGGCACAAAAAGATGAAGCGAGCCGGACAATGCTGGAAGAAGAGGTGGATGCCGCGTTTATTGCTACACGCAGCTTTAAGCGAAAGCGTCTGGTTAGTCCTACTGTCCTGGAAGACAAGGAATTACAGAGCATCAAAATGCCTGCGCTCTATTTGGTCGGTGAAAACGAAAAGATCTATTCTCCCCAGGAAGCGGTGCAGCGCCTCAACGATGTTGCACCGCAGATCGAAACAGTGATTATCCCCAATTGTGGTCATGATCTCACAATGGTGCAGGCGGACATGGTGAACAGAAAGATTCTGGAGTTCCTGAAAGGGCTGTGACACTGCATCTTACTGCAGGAGCCCGAACTCCCCGCATTGGACTCGAACGACAAAGCTTGCGCCATCACAGCAATGCATCCGTTTGTCTTGACAGCTGAGAGGAATGACACCATAATTCGTATCATGAAAGTTGGAGTGGTGAGTGATACTCACAAGAATCTGGACTACCTGAGGGAAGCCACTCGTATGTTGCTGAACGAAAAGGTAAATTTGATCATCCATCTGGGCGACGATTACGAAGATGCCGAAGTGTTCGATGAATTCGATGTGAGGTCGGTCATCAAGGTCCCAGGCGTATACGACCCTGAGTATATGGATAGGAAGATAGCCCATCGCTCCGTAGAGGATTTCTTAGGGTGGAGAGTGCTGGCATCCCACACGCCTGTCTCCCATTCTAACGATTTCCCGGATGATCCCAGACCAGAAGACCTTTGTGCCCAAAAGAAGGTAGACATTCTTCTCCACGGCCATACGCATATTCCACTTATTGCCAGGAAGGAGCACATTCTCCACTTCAATCCGGGACACCTGAAAGAGAACGACAAGAAAGGATATCCTGCGAGCTTCGGCATTCTCGAATTGACCTCAGAAAAAGTGATTGCCAGGATATTCGAGTTTCCCGGGGGAAAACAGTTATTCTGCGAAGACTTCCAGAAACCGCAACCATAGACGTATATTCCAAAAAGAAGTGGGCCCGCTTGACTTCGACGAAACTCCTGATACAATGTAGCTGAGATGGAGGAGCTTTTTGATCAAAAGGATCGCATTCGTGGAGTCGAGGGGCGCCAGGGAATGGCGCGAGGTCAATTTCATCGCCGAATCGACCAAAAGTGACTGGGATAGAGCGATCAGGGACTGTACTCTTGCTTTTCAACGAGAGGGGGACGGCTCCCTGGAGTCATATGTAAGGGAGGTTCTATGAATGAGGAAGGCAAGAACAGAGATTCAACAGGACCTGCTAGAAATGAGACGAAGCAGTTGATAGAGAAACTGGAAAACCTGACCAAGGAACGTGAAGATCTGAACAAGAATGTGGATAGCCTAAGAAAGGAAGAGGCTGACACACTCAGAAATATCAGGAGACTGCAGAGAGAGGAGGAGAGACTGGCGCTCAGAATCGATGAGCTGGAGAAGAAACTCGCGGATTCTACCTTAAGAGAGATGTTGATGAGTAGAAAGAGCGACGAATCAAAGGAAGGGGTCGAAAAGCTGAAAGATGAAAGGGAGTCTCTTTCTCAAGAATTGAAGAAACTGAGAAAAGAAGAGGGAGAGATTCTCACCAGGCTTGAAGAAGCTTCGAAAATAGAATCTGACATCCATTCTCTTGAATCGAGGGTAGTCTCACTACGAAAGGAACAGTCCAAGCTCGAGTCCCTTGAATTAGACACCAGGAACACAATTGAGAAGCTGAAGGAAGAGGAGGAAGACCGCACGAAAAGAATAGAGGAGTTGAGAAACGAAGAAAAGGAGATTGCAAGCAGTATCGAACAGCTGCAAGGGGAGGCAGGCGATATATCCAAACTCGAGGAATCTCTCTCCAAACATAAGGAGGAGAAAGACCTTTTGAAAACGAGCGTCGAGAAGTTGAAGGCGGAAGAGAAAGCTGCGAGAGAAAACCTGAAGAAATTGCGGAAAGAAGAAGAGCTTGTCGTCCAAAAACTTGACGAGCTCGACAAGGAAGCACTGAGAAGACTCTCTGCCCCTGAGGCTGCGGCTGAATTGGATGCTCAACTGGAAGGCCTACGGCAAGTCAAGGAAGACCTCAAGACAGCCGCGAGCAAATTAGTGGAATGCGTGAGCATCCTCAGCCCGCAGCGAGTTGAATCTCTATCGAAGAAGATCCGGGGGTTGAAAGCAGAGGAGACCGATTTGATAGAGACAATTGAGAAACACGAACGTAGGTTGATAGAGTCTATCGAGAAGAAAAGGGACGAACAGCGCGAGTTGATTCTGGGCACCACCAATCTGAAAACTGAGGAAGCCGAGTTGAAAAAGAGAATTAAGAAGCTGAAGAAACAGGGCACTACAGCGATGAAGAATGCGGACAGTCTCAAGAAAATGGAAGCCGAGTTGAAGGCAAAAGTCAAGCGGCTGCAGGAGGAGCGCGACAGATTTCTCGCGGTAATGAGGTCAAATCTGGGTGAATTGCAGTTTCGCGAGATTACTCCCGAAGGAAAGGAGGCAAAGGCAAAGGATCAGAAAGACTCCGTGAAGAAGAAGGACGCCTCGCGTACTGGAGCACGTGTGCGAAAGGCCACAAACGGTGATAAGAATTAGTTTCTATTCAGGATATACCGGAGAAGAAACTCCGCTCTCTTTTGAGATAGACGGTCAGACTCACACCGTCGTCGAGGTAACCGAAAGAAGGATCGTCGAGGATTTCGAGACCAGGCGTAGGAGAAGAATCTTCGTCGTGAAGACGAATAAGAACGAAATCTATCAAATCGAGGAGAACGGAGGGTGGAATCTCACACGGCGTGCCGGTTCGCATTTTGCGTAAGTTTCGCATCTCCCGCAACTCAATTCGCCTTTCTCTCTGGGGCTTTTCCCCGGAAAAGTCCAGCTGTTTCAAAACCTCATTTTTCGCATTCTGGAACGTTTTTTGCTGCCTCATACTGTCAGAATGCTTGACACTTTTCTTTCAGTTTCTAAACTAATCAAACATTTGGATAGTCGTGAAAAGACTCACATTAGTGCTAGTGACTCACGGAGCGGGCCGGGCTAGGAATTGGAGTATTTCTTACCCCCTGGTGTGGCTCTCAGTAATACTGTTTCTAGCTTTCCTTTCAGTTTTTGGATTTTTCTTCAGAAGCTACTATACGAAAACAGTAGACAAGTACACGCTTAGCAGACTGCGCGCTGAAAACGTTTTGCTCCGCGAGAGACTGACCGCTTTCGAGAGGAAGCTCGACCAGTTAAGCTCTACCATGATGCAGCTGGTCGAGTCCGACACCAGATTGAGGGTTATGGCGAACCTAGAGACCATTGACGAAGACGTCCGAAAACTCGGAGTCGGTGGTAGTCTGCCCAACGAAGAAGAATTGAGGGAAGTGAATCCGGCGGTGGCGGAGGAAGTTGAATCCGTCTCGTCCAATCTCGATGAGCTCATCAGGCAGACCGAGTTGCAGTTCAGAAGTTTCCAAGAGATCAAATCCCATCTCGAGAAAGCAAACGACCTGAGGGACCACACTCCTTCGATCAGACCATGTGCGGGATGGATGGTTTCCGGATTTGGTTATAGGAAAGACCCGTTTACGCGAACAAGAAAATTCCATGAGGGTTTGGACATCGGCGCTCCGGTCGGGACGCCCGTATATGCGACAGCGGATGGAACTGTCGAAAGTATCAAGTACTACACCAGAGGCTACGGTCTCACAGTCGTTCTCGATCACGGTTACGGCTACAAAACCGTGTATGCCCATTTGTCCATAAGCAAGGTGAAGAGATACCAGAGGGTTAGCCGAGGAGAGGTAATCGGACTCGTCGGCAACAGCGGCAAGAGCACCGGACCTCATCTACACTATGAGGTGAGAGTAACCGGACAGGCGCGAAATCCTCTAACCTATATCATTCCAGACGAGAAATACTTCCATTAATTCCTCCCACTTCCTTCATGAAGATTGACTGGCCCAATCTGAGAAGACAACATGCCAGTCTTCAGAAAGAGCTGAAGCAGGCCTTCGCCGAAATCCTTGAGAGCGGAATATTTGTGCTGGGTCCTCAACTCAAACAGTTTGAGACAGAGATAGCCAATTACGTGGGTCGTAAGTATGGTGTCGGAGTGAAGAGTGGGACTGACGCACTCTTCCTCTCCTTGAGAGCAATGGAAATTGGTCCTGGGGATGAGGTAATCACGACACCCTTCACTTTCGTCTCAACCGTCGAAGTGGTCGCCCAACTCGGTGCTACGCCAGTTTTCTGTGACATAGACCCCACCACCTTCAACATCAACGCTGATGCAGTAAAGAGCAGAATCTCAACAAAGACGAGAGCAGTCATTCCTGTCCACCTGTATGGCCAGGCCGCTGACCTACTCCTTCTGATGGACGTGTCAAAAGCACACGGGCTGAGAGTAATTGAAGATGCAGCTCAGGCTGTGGGTGCAGAGTATAAAGGCAAGAAAGTGGGAGCGTGGGGCGATACAGCCTGTGTGAGCTTTTATCCTACCAAAAATCTGAGCTGCCTTGGAGACGGAGGCATAATTGTCACTGACGACGAACAACTGATGGAGATCCTAAGAAGACTCAGAGTTCACGGCAGCTCTGAACAGTATCGCTACATTTCGCTTGGCTATTCAAACAGACTTGATGAACTTCAGGCAGCATTCTTGCGAATAAAGTTGCGCCATCTCGATGAATGGAACAGAAGAAGGCGCATATTAGCGAAGAAATACGATGAAGCTCTTGCCGAGTACGTGCAAATCCCTGTAGTCGATGCCGAAGCCCACCATGTCTATCACCAGTATACTATCAGAACGAATCAGCGTGATTCACTCAGGTCTTTCTTGGGCGACCAAGGAATACGCACGGGTGTCTATTACCCCCTTCCACTCCATCTCCAGCCAGCCTATTCACATCTCGGCTATCGAAAGGGGGATTTCCCAAATGCAGAAGCAGCTTCAGAGGAGGTACTCTCACTGCCAATCGACCCTTACCTCTCGGATGACGAGCAGAATTGGGTAATCGCAAAGGTCCAGAATTTCTTTGAAATGGGATCTACTCAACGACGAGGTTGATGACCTTTCCCGGCACTACGATAACCTTCTTCGGTTTCTTTCCCTTAAGGAATCGGCTTATCTTCTGACTTCGAAGGGCCGCATCTTTCAGTCGTTCCTGATCGCTGTCCACCGCCACTCTGATCCTGTCTCTCAGCTTGCCATTGATCTGTATGGCCACCGTGACTTCAGGAGCAGAACTGAGTAGTTCATCCCACTCTGGAAAGCTCTGCTGATGGACACTCCCAGTCCTTCCCACGCTTTCCCAAAGTTCCTCAGATATGTGGGGTGCAAAAGGAGCCAGCAGCAGTATCAGACTCTCAATACTCTCACTTAACACCGCCGGAGACAAATCCCCTTGATACAGAAGATTTAACCATTCCATCATTACGGCAATCGCAGTATTGAACTTGAATTGATTGATATCCTGATCCACTTTCTTGATGGTTTGGTGGGTCTTTCTCCGTACTGACTCCTCCTCTGGAGAGAGACTGATCGAGCTCAGATGGGTTCTCCAATCCGGATCAAAGGATTGAGCTCCCCCCAGCACGAATCGCCACACTCTATTGAGGAAACGATGAGCTCCACTTATGTCTTCGTCGCTCCAGCTCACCCCCTGCTCAAACGGAGCCATGAAGAGCTCATATATCCTCAGAGTATCCGCTCCAAACCTTTCGACTATTGAATCTGGCGTTATCACATTTCCGGCGCTCTTCGACATTCTTCTGCCATCAGGCGCATGCACCACACCTTGATTCCTCAGCTTCTGGAAAGGTTCCCTGAACTCGACCATCCCTGCATCGTACATCACCTTGGTCCAGAATCTGGCATAGAGAAGGTGCATCACCGCGTGTTCAGCTCCCCCGACATAAAGGTCTACCGGAAGCCAGTAGTGGGCATCTTTCGGGTCAAAAGCCGCATCGGTACTGTCTGGGCTCGCAAATCTGAGATAATACCAGGCAGAACAGGCAAACCCGCCCATCGTATCAGTCTCGCGCTCTGCCCTCTCCCCGCACACCGGGCAGTCAGTGTTCACAAACTCTGGGACCGTTGCAAGAGGTGACCTTCCCGTCCCGGAGGGAGTATACTTCTCTATATCCGGAAGTAACACGGGAAGTTGACTGTCGGGCACCGGTACAGGCCCACATTTTTCACAGTGGACTATTGGGATCGGTGCTCCCCAGTAGCGCTGCCGAGAAATAAGCCAATCGCGCATTCTGTAGTGTACTTTCCTTCTCCCTATGCCCCTCTCCTCCATATAATCGATTATTCTCTCCGTGGCCTCCTCAGATGCGACGCCTGAGAAGAAGTCGGAATTCACAAGCGTACCCTCTTCTACATAGGCCTCTTCCAGCGCAGCACCCTTCCAATCAGGAGGGGCGACCACTACTTTCACCGGAAGATCATAATCTTTGGCGAATGCAAAATCCCTCGCATCGTGGGCCGGAACCGACATGATAGCACCCGTCCCATAGCTCATAAGGACATAATCGGCCACATATATCGGTATCTCCTCTCCGTTCATGGGATTCATACAGTACGAGCCGGTGAAGACACCCGTCGGTCTCCTCTCAGCAGAAAGTCTTTCTATCTCCGTCTTCTTCTTCGCCATGTCTATGTACTCATCCACCTGAGTGCGGTGTCTTGGCGTAGCCAGCTCTCCAATGAGCGGATGCTCAGGGGCCAGAACCGCAAAACTCATTCCGTACACAGTATCCGGACGAGTGGTGAAGACCGGAATAGTTCCACCACGATCCTTTATCTCCAAGTCGAATTCCACCCCCTCGCTTCTCCCTATCCAGTTCTTCTGCATGAGCACTATTGAGTCAGGCCAGTCTATCATTTCAAGGTCTCTGAGCAGATCTTCAGCATAGGCAGTGATTCTGAAAAACCACTGTTCCAGATCTCTCTTCGTCACAGGGGACCCACATCTCCAACAGACTCCACCCTCCACCTCCTCATTTGCGAGCACAGTCTCACACCGTGGGCACCAGTTCGCCGGAGCAACTCCTCGATAGGCAAGCGCTCTCTTATAGAGCAGAAGAAAGAACCATTGGGTCCAGCGATAGTATTCGGGAGAACTCGAATCTATCTCTCTTGCCCAGTCATAGGATGTACCAATCATTCTGAGTTGCCGTTTGTAATTTGCGATATATCTGGGAACCATGACCTTCGGATGGAGCCCTTTATCAATCGCCTCGTTCTCCGCCGGCAGCCCGAACGCATCCCATCCCATTGGGTGGAGCACGTTGAACCCCTTCATCCTCTTGTATCGGGAAATCAGATCCGTCGGGATGTAATTGCGACAGTGGCCCACGCTTAACCCATCGCCAGAAGGATACGGGAAAAAATCGAGGCAGTAGTATTTCGGATTGGACGGATCTGTACCTGTGCGGTAGATACCCTCCTTTTCCCACCTATCCTGCCATTTCGGCTCGATCTCCTTGAAATTGTACTCCCTCACAGCCCATAATTATAGGGATTATCTCTCAATTGTCAATATTTGGGCCGATGAAGGCCAGGCACTGCTACCCATGAAATAACCGCATTATCGGATGTCTGCCCGTCCAAGCCTTTTGCTTGACAGTACTCCCTGATATCTTACACTATAGAACGAAATGGAATCGTTAGCCTCCAAACCATCATCTAACAGAACGAAAGGGAGCGAAGCCGACCGAGCATTGGTCCAAAAGGCGAAGGCCGGTGAACTCAAAGCATTTGAGCAACTTATGAATAGGTATGAGAAGAAGGTTTACGGCATCGCATACCGGATGACAGGTAATCGGGCGGATGCTGAAGAGATACTGCAGGAGACTTTTCTCTCGGTGTACAAGTCGTTGGGTCGTTTCAAGGGAAAATCGAGTTTCTCCACTTGGCTTTACCGAATAGCAGTGAATGCAGCATTGATGAGATTGAGAAAAAGACGGATCCCGACAGTCTCACTGGATGAGCCGTTAACATCTGACGATGGGGACCACCTAAAAAGGGAAGTAGTCGACTGGTCCACTCCTGAGGAAGTGGTTGAGCGGAAGAGGCTGATGGAAGTGGTGAACACGGCAATCGACTCATTGCCTGATGCCCACAGAGCGATCGTTCTTCTACGTGACGGGGAAGGTTTTTCCAATTCCGAAGTCGCGAAGATACTTAAAATATCCGTCCCTTCAGTAAAATCGAAGCTGCACAGGGCGAGAATGCACTTGAGAAAGGTCCTGTCTGAGTATTTCGCCCCACAGCGAAGAAGCCTCAAGGTGAAAAATGCTTGAATGTAGAGATTTGGTGCATCTCCTGTCTGACTACGTAAATGATGATGTTGATCCGCTGGTCAGAGAGCAATTCGATCATCACCTCTCCAGGTGTCCGAGATGCAAGGTCATTGTGAATACTCTCAGAGAAACCATCCTTCTTTGTGGGGAGCTGAAGCCCGTGAAAATGCCTGTACAAGTCCATCACAATCTGCGCGTGACGATACGAAAGAGATGGGCGAGCAAACGAACCTCCTTCAAACGTCCTGCATCTAAAGGAGTAGAGATGAAAAGAAAGGAGGGAAGAGAGATGCCAAGAAGAGAATACCACCCCCTGGCAGAGTTCTCCAGAATGGATAGCGTTTTCGACCAACTGATGGCCCGTTTTTTCTCCGATTTCCTCCCGAGGAGGTGGAGGGGAGAGTGGCCTCTCGAAATGCGCTGGACTCCCGTAGTTGACGTCATTGACAAGAAGAGTCACTTCCTTCTGAGAGCCGATCTTCCGGGGCTGAAAAAGGAAGATGTGAGAATCTCCATCTCAGATGACAATCTGCTGACGATTAGTGGTGAGACCAAACAGTCTGGAGAAGAAAAAAGGGGAGATTATTACCGATGCGAGCGATGCTATGGCCAATTCTCCCGGACAGTACAGCTTCCAATGGAAGTCATTCCAGACAAAGTGGAGGCTACTCTCAAGGACGGAATTCTCGAAATCAAGCTCCCGAAAAGAGAAGCGAAGAAAGCGAAAGAACTCGAAATAGAGGTGAAGTAGTTGATTTTCGGGGTCTGGAGCGTTTCCGGACCCCGAGGCATTCCATGTCGGATCGGCCTTATGATCTCGTCATCATCGGAGGAGGCCCCGCTGGGCTCACTGCAGGTCTTTATGCAGCTAGAGCCAGGCTCAGAGCAGTTCTCCTCGAAAAAATGCCTCTGCCAGGAGGCCTGGCGGCGACAACTGATCTCATCGAGAATTATCCTGGATATCCGCAGGGTGTGAGTGGGCAAGAACTCAGCGCGCGTATGGCAGATCAGGCAAAAAGATTCGGCCTCACGATAGTGAGTGATCAAGTCCTATCCGCAAGTCTGAAGGATGCACCTAAGGCCATCACCACCGGGTCCTCTCGATATCTTGCAGAGGCAGTCATCATAGCATCCGGGACGCAGCCGAGGAGATTGGATATTCCTGGTGAAATCCGTTTAAGAGGGAAGGGTGTCTCCTACTGTGCGACCTGCGATGGCCCCATCTTCAAGGACAAGGATGTCGCGGTCATCGGGACAGGAGATTCAGGACTCCAGGAAGGATTCTTCCTCTCGAGATTCGCAAGAAGCATCTCCTTTGTCGAGATACTCCCCCACATCACCGGAGAGCCCATACTTCTGGAGAGATTGAAGGAAAAGGAGGGTGTCAAGTTCTACCTCAATCAGGAGATTACTGAGATACTGGGAGAGAAACGTGCTGAGTCGGTGGTCTTGAAGAACGTAACTTCCGAGGAAGAGACGTCGTTGAGTGTCCAGGGCGTATTCATTTATGTGGGGCTTGAACCTTCCACGCAGTGGCTCGGGAGAGAGGTCGAGCTTGACCAGGCCGGGTACGTGATGGCAGACGGAACTCTACAGACGTCTGTGGACGGCGTTTTCGCGGCTGGCGACGTGCGGAACAAACAATGCAGGCAGGTTGCTACTGCAGTTGGAGATGGTGCACTTGCTGCGTACATGGCAGAACGGTATTTGAATACCGTGGAGAGTACTCATGATGCATAAATCCCTCATCTCTTCTCTACTGATCGTCCTGCTTCTGGGATGCAACTCAGAAGAGAGTACCGTCTCCGACCCGTCTGCACGAGCGACAGCGTCCCTCTTCACTCTCAAAGACCTCGATGGTCGTGAATACTCACTCGAATCTGCTCGAGGAAAGGTGGTTCTCCTGGATTTTTGGGCCACTTGGTGCCCCCCCTGCAAGAAAGAGATACCGGAGCTCATCGCAATATACGATAAGTACAAGGAAGAAGACTTCCTGCTGTGGGGCATAGGACTTGACAAACCAGCCTCACTCGAATCGTTCTCCCAGAAGTATGCCATACCGTACCCCGTTCTCGTGGGCACCTCAAAGGTGCAGTCTGCATACGCAGTGAAAGCCATACCTACTGTATTCATCATAGACAAGCTTGGGAGAATAGGTGCCCGCTTTCAGGGATACAGAGAGGGAGCGGAAACCCGGCTGGAGCAAGAGATACGAAAACTGCTCAACGAGTAGGAGGAGAACATGGCCATTGTGCAGGTGAGCGTGGTGCCAATCGGCACTGCTTCAACAAGCTTGAGTAAGTGGGTCGCGGAGAGCCTACGTGTGCTCCGCAATCACTCAGATCTCAAATACCAACTGACACCCATGGGGACGGTCATCGAAGGAGAACTGGATGAATTGTTCGAAGTGGCAAGAGAAATGCACGAGACTCTTTTCAAAGACGGTGTAACAAGGGTACTCACACGTATTTCAATCGATGACCGCAGGGATAAGCGCCTCACACTCCAGAGCAAAGTCGACTCGGTGATGAAGAAGCTGCGAGAATGAGACTTGGGAAGCTCTATCTCTTCAGGGTGCTCGGCATACCCATCCAGCTGGACTACACCTGGTTTCTGATACTTGTCTTCTTCACCTGGGTCCTCGCATCCGGGTATTATCCACCCAGGTTCCCGGACTGGAGTCGCGCCACATACTGGGTGATCGGTCTCCTTTCGGTGCTCCTTCTTTTCGCTTCCGTCTTACTCCATGAACTCGGACACTCCTGGGTTGCTCTGCGAACTGGAATACCGATCAGCAGCATAACTCTTTTTCTCTTCGGAGGAGTTGCGCAGATGTCCCGGCAACCGCCAGATGCCGAGACTGAATTCAAAATGGCAATAGCAGGCCCACTGACAAGCCTTGGCCTCGCTGTCGTATTTCTCGCGCTCGCCCAATTACTCCCTTCTGCGCCCAAGGCGCTTTTCACTCTCATTGGAGGGTTGAATGCAGCCCTTGCGCTATTCAACCTTGTGCCCGGTTTCCCTCTTGATGGAGGAAGAGTGCTCCGGGCCTTTCTGTGGAAGAGGAGAGGGGATCTGGTGTGGGCTACTCGTATTTCAAGCAGAGCTGGGAAGGTGGTAGCCGTCACAATTATGGTCCTGGGTTTTCTGCGCATCTTGCTGGGAAATCTTAGCGGGTTCTGGTTCATATTGATCGGCCTCTTTCTGCTACAGGCTGCGGAGGCTGGGTACCGTCAGGTACTCTTTCGTACGGCATTGAGTGGCACGACTGTTCGCCAGATAATGCGGCCTGAAGTGGTCGTCGTCTCTCAAGAACTCCCAATAGACCAACTGGTGAATGACTACTTCCTGAGGCATCATTACACCAGTTATCCAGTGGTTGACCAGGAGAAGCTGACGGGATTAATCACGCTCGCAAACGTCAAGAACGTTCCCCGCTCTGACTGGACGAACACGACGGTGAAGCATGCGATGACTCCTTTGAACGAAATTATGACACTCGACCCGAGCGAGGATGCCGTAACAGCACTCCAGAGAATGGTGAAGGACGGAATCGGCCGGTTTCCTGTAGTTAAAGAACGGAAATTGGTGGGAATTTTGACCCGCAGAGACATCGTCGAGCTATTGAAGATAAAGACTGACCTTGGCAGATGAAGAACACGCCTTCTCCCGAAGGCGTTCTGTGTCTCGCTCCTGCCGACAATATCCGCTACTTCAGACGATACGCAAGGATGTCTCATCCAATATGAAAGAGATGTAGCATTTTGCGAGCATTCAGACTGCACGGTAGTCTGCTTCTTCTCCTCTGATCATTGTTTTACGGCAGATTGCCGCTATTGTCCAATGGCATAATTGTTGCTTAATTCCAGAGTATGATTGTACCCATTGGCCACGAGAAGGCAGTCACACGATTTCCATGGGTCACGGTAGGGATAATCCTTCTGAACACGGCCATCTTCTGCATCAGTATGCCACTATTCATCGCCCAACTGGGAGCGATAGAAGAGCTCCAGGAAGAGAAGGCAATTCTCGAGCTCGAACGGGAGATGGACATCTCCCCATATCGAACAGGAGAAGAGTTCGGGCAGGAGGGTGGGAATCGCCATGAAAGATTGGAAGAGATCGAAGGTCAGTTGCAGGACGCACAGGCGAACTTAGTCTACCGCAAGTACGGATACGTGCCATCCAAATTCAGATGGCATACTCTTTTCTCTTCTCTCTTCCTTCACGCCGGGTTCCTTCACCTCATAGGCAATATGTGGTTCCTTTACCTCGTCGGCAGCAGCATCGAGGATGTATGGGGGAGGAGAGATTTTCTCTCACTGTATCTGGCTTCAGGGTTGCTTGCGTGCGCCCTGCACGGTCTCGTATACCACGGCTCGGACATTCCGGTCGTAGGAGCTTCAGGGGCGATTGCAGGGTTGATGGGTGCTTTCATGATCAGAAACTACAAAGTGAGAATCAGATTCTTCTACTTCTTTCTCATCTTCATCTATCCACTGTACGGTACGTTCTACCTGCGCGCATATGTGGCTCTTGGTGGTTGGTTCATCATGCAGCTGCTCTTCGGTACAATTTCGCTCGGTGCTGGTGCTGGAGTGGCCTATTGGGCACACATAGGTGGATTTCTGGTTGGTGCAGGCGTGGCAATCGGCTTCAAGACCCAGAGATTTGAGGAGAAGCACATTGCTCCAAGACGCGAAGAACAGATTGAGACCGTGAGGCTTCATCCCAAGCTACTTCAGGCGTTCCAGGCGCGTGATGCAGGAGACCTTGAAGAAGCATCCAAAACGCTACATGATCTCATTCTGACAGAGCCGAACAACATTGACGCGCTCATGGAGCTGGTGAACATTCACGTGGCTAAGGGAGACCTCAGAGCTGCCACAAAAGTTTACGATGCAATCGTCAACATTTTCTCGAGGGACAAGAGGACTGATTCTCTGATCGAGACCTATAGGGACATTGTGCAGCTCAATCTTCTAGTTGAGCTCAGTCCCCAAAATCAATTCAGAATAGCCACTATGCTCTCAGAAAGAGAGTTATACGAGGAAGCCTTGAATCTCTATCGAGCCCTGGCCAGAAGCCACCCCCATGATCACCTCGCACCCCTGTCAATCTTCAAGTGTGCGATGATACTATTGCACAAATTGGACAAGCCCAATCTGGCGCACGGAGCCCTCCACTACATTCTCGAAAAGTATCCAGGAATAGAGTGGAAGAGCGAGGTATCGGCGCAGATACACGCGATTTCCCCTGTACGGCAGGAGGTGTGCTGAGCCCTGCGGGGCTAGAGACAGGCCGTCTCATCCCCTGCAGAAGAGGTGAGCCTCTCCGATGCCTCGCGTGGGGATTATCTCAGGTTCTGCTAAGAGTGTTCGGACCATCAGAAGATCGATTTGACGTATCCGCCATCAATCTGAATGGCTACTCCTGTGATGTAACTCGCTCTTTCCGACGCTAAGAAGACTACAAGATTGGCAAACTCCTCAGCTCTACCCAGCCTCCCCATCGGGATCATCCCTTCCCACATCCGAAACACATCCTCAGGTGAAATACCGTCTCTTGCAGCACGCCGCCTTGCCAGTTCTTCAACTCTCTCTGTCAGAGTGTATCCTGGGCACACGGTGTTCACCAGAATATTGTCTCGTGCGAGCTCATTGGACAACGTTTTGGAAAGTGCGACTACGCCCGTACGCGCCACATTTGAGAGGATCAGTCCGTCTATTGGTTGCTTAACGGCGACAGACGTCATATTCACAATTCTCCCCCACCTTTGTCTCTTCATGTGAGGAATGACTTCTCTCGCCAGATAGATCGTACTCATCAGGTTTAGCTCAATCGCACGGTACCAGTCCTCCGTTGACAGCTCAAGAAAAGATGCCTGTGGCGGTCCTCCTGCATTGCAGATCAGGATGTCTACTCGGCCGAACATCTCCACCACTCTCTCGACGAGCGATTTCACCTCGGCATACTTCGTCACGTCCGTCGGTATAGGAAGAACACTACTACCTGCAAGAGCACCGATCTCCTCTGCGGTCTTGACCAGCCGCTCTTCCCCCCGTGCACATATGACGACCCTGGCCCCTTCGAATGCGAGCCCACTTGCCACTGCCTTCCCCAGGCCCTTACTCGATGCGGTGACTATGGCCACTCTGTCTTTAAGCCCCAGGTCCATCTCCGTCTACTCTTATCATAAACTCCCAACCCGGTCAACTCAAAAACCGGAAGGAATCCCGTTGCATTTGGTCGAGAGGCGGAAATCGACGCCTGCCCCCCCCCCACGCCCCCTTTTGCCCTTGCAGAAGATAGCCGCCTTAATTACAATCGTTCGAACCGGAAGGAGGTTTACTATGTTCAGGCTTCTCACATTCTTTCTCTCTGTCCCACTCTTACTGGGACCCACTGTCTCACGGCCAGAAGGACAGAACGTGCTGATCGTGTCGGGAAAGGGCGAGGTGGAGACTGAGCCCGACCTCGCCACCATCACGATGGGAGTTTCCACCATCGACTTCAGTGGAGAGCTGGCTTACCGTGAGAACAACGAGAAGATGTCCAAAGTGATCGATGACCTGAAAGAACTGGGCGTCGACAGAACTGACATCAAAACAACAGACTTCTCAATACATCCGGCTTATGACCATGACCGGAGTACAGGAGAGAAGAGATTCAAGGGGTATCGGGTGAACCACACTGTTGTGGTAGGGGTAAGAGACCTTGAAAGTATTGGCAAGCTACTCGATCAAATCGTTATGGCAGGAGTCACCGACCTGTCAGGAATCTCTTTCGGAGTTCAGACTCCCACAAACCTTGAGAGTCTTGCGCGCACAAGGGCGATCCAGGATGCTTATCGCAAAGCTACCGAACTGGCTCAGGCGGCAGGAGTAGAGCTCGGCCCCCCCATTCGCATAGAGGAGACAAAATACACTCCGGTATCGTTTGCGAGAAGCTTCGAAGCAGAGCACATTCCACCACCTATCGAGCCAGGCATGCACCGTACGTCTCTCACCGTCATCGTCCATTATCTCATCGAGTAGAGGTGGCAGCAATCGTCTACAATGTTCAAAGCCAGCGTAATGCTGGCTTTGAAGCAAGAATGACACCCGCTGACTTCTAATCCTCCACCAAAATTGCCTCTACGGGACACTCATCTGCGGCCTGTTTTGTGCAGTCCTCCGCAGGCACGTCTCAACGCACAACTCACAGCCAGTGCAAAGATCCTCGTCCACGCTTACTCTCATATGCTCACCTCCTTTTCTCTCAAATCGTTCTCTTCACACGGAGCTTTCACAGCATATGTCTTCACAATGAATTAACCCATATTGCCTGTCAACGAAACTACCTGAGCTGAGAACAGGCACATCGCCAACATCTGCATAAGATATGACCAGAGCAAATTCTTTGTCAAGCGAAAAATCTGGTTGTGCTCACACCGATGGCGGATCTCACAGAACCGACAGGTGAAGATATCCCGGAGCAAAGAAGACTCGCCCTGGCCATTCCAGTCCACGATGCTGTACCTCTGTTCGAGCTGCACGCTTCCTCTCTCGATCGCGGTCGAATCGGCACAGATAGGAGCAGAGCTCTCTCAGACCGGCTCGGCGCTTGGCGAGAGCTCACCTTCTTCGCACCTTGAAATTTGGTCTTGACACAAAATCCTGTTTAACCATAATTCTGTAGAAGGGTGAAGCCTCCTGTTTTTGGGCGCCACAGCCTTTTGTAGCAAAATTTCCTTACAAATAGTTCTTTCACATTGAAGTGAGTTATCCACAAAACCCTGTGACCGATTTTGCGCGCCTTCAGGGGGTAGATCGGAAGTGGCCATGCTACAAGGAATTGAGGGGAGGAACCAATGTGGATAAAGTTGTGGATAATTCCAGAACCGGACCGCTTATTCTTTTGGCACTTTTTGAGTTCTGAAGAGGGGTCGGTGTGAACAAATTTGTGGAAAAAAGGTGCAAAAATGAGCGCAGTGAGTGATATCTGGGGGCAGATATTGGCCCGAATTAGGAGTCATGATGAACATCTGTATAGAAGCTGGCTCATACATACCGAAGTCTTGAAGGTTGACGACGGTGTCCTATGGCTGAAGGTGCCTACAGATTTTGTGGCCGAGTTCATTCAAGAAAAGTACCTTCCTCTCATAAAATCTACAATGAACAAGGTCTTGGGCAAAGAACTGGATATTAGGTTTCTTTCAGAGGGTCCATTCCAGTCTCGCAAATCGCCTGAGCTCCCCTCCAGAGAGCGACTTTGGAGTGATGAATGCAACCTTCATCAGAGATACGATTTCGAGAGTTTTGTGGTTGGCTCTGGTAATCGCTTCGCTCACGCCGCAGCCCGAGCCGTTGCTGAAGCGCCGTCTCGAGTTTATAATCCACTGGTTATTTATGGGTCTGCAGGACTGGGGAAAACTCACCTTACTCAGGCCATAGGAAATTACGTGCGGCGCGTCCGGCCTGAATTAAGAATACTCTTCACTCCTACTGAGAACTTCATGAATGAGATGATATCCGCTATACAAAATCAGACTACTATCTCGTTTAAAAGGACCTATAGAGAAAAAGACTTGCTGCTCATTGACGACATACACTTCCTGGCGAACAAAGAGGGTTTGCAGGAAGAGATTTTTCACACCTTCAATACCCTCTACGATGCGGGAAAGCAAATAGTTATGACCTCGGACCGCCCGCCAAAGGACATCCCGACCCTCCAGGAACGCCTCGTGTCGAGATTCCATTGGGGATTGGTGGTCGATCTTCAAGCCCCAGATCTGGAGACACGGATTGCCATACTCAGAAAGAAGTGCGACAATGATGGCATAGTGCTTCCGGAAGATGTAATATACTACATTGCGAGCGAGGTGAAATCCAATATCAGGGAGTTGGAAGGTTCGCTCATAAGGCTTCTGGCTTACTCCTCTTGTCACAATGTTGACGTGACTCTGGAAGTGGCAAGGGAAGTGCTGAAAGACATGATAGCAGACACCTCCAATTTGGGCATAGATGAGATAGTGAAGGCTGTTGCAGCTCATTTCGGCGTCTCCGAAGAGGCCATCAAGGGACGCCGTAGATTGGCCTCGGTTGCCCTTCCGAGGCAGATCGCAATGTATATGGCGCGCAAGCTTACCAATTCCTCTCTGAAAGAGATAGGTATGCATTTCGGGAGGGATCATTCTACCGTAATTCACGCGTGCGACAAGGTAGAGAAGTTAATGAAGAAGAATTCGCAGATTAAACAGACAGAAGAGGAATTGGCACGAACCTTATGTGGATAATCTGTGTACAAAGAGGGGATAGTGTGAGAGCGGCATGGAAAGATGTGGATAAGTCGGCACTTGTTCACAGCTTATCAACAGCAGCTGATCAGGCGGTCAATGTGTATTGGTGGTCGTTCCTAAAGAGTTGCCAAGTTCTCCACCGTCTCTACTATTTCTTCTATAATAAAGTATCATATATTGGTAAAACTTATATGTGGAAAACCGACGAACTGGGAGGGAAATATGAAATTTACACTCGACAAGAAGAACCTATTGGGGATTTTGACCCCCATTCACGCTATTATTCCTCCAAGAACTACCCTGCCAACTCTTCAGAACGTCAAAATCACCGCTGAATCTACAAAGCAAACCAGAAAAGGAAAGCTTCTCTTTGAAGCTACGGATCTGGATGTGTCTCTGTCGAGAAGCCTCCAGACCGAAGTGGAAGGAGACGGGAGTCTACTCGTTTCAGCGAGACGGCTGTATGAAATCGTGAGAGAATTGCCGGACCTACCGGTGCACGTGGATCAAACCGATTTCACCCTTGTGCTGACTTGCGAGCGGTGCGTATTCAAGCTTCCTGGAAGTGATACAGAGGACTATCCTCAAATACCACAGTCTCTTGAGGACAGGAGTTCTTCGGCAGAGCAGATCACACTCAGAGCTTCATCTCTGCTCCGGGCGATCGACAAGGTATCCTTCGCGATTTCCACTGATGAAAGCCGGCCACCCCTCTGTGGATTGCTGTGGCAGATTTCTGCGAAAGAGATGAGGCTTGTGGCTACAGACGGACACCGCCTCGCTCTCATATCTACCGGTTCGTTTTCCGGAGCAGCGGACTCCAAGGAGGTTGCTTCAAGGACCGAAAATGACTCTTCTACTCCAGAGGATCCGGGTAAAGAAAACGCTTCCGAGGGATCTTCCGGGCAGCTCGCGTCAGCAGGCGGGAAATCATCGAAACGGATCATTGTCCCCCAGAAAGCGCTTCGTCTTCTGGAATTGCTACTCAAGCCACATTGGTCAGAGGTGTCTGGCGGACAAGACTCAGAGCTTATGATAGATGTAGGCTTTGAGGAGAGTAGTATAGGTTTCACGTTTTGTCTCCCAGATGGAAAGACGACAGAATCGAGCGGGTCGGTATACGTATCATCCCGACTGATCAGTGGCCTGTACCCCGACTATGCGTCCGTGGTGCCGAAGAATAATGACAAAATCGTGAAGGTGGACAGAGACGAGCTGGGTAGAGCGATACGGAGGGTCTCCGTTTTTTCTGATCCATATACGCATCTCATCAGATTCTCGTTAGATTCTGAAAGGATAGGATTAGAGGCTTCTTCACCACAGGGCGGCGAAGCTTACGATGAAGTGCCATGTGATTACAGTGGGGGCGCTCTGGAAATGGGATACAATGGCAATTATGTGCTGGATGTCCTCAAGAGAATTGAAAGTGAGCAAATAGAGATCCAGCTGAAATCCCCGGTCGATGCGGGAGTTTTTGTGCCGACAGAACAGAAGGCTGAAGAGGAACTGCTCTATCTACTGATGCCGATCAGACTACTGGGACAGTGATCAAGCGTGCAAAGAAGTTGGAAGGAGAGGTGAACGTCCGCCTCATCTCAGAGGACTGCACAGATTCGTGGAGAGAATTGGAGCGCGGTGACTCTTGCAGAGGTGCATCAGGTTACTGGTATAAACAGAACTGGAGCAAAATGGAAACGGTGCTCCTTGAGGGATTACGTCAACTGAGATTGAATCCGAGTCAGAGGCAGATCGACCAATGCCGAATGTACTACTCCGAATTGCTCAGGTGGAACAGGGTCGTTTCACTCATATCGAAGCGGGATGAGAGAAGATTCATCACTAAGCATCTGCTGCCATCCGTAGCCATCCTGCCTTTTCTTCCGAGTCCCCTATCGAGCCTGGCTGACGTGGGAAGCGGAGCGGGATTACCTGGGATTCCTTTGAAAATCGTGGCACCAGAGCTGCAACTGACCGTAATAGAGGCGAAAGTGAAGAAAGCCCTCTTCTTAAAGGAGATTGTCCGGAAACTCTCCTTAGAAAAAGTGGAGGTACGTAACGAGAGAGCTGAGGGCGTGAAATCTGTGTACCCTGTGGTGATAACAAGAGCTCTGGGGAAGTTAGAGAAAGCTGGGAGAATATGTCTTCCGCTCGTTGCTTCTAACGGGACGCTGATCATCTTCAGAGGCATAGGTGGAGACGAGGAGGGTGAGACTGCGGTGGCGGGTATAGAGAAGTATGGGGGCAGACTGCGTGAAGGAAGAGAAATAGTGTTTCCTGTGACAGATGAGCGTGGAAGGCTTCTCTTTGTGTCGAAAGTTTCACGTGAAACATAATGGTACTCTGCTTGACAGAACTCAAACCACATGCACAATAGAGACGATGGTTAGGGTCATAGCAGTGGCAAATCAGAAGGGCGGGGTAGGTAAGACTACTACTGCGATAAATCTGGCCGCCTGCCTTGCAGCGTACGAGTTCAGGACGCTCATTGTGGACATTGACCCTCAAGCAAACGCAACAAGCGGGCTGGGATATGATAAGGATGCAATGGGTGAGACCATCTATGATGTACTCCTCGAGCAGACATCAGTGGGCAGCGTACTCAAGAAGACTGAGATATCCTACCTTTCTCTCGTCCCCTCCAATATTTCGCTTGTCGGAGCAGAAGTTGAGCTGGTGGGACTGGGCTCGAGAGAATCGAGATTGAAGAGAGCCCTTGCTCCCATTCGTGATAGTTACGACTTTATCTTCATAGACTGCCCTCCTTCTCTTGGCCTCCTGACGATCAACGGATTGGTCGCCGCCGATTCGGTGCTCATCCCAATTCAGTGCGAGTATTATGCTCTGGAGGGTCTTGGGAAGCTCATCAGTACTGTCAGGGGAGTGCAAAAGACGTTCAATACCGGCCTGAAGATAGAAGGAGTGCTGCTGACTATGTTCGACTCGCGACTGAATCTCTCGAAGCAGGTTGTCGAAGAGGCACGGAAGTATTTTAAGGAAAAAATCTACGATACTGTGATTCACCGTAATGTGAAACTCGCTGAAGCGCCGAGTTTCGGGAAGCCAATCATTCTCTATGACATCCTTTCAAAAGGTGCCAATGACTATATGGACCTTACACGGGAGATAGTGAACCATGCCGAGGAAAGCGCTGGGTAAAGGATTGGGTGCTCTCATTCCGGAAGAACCGGAAGGACGCAACATACTGGATCTTCCGGTAAGTGAGGTCAAGTCAAATCCGTATCAGCCGCGAAGCAAGATAGACACGGACGGCCTGGATGAACTGATGAACTCTATAAGGGAGAAGGGAGTCGTGCAGCCGGTTGTTGCAAGAAGGATTAAGACTGGCTATGAGCTGATTGCAGGCGAAAGACGATTGCGAGCGGTGAAGGCACTTGGGTATGCAACTATCCCCGGTATAGTACGGGAGGCCTCAGATTCAGAAATTCTGGAACTTGCGCTCGTAGAGAACCTTCAGCGACAGGACCTCAACCCATTGGAAGAAGCTCTCGCTTACAAGTGTCTCATCGATGAATTTGGCTTTTCTCATCAGGAAATCGGAGAGAGAGTGGGTAAAGAGAGGTCCACAGTGACCAACAGACTCAGGCTTCTTCAGTTGCCGCGCAAGATACGGGAATATCTCCTGGGAGGAAGAATCACCGAAGGGCACGCCCGAGCTCTGTTGATGATTGCGAACAGGGTGAAACAGATGGCGCTATGCCGGCGGATCATCGATAAAGGACTCAGCGTTCGAGAGGCGGAGAGGGTAGTGAAAGGGAAGAAATTACGCCCGAAAGAGATCGATCCCGACCTGCTCCCGATTGAAGAAGCTCTCCGGAACAGATTCGGCACGAGGGTGAAAGTGATGAAAGGGAAGAAAAAGGGGAGGATTGAGATAGAATTCTACTCCGATGCCGACCTTGAGAGAATTCTTGATGTAATAGGAATATGAATGGGTTGACAACCGGGATGGATTGTGTTAGATTAATATTCTGTAGATTGAAGAATACGAACTCTGTAAGGAGGTAGATTGTGGCACACAAGAAAGGGGCTGGTTCGAGTAGGAATGGCAGAGATAGTCTGCCGAAGTATCTTGGGGTGAAACTGTATGGGGGGCAGGCATGCACTCCTGGCTCAATTCTTGTGAGACAGAGAGGGACCAGGATTCTGCCTGGCTTCAACGTTGGGATAGGACGTGATCATACGCTCTATTCACTGATCGGTGGAGTAGTACAATATGAACGGCATGGAAAGAGCAAGAAGAAAGTGAGCGTCTATCCTCGTCCGACCTGATTTTGCTGTTCAGGTTACCAGCCAATCTCGCTTCAGAGCATCATTCCTTACCACACGGAACATCAACAAGGGAGGGAGCCATGCAAATTGAGTGGTTGGGGCATGCGTCCTTTCTCATTACGACAAAGGATGGGAAGAAGATACTGACCGATCCTTACGTAGCTGGATCGTATGGTGGTGCAGTGGGGTATGGGAAGATTGACACAGCGGCAGATGTCGTCACAGTGAGCCATGCACACGACGACCACTGTGGCATCAGAGACCTGAGGGGATCTCCGGAGGTGATACGGGACCCAAAGGAGCGCACGGCAATGGGGATACGCTTTTCAGGGATTCAAAGTTACCATGACCAACGGCATGGCACTGAAAGAGGAGAGAACATCATATTCGTCATTGAAGTGGAAGGAATGAGGATTTGTCACCTCGGTGATCTTGGCCATCCTCTGGATGATGCTACCGCTTCAAAAATCGGTGAGGTGGATGTTCTTCTCATCCCTGTGGGTGGGTTCTATACAATAGATGCGGACCAGGCGACCCAGGTGGTTAATACACTGAATCCCCGTGTCGTCATTCCTGTGCACTACAAGACTGACGTATTGGGCTTCCCTATCGACGGGGTCGAGCGGTTTCTGGAGGGAAAGCAAGGAATTAAACGGGTTGGGAGGTCTGGCATCGAGATTGGGAAGGACACCCTTCCTGGCGGGAGAGAGATCATCGTACTCG
>SMTZ1_10001008_pt1 | contig 27714 bp, 24 predicted proteins | sample DeeMarSWOR136_30_FD_25667 | JGI IMG/M metagenome (IMG submission 25667)
TAGATGGGATACATCTTTCCGATGGCATTCACGCCGAGGTGAGCCAGCCCCGCATGACTGCTCTTCCCCTCCACCTTGATCCTGAAATAGTTAACGCCCGCGTGAGCGATCGTAAGGTTCAGGTTATGCGGTTCCGTGCAGATCATACCATCGGCTGTATACCCTTCCATTAGGCAGGCCAGTGTGCCACCCGCTCCCCCAGCTTCCTCATCGATGACGCTCTGGAGGATCACCCTCCCCCTTGGTTTGAGGCCCGCTTTGAGAATGGCTTTCAGGGCGAAGAAATTGGCCAACAGCCCACCCTTCATATCGCCTGTTCCTCGGCCGTACATCTTCTCTCCCTCGATCTCGGCGCCCCATGGGTCATGGGTCCAGGCACTGACTGGCTCCGGCGATACGACATCGATGTGACCGTTGAGAATGATGGAAGGGCTGTTTCGGTCTCCTGGCAGCGTGCCAACGATGTTCGGCCTATTTTCGTAGGACATCTCGGTATCGATGAAAGCAGGATGATTCTTAACCTTCTCAATATCGGGCTCAAAGCGGGTTACCTCCAGATCCAAATATCGATATGCGTCCTCCATATACTGCTGGGCTTTGGCTTCATGACCTACAACACTGGGAATTCGGACCAATTCTTGAAGGGCCTTGACTATCTCCTTTTCCATCCCTTTTATTTCGTTACAGACTCGTTCTTGAACCTCCTGGTATTCCATGTGATCAGCTCCTTGATAGCATTTTTCATCGAGAGAGTTTCGATGGTCAATTCAACTATTGCGTGTTCTCCCTCCCGGTTGTTTGGGTAATCCGAACCCGGGAGGGGATGCGCTCTTTTACCCCCAAGGGGGGAGTGGCAAGGGCACGTCAGATGTGCGCAACCCCAAAGCCGTGGTGATCTCAGCCTATTCACGTAGGGAAGCCTCCACGCGGAGGGTAGTACGGGTGGGGTAAAGATGTCAAGGGAAGAAAAGCCAGGGTTTAGGAGCTGAGGAACCTTGGAGGGGGACGGTAATTGTATGGGAAAAGCCCGAAAGAGAGAGTCCTCAGCGGGGCAGTAAACGCAAGATTATCATAAACGAGTCAGCACGAAAAGGGGGAGGGCCTGCTTGTTCTGTTTGCGACTCATGATCAGTAGGTTGGGGGTTCGAATCCGCCCGGGGCTCCGTTGAACTTAAGGACTTAGATGACATTGCCTAAGTCCTTTTTCCTTCTCCGTGAGAATCCTTGAAGTGACGGAATTATGAGAAAATGAAAGATTTTCGAAGGAAAGCTAAGATTTCGTTAGTTTCTGAGGTTTGTGAATTAAGTAACATAAACGTCGAATATAACCATTTGATTTTATAGGGAAAATAAGATTCTAAAAATCGCATCTAAATATTGTTCATGATAATCATCCAAAATAGAATTTTTTCTCGAGACTAATTTATAGTATAAGATAAACAGATTTATAGTATAAGAAAAACAAATTATCGAAGAGGTTGTGCGGGCCAGACGTTGCTGCTCGGTGGAACGTCGAGGGTGAGACCGTAAGGCAGGGGAGAATCTGAGGAAAAAATATGCAAAGGGGGAATCACGTTGGAAAACATTGAGGATCTTTCACCAAAGGAAGTTCGCGCTTTGTTTCGGAAGGGCGAATTGGTTAGGCCGACAAGCGGCCTTTGTAATGGATATCTCCAGGTGAGCATGAAGGCTCTCCCCAGAAAGTATGCCTTTGATTTCCTTCTCTTTTGTCAACGCAACCCGACCACGGAGCCCGTCCTTGAAGTACTCGAACCCGGTTGCTCTGTAACCATGGTTCTCGCAGACGGCGCCGATGTGAGAACCGATATCCCCAGATATCGAATATTCGAACACGGTGAGGTTAAAGAGGTTGTGATAGATGCAGTTGATTATTGGCGGGACGACTTGGTTACCTTCTTTATGGGAGGGAGCATTACCTTTGAAGGACGTTTGAGGAAGGCCGGGATTCCAGTACGGCATGTTGAGGAGGGAGTAAGTGTTCCCATGTTTCTCACGACTATCATGGCCCATTCAGCTGGACCATTTCATACAGGTCTCGTGGTAACCATGCGTCCAATCCCTCAAGACAAGGTGCTGGAAGCAATTCGTATTAGCTCAAACGTACCCTTGGCGCATGGGGCGCCGATATGGATTGGAGATCCTCCGCATATTGGGATAAAGGATATCAACAAGCCGGATTTTGGAGATCCCGTCACCATTAAGAAAGGAGAAATACCGGTCTTCTGGGCCTGCGGCCTTACTTCGGCTATAGCTGCGAGGAATGCAAAGGTTGACTTTATGATCACGAGTGATTACGGGCTTGTATTTATAACCGATATTCCAGAGGAGGAAGTGGAATCCCTTAATACACCGTGGCGCATTCACGAGATGATGAAAAAGATGACCAAATAATCCAGGTTGAATACTTTTCATCCGTGATGGAGAAAAATTGCTGTTCGATCAGATGAGGAATATGGGCTTGTTTTTTTGGATTTTCTAGATCTTGCATCACGCGTACTGAGAGGTTAGAAATTGGGATTCAATAGTGCCGGGAAATACAACAACGTCGTACAGGGGCTTATACTACTATCCGCAGGTGTAGTATTGTACTATTTCATCATACCCTGGCAAATACCCACTTCAGATGCATGGGTAGAAATGTCCTCCACCTTCTTTCCGAAAATTGGTGTAGGCCTCCTCATGTTCTTAGCTGTTGTATTGATTATTAATAATATGAGATTGCTGAAAAAAAGGTCCGGTTACGCAAAGATTGAGGAAAGTGCTACAGAAACAAGTGCCACACAAAGAGGAAAACTCTGGGCGGGAATATTGGTATGCTTTGGATATGTACTCCTCATGAATCTCGTAGGATTTTTGATAGTAACTTTTTCGATATTGGTCGTATTAATGTACCTTATGGGTCAACGCAACCTAAGGATAATCGTCTCAATCGCCGTTAGTTTCACTGCCCTTGTCTATTATGTCTTTTCGAAAATACTCATCATACAGCTTCCAGAAGGGCTCCTTTCTTTTTAGGGAAATAGATGATCGAACATATTGTAAATGGCTTTTCACTCACCTTTGGATTGAGTAACCTTCTCTTGATGAGCCTCGGTATGTTTATTGGGATCGTTGTAGGAGCTATACCTGGGCTCAATAGCATGCAATTGATCCCAATTTCCATCCCCTTTACCTTTTGGATGAAACCCCACTTGGCCCTCATGTTTCTTTTGTCGGAGTATGTTGGGAGCATATATGGTGGATCAATTTCCGCGATACTCATTAATACCCCTGGGACGCCAGCTGCGGTTGCTACGGTCATTGATGGATACCCTCTTGCAAAGCAGGGAAAAAGCGGAAAAGCTCTGAAAATGGCGTTATACAGTTCAATATTTGGGGACATCTTCAGCACCTGCGTTCTCATAGTGGGGGCTGTAGTTTTGGCTCGAATAGCGATGAAGTTTGGACCAGCGGAGATGGCAGCGGTCATCCTTTTTTCTCTAACCCTCACTGCTACTGTCTTGGGTAAATCCATAATCAAGGGGCTCATTGCGGCTGTTGGCGGTTTAATCCTCGGTGTTGTTGGGAGCGATCCGATTACCGGCACCCCGCGGATGATGTTCAGTGTGTACGAGCTAAGCCAGGGCATAGGGCTTGTACCCGTAATCATGGGCCTCTTTGCCGTTTCGGAGGTTTTTGTCCAATTAGAAAGAAAGTTCACCACCCGAAAGATCAAAGGTCACCTGCCAGAATCCCCCAAAAAGGAAGATCAAAGGGTGTCGTTGCGTGAATTCTTGAGCGTCAAGAGGTCGGTATTCCTTGGCACGATCGTAGGAACCTTTTTTGGGACAATTCCAGGAGTAGGAGCCTCAGCATCCGCTTTTGCTGCGTATTCGGTTGCACAGAGAACATCTCGTAATCCCGAGAAATTTGGGAATGGATGTTTGGAAGGGATAGCATCGGTTGAAGCTGCAAATAACGCCACCACCGCCTCCGCCCTTATTCCATTTTTGACACTCGGTATACCTGGGTGTGCAACCGTGGCCGTACTGGCAGCAGCATTTATGCTCCATGGGGTAATTCCTGGACCACTCATTTTCGTGCAGCATGGCGACGTCGTGTATAGCATTTTCATAGGCCTGTTGTTTGTTAATGTGCTCATGCTGTTTGAGGCCCAACTAGGCATGAACATTTGCCGCAAGATAGTGACCGGAGTACCGACCGGTATCATTTTCCCCATAGTGTTTGTTCTCTGTGCTACAGGTACGTATTCCGTCTCCCACAGTGTTGTGGATGTCATTCTGATGCTTGGATTTGGCCTGATGGGTTATGTGATGTATAAATATGAATATCCTGCTGCACCGTTACTTATTTCCTTTATACTCTCACCAATTTTTGAACAGGCGATGAGACAGGCGTTGGTAATTTCACATGGGAGTCCGATGGTCTTCTTTAGGCATCCAATTGCCTTAGTTTTTGTGATATTGACGCTCATTTCCCTCGTACTTATTTCATTTCTCATAAGGAGGTGATGCATTTGCTGTCTGCTATACCATGGTAACCAAGTAGGACGTGTAAGAACATACTTTTAACAAGGAGGGTGAGAGATGAAATTAAGAGCTTCAAGAAATTGGTTGGTGTTGGCAGCGATTGTTGCTGTCGTATTCTTGGTCCAGGGAAATTTTGCCTTGGGAGCGGCATTCCCTACGAAACCGATAACGCTCGTGAGTTCCTTCGGGGCAGGTGGCGGAACTGATGTGACGCTGCGATCTCTCTCCAGTGTCTTTCACCATCATTTCGGTCAGCCGGCTATCGTCATAGATAAACCCGGTGGGGCAAGTATCGTGGCCGGCGACTTTCTGCTAAGCAGAAAGGCTGACGGTTACACCGTAGCCTTTCTTGTGCCAACTGGAGTAGTGCCAGAGGTCTATACCTATTTCCGGGAAGCAACATATACAAGCGAGGATCTCAAGCCTGTCTGTCTCATGAGCATCGTGGCGTTTGGGCTCTATGTGAAAGATGATTCCCGGTTTCAGACGCTGGAAGATCTCTTGAATTACGGCAAACAACACCCTGGAAAATTGGCATATGCTCATAATGGGCGTGGGCACTCTTATCACCTTTTGATGGAGATGGTTAAGGACCGAAACAACATAGAGACCCAAGATGTGCCATTCAAGTCGGGCGCTGATATTGCGATGCAAGTGCTGGGTGGCCATGTTGATTTTGGCCTCTCTCAAACTGCTGGAACCGTCGATAGTCTGATCAAGGCCAAAAACCTGAGGCTCTTGGCTGTGGCACATAGTGAGAGGTTGCCGGTTGCACCTGAGGTTCCTACGTTCGAAGAACTGGGGTACAAGTTTCGGCCTCACTATGGGGCACTGTTTGTGCCCAAGGCCACACCGGACAACATTGTCACACTACTGCGGGAAGGCTTGCAGAAATGCTATGCGGATAAATCATTCACAAGTATGATGAAAAGGATGGGGTTTATCATCCAATATGCGGGGCCAGAAGTCATAGAGGATTACATCAAGACGGAAAAGGAAATTATCAAGCCCCTTTTGAAGAAGTTGGGTTTTGCTAAGTGATCCTGTCAGTTATCCCATGATGAGGTGAACAATACCTTCATCAATGGGTGCTGGTTCAACCTGTCTGCTGTGTAACCCCAGGTATAGGGCTTGCAGCCTTTGCTCTGTTCCTTGATCTCTTTAGAGCCCGGAGGCGTGCTCTGAGTGAGGTTGCGTGGTACTAGTCGCTCTTCTGCGCCGGGAAAAGACTCGGCAACTGCGATGGAGCAATGGCCTCAGCTCAACCCGTGCCTTGGCATAGGAGGGCCCCCAGGGACCTAGAGCAATCGATGAGCACAGTCATCTCAGGGGACTACTATCCCCTCCTGGGACTTGCGAGCTGCTGGATCGATGCCGAGGAGGCTTTTTTTCGCCTCTCGCGTAAAATCCCCCCTTCCGAATCTTTCTGAGCGTCTCCTGGCTGAGTCGAATCCCTCCGGCGGTCTACCAATTCTGCTAGAATATTCGCTCAAATTGCTTGTAAAAGGACAAAAAGTCATTTATCCTTGGCGGGAAACGAAGGGAGGGGGATCTTTCGCAGTGCACCCTTAGGTGGCGCTTGTCGCATGGACGCGTTGGGAGGGTGGCGAAATCAGGGTATAGAGGAAGTCATGGAAACCCGTCGAACATTCCCAAGGAGACAATACGAGCGGAGGGAGGGGGGTATGAAGCGGATCATTGTGGGCATCACCGGTGCTTCGGGTGTCATATATGGGATACGGTTGCTGGAGGTCCTGAAAGAGCAAGGTATGGAGACCCATTTGGTCCTCACCGATGAAGCAAAAAAGAACATTCTCTTAGAGACCACCAGTACTGTGGAAGATGTAGAGGGGTTGGCTTATAGGGTTCATAACATAAGGGATTTAGCCGCTCCAATATCTAGCGGTTCCTTCACGACTGACGGAATGGTAATTGCCCCCTGCACCATAAAGACCCTTTCCGGGGTAGCCCATTCATATAGTGAAAATCTCCTCCTCAGGGCTGCCGACGTAACCCTCAAGGAGCGGCGCACGTTGATTTTGGTGGTGAGGGAGACCCCATTGCATAAGGGTCATCTTGAGTTGATGAATCGGGTCGCTGATTTGGGAGGGATTATACTGCCACCGGTCCCTGCCTTTTACCATTCTCCTCGAAGCATCTCGGACCTGATTGACTATACAATTGGGAAAATACTGGACGTGATGAAGATAGATAACTCCCTTTATAAGAGGTGGGAAGGAGCCTCGGTTAAAAAGGAGAAGAAGACTTGATATAGGAGGGTGTCCAGGGGGTTTCCCGTGAACAGGGAGCAGTGGAAAACAGGGAAATTCCTTCGAGGGACCAACTGAGGAGGTTTCCTTATAGTTTTTTGGAAGATCAGCTCCATTGGCCCCGTACGAACGATTATGAAGACTCATTGGAGTTCGTAATGTTACCACTTCCCCATTTTGATTACTCGAGGCCAAGGAACGTAAAAGAAGCGATCCATGCTTTGTCACGAGGAAAAAGAGGGACCAGGGTTTTGGCGGGAGGGACCGACCTTCTTGTTCAGATGAAGAAGGGTCTGGTGCGTCCCCGGCTTCTGGTAGATATCAAACATATTCGTCACATTAGCCGAATATCCTGCAAGTCCAAAGGGGAACTGGTTTTGGGCGCGGGTGTGACCCTGACAGACCTGGAGCAGTGGGCCAAAAAAAGGAAGGATTGGTCTGGCCTTTCTATGGCTTCTGGAAGTATCGGGTCAGAGCAAGTGAGGAACCGCGCCACGGTCGTAGGGAATCTGTGCAGGGCTTCTCCAGCTGGAGATATGGCCCCTATGCTCATAGCTCTGGATGGAAGTGTAGGAATCAGCGGGCCCGAAGGGAAGCGGTTTGTGCTTGTAGAGAACTTCATGACCGGCCCCGGTAAGACAGTTTTGACTCAAGGGGAAATGGTTATTTCGGTGAGGATTCCCAAAATCGTGAACAGTGGTGCCATATATCTTAGGCACGGGCCTCGCCGCGCGATGGATATAGCCGTGATAGGAGTTGCGGTGAGATTGAGTTTGGACGAGACGTTAAAGAGGATTGTGTGCGCCAGGATCGTCTTAGGAGCTGTTGCACCCATCCCTATGCGGGTCCCCGAGGCGGAGATGATTTTGGTGGAGAGTGGGGTGAACCTTCTAACCCTTCAAGAAGTTTCCAACTTGGCAGCTGCTCGAGCAAGACCCATCACGGATCTAAGAGGGACAAGAAGTTATCGACTGGAGATGGTAAAAGTTATGACAAGGCGCGCGGTGAAACAGGCTTGGAAACAACTGAAGAAGAAGGAAGTTGACCGATGAAAAAGGTGCGTTTTGAGATAAATGGAGAAATCGTCCATTTGGATGTGGAGACCCATTGGACACTTCTTCAGGTCCTCCGTCGAACACTTCACCTAACCGGGACCCGAAGCGGCTGTGAAATGGGGGATTGTGGAGCGTGTACGGTGATTTTGAACGGTCGGGCCTGTAACTCCTGTTTGGTCTTAGCGGTCGAGGCCGACGGTGGCTCCATTGTGACCATTGAAGGATTAGCAAGAAGTGGCGAGTTACACCCTATCCAACGGGCCTTTGTGGAACATGGAGCGATACAATGCGGCTTCTGTACTCCAGGAATGGTGATGGCTGCCAAGGCCTTTCTCGATAAGAATCCAAACCCTACGGAGGACGAAGTACGCCGTGGGCTTGCGGGGAATATTTGTCGATGCACGGGATATGCGAAGATCATCGAGGCTTTACTTGCGGTTTCTAGGGCGATGAAGAATACCGGACAAGAGGGAGCCGGATGAAGAAGTTTTACGTTATTGGTAAACGCACACCAAGGATCGATGCCATGGATCAGGTGACGGGTCACGCCCGGTACCTTCCTGATCTTGAACGTCCACGACTCCTTTACGGAGCGATTGTTCGGAGCCCGATTCCCCATGGCCGAATCCTCCATATAGATACAAGCAGGGCAAAACGCGTAACGGGTGTGAAGACGGTGATCACATCCGAAGACATACCGGATACGCGATTGGGTTTCCAGGTGGGGTTGGCGAATAAGCGGCCCTTAACATCGGATAAAGTCCGGTATATCGGGGATGAAATTGCGGCCGTCGCTGCGGAGAGCGAGGAGGCAGCCAGGGAAGCGTGTTCCCTGATCGACGCGGAACTGGAAGCTCTGCCTGCTGTTTTTGATCCAGAGTCAGCCCTCAAACCCGGAGCTCCCTTGATCCATGAGAATAATCCCGGAAATGTCTCAGGCGATGTCCACCGGGCGTTTGGTGATGTGGAAGAAGGGTTTTCTGGATCAGATAACGTCGTTGAGGCAACCTACAGGACGAGCGCGGTAGCCCATTGTTGTATGGAGACGCGTGGTGCCCTCGCAGAATTTGATGCCCAGGGTCGGCTCACACTCTGGTCTACGACCCAGCTCCCCCATGTTTTGCGTGAGGTGGTGAGCTTCGTTCTGAGATTTCCCATCGGCAAGATTCGTGTGTGCAAAGCACATATCGGCGGTGGTTTTGGGAGTCGTGCTTCCATGGACCCTCTGGATTGCATCTGTGTCTTTCTTGCCCAGAAGACCGGGCGGCCTGTCCGTCTGATAAAAGCCCGATCTGAGGAGCTTGTCTCGGATAGGATTCGTTATCCCATGATTATAACCCTGAAGACGGGAGTAACTTCGGACGGCCGCCTTATGGCGCGGCAGGCAACTATTTTGACCGATGGAGGCGCCTATAATGAGCAGGGACTCGCCGTGACCGGAAGGGCGGGATCGAAAGTTGCACACCTCTATCGCGTTCCCCATGCGAAAGTTGATGCCAAGGTGGTATTCACCAACAAGGTCTGGGGTGGGGCGTTTCGGGGTTTTGGGGATCCGCAGATTACCTTTGCCATAGAATCGCAGATGGATGAGATCGCCGAGGAGCTTGGGATCGACCCGCTTCAACTCCGCCTCTTAAACGCAAACCAGCAAGGGGATGTGACAGTGGGCGGAGCAAGACTTACCAGCTGCGGATTTACTGAGTGTCTCAAACGGAGTGCGGCCCTTTCCGGATGGAAAGAGAAGAGGGGAAAATCGAAGCCCCGAGGTATCGGCATGGCGGGCCTCTTCCATACAGGCGCGGGCTCAGTCACCGCACATGGCGGGGCTTTCTCTTCGGCCTTTATCAAGGTGGAGTATGACGGATCCGTGGATCTCATGACAGGTGTTCCAGATGCAGGACAAGGGTCAGATACGGTATTAGCACAAATCGCTGCCGAGGAATTAGGTGTCCATGTGGACCAGGTGAGGGTCCATGCTGGAGACACCGCCATCACCCCATCCACCTTGGGTGTTCGTGGGTCGCGCGAGACGTTCATGGCGGGGAATGCAGTCAAAATGGCAGCCCTCCAGGCAAAGATGGAACTTATAAAACGGGCAGCCTCCATATTGAATGTAGAGGAGGAGAAATTAGACTCAGCTGAAGGAAAAATCTATGTGAAGTCCAACCCCCGGCGGTTTGTCACGGTTGCTCAGGCTGCGGCCAAGCCCATGTATGATTATGCCCGGAATTTTCCAATGGGTGTGCCCATCTCGGCGAGTGCATGTTACACGGATCCCGTGAGTGAATGGCCAGATAAGGCCACCGGGTATGGGAACATCTCCGCAGCATGGATTTTTGGCGCCCAGGTAGCCGAGGTAGAGGTGGACACCGAGACCGGGCAAGTGACTGTACTGAACGTGGTTTCAGCTCACGATGTAGGGAAGGCGATCAACCCCATGGCCATCGAAGGGCAGTTGGAAGGGGGGATTGCCCAGGGCGTGGGCATGGCGCTCACCGAGAGCGTAATGTGGGAGAAGGGAAATGTCCTGACCCAACAGTTGGCAGATTACAAATTGCCGACAGCCCTGGACGTACCGAAGATTACGACCATCCTGGTAGAGACCAATGATCCTGAAGGACCGTTTGGGGCAAAGGGGGTTGGCGAGGCTGGCATCATACCCACAGCCCCGGCCATTGCGAACGCCATCTACGATGCGGTCGGTGTGAGGATCCGAGAATTGCCCATGACCCCCGATAAAATCTTGATTGCCCTGAGAAAAAAGGGGCGTCTATGATTTCCAAGAGGCTCCGATACAGTGGGAGCGGAATCTCTTCTTTTCCCAGAGAATTCGTCAAGATCTCATTTCAGTTCTCGAGTAGCAGTTTACGTTCTTCTTAGCCAAACCTCCTCCCTCACGTGAATCCTATCCCGAGGTCTCATTTCCCTTCCGAAGTTCCAATTCCTTCCAGTTTTTGTGTTGACATAACGAAAGGGGTCATGAGAACATAGCTTGGTCTTTCTTTCCGAAATAGTGATTAAGCCATGAGGATAGGTTTCCTAACACGAAGGCTGTTTTTAGTGATCCCTACTTTTTTGGGTGTTACTATTGTAGTGTTCCTCTTGATCCACCTAACACCGGGGGACCCGGTAGTCAGTATGTTGGGCGAAAATTATGATCCTGATGTAGCCGCGAAAATCAGACATGATTTGGGGTTGGATAGACCTCCTATAGTCCAATATTTTGTATGGTTGGGAAGGGTATTACATGGAGACTTAGGAACATCAATATACACTGGAGATCCCGTGTTGACCCTTATTGGAGAAAAGGTTTCAACCACTGTCACTCTCGCACTTGGTGCGATGGCCATAGCTATTCTCATTGCCGTCCCCTTGGGCGTTCTTTCAGCAATCTTCAAAGATTCGCTATTCGACAATGTCAGCAGAGTCTTATGCATGATTGGAGCTTGCATGCCAGTTTTTTGGTTGGGGTTGATCTTAATTATCTTGTTTGCGGTCAAAATCGAGATATTTCCACCAGGGGGTACTATAGCTGAATATGGCCTGAAGGCGATTGTACTTCCGTGGTTTGCCATCGGATTTTTCAACGCAGCTTATATAACGAGAATGATGAGAGCGAGCATGATTGAGGTACTATCCGAGGATTACATTCGGACGGCTAAAGCCAAGGGAGTCCCAGGAAGAGGGATTTACTTCAGACATGCATTGAAAAACGCAATCCTATCAGTAATCACGGTGATAGGCATGCAGTTAGGGTTAATTCTTGGCGGAGCCGTCCTCACGGAAACGGTTTTTAACCTTCCTGGCTTGGGGAGACTTCTGATCTTGAGCGTGGGGAGACGAGACTATCCAGTGATTCAAGGATGTATCCTCGTTATCGTAAGCGCTTTCGTTTTTTCAAACCTATTGGTGGATGTTCTGTATCGGTTTATAGACCCGAGAGTAAAGCTCAAATAATCATACCTACCAGGGATATTGTGAACAAATTGGTCAAAAATCCAGTCACGTTTTTTGGGGTCATTATTAGCCTGATTATGATTTTCACGGGAATCTTTGCACCCCTGATATCACCCTATCCCTATCAAGAGCTCCATTTGAAGGATAAGTTGAAGCCTCCCTGTGAGAAATACTGGTTGGGCACCGATCAGTTTGGAAGGGATATCCTGAGCCGAATCATCTACGGGACGCGTGTTTCACTGCTAGTGGGCCTCGGGGGAACGCTGATAGGGATGCTGTTTGGTATTTTTTGGGGATCAGTGGCAGCTTTCTACGGGAAGTGGGTCGATGATGCGATCATGAGGGTTGTTGATGTTATGATGAGTTTTCCCTATATCGTTATTGCGGTTGGTCTCGTATCCGTCTTCGGTCCTGGACTGTTCAAACTGATTATGATCGTGGGGTTTTTGAGGATTCCAGAATTCGCCCGAATAACAAGAGGGCCTATACTTGTTCTCAAAGAAATGCCCTTTGTCGAAGCGGCTAAAGCCATTGGCCAAGCGGACTGGAAAATCCTTTTTAAACATATATTGCCAAATTGCCTCATGGTCATTTTCGTGTACGCCTCCCTCTCCATTGCCACGGCTATCCGAGTCGAGGCGTCTTTGAGTTTCCTTGGCCTGGGCATTCAGCCACCAGCGCCCAGCTGGGGACTTATGCTTGCTGATGGCCGTCAATACATTATTTACGCAACGTGGCTCACCACCTTTCCGGGGATTGCAATCAGCCTTACCATTCTGGGATTCAACCTGGTTAGTGATGGACTGAGAGATATACTAGATCCCAGATTAAGAAGGGCCCAATAGGAGCTGAGGTGGCAACTATAACGTGCACGATGCATAGTAATTTTGAGATAGACAGAGAAGTGTCACCAGCAACGATTCGAGCACAACAGGGAAAATGGTCCAAGATCCCTCTGAGAAAACCCGTGCTTTGAAACATGAAACAGATATCATTGAAAAATGGGTAAGATGTTGGGAAGGCCCTGTTATTCCTCCTATAGATTTGCTGGGCATAGAGATAAGGGATACATGCTCTGAGGATCCTGAGAAGTCCAAGTCCGATGTTCAAATCGGTTTGACATCAGGTACCACTGTGGTATGATTCGATATTCGCCACCCTAAAGGTGGAGTTTTGCATTGCGCCGACGTTGGGATAAGCTGGAAAAGGTAATTGAGATCCTTGAGGAAAGGGGTGAAGATAGGGATTCCACTGTTGAGCATACATAATTTGAAAACCTACTTTTATACTACGGATGGAGTCGTCAAGGCAGTAGATGGAATATCGTATACGCTAGAGCCTGGAGAAATATTAGGTATTGTGGGCGAATCAGGGTGTGGGAAGTCGGTAAGCGTTTTATCGGTACTGAAATTAGTTCAAGAGCCACCTGGCAAAATCGTAGAGGGTGAGATTCTCTTCGATGGTATAGATTTACTGCAGTTGAGCGAAGCGGAGATGAGGAGAATAAGGGGTAACAAAATCTCAATGGTCTTCCAGGAACCCATGACCTCGTTGAATCCTGTTTTTACTATAGGATATCAAATTAAGGAAGCATTCAAGCTCCATCAAAACATCAGGGAGAGCGAGGCCGTGGAAAAAACCGTTGAGATGCTTAAGCTGGTGGAAATCCCCTCTCCGGAGAGACGTATCAACGAGTATCCGCATCAACTAAGCGGCGGGATGCGGCAGAGGGTGATGATTGCGATGGCTATTTCCTGCAACCCACGACTCCTTATAGCCGACGAACCCACAACGGCGCTCGATGTGACAATCCAGGCCCAAATCCTTGATCTAATGCTCAAGTTGAGGGAGGAGCTGAACGTGGGGATCATTTTGATTACCCACGACCTGGGGGTGATTGCGGAGATGGCTCAAAAAGTGCTGGTGATGTACGCGGGGAAAATAGTTGAGAGTGGAGCTGTGGAGGAGATTTTCTCCGACCCCTATCATCCCTACACCCAAGGTTTGCTCCGAACTATACCGAGAATTGAAGATATCAGAAAATCCGGGAAAAAATTGAGGCTGCAGGAAATACCCGGAGAGGTGCCAAATCTATTAGCAGGTTTCGATGGGTGCAGGTTTTTTCCACGGTGCCCGATGGGACAAGAGATCTGCAAAAGAGAAGAGCCCGAACTGGAAGAACGTGGAGAGGGTCATCTGGTGAGATGCTGGGTTGCCGATAGTACGAGGAATTATTAGGGCAAAGGGTAATCCTTTTTCTTTGCATGGAACGAAAGCCCTGGTCCATGTCCGATGCTTTTTTGCTCACTGTTGAAAATCTGAGGAAATACTTCGAACTTGGTTATACGGCCTTTTCCAGGAAGGTTGAATACGTCTATGCTCTTAATGGGATAAGTTTTGATCTGAAGAAAGGCGAGGCACTGGGAATCGTCGGCGAGAGTGGATGTGGGAAGTCAACTGCAGCGAGAGTGATACTGAGGCTGATCGAACCCACCAGCGGGAAGGTACTCTATAATGGCATAGATATTTTTGGCCTAAAAAAAAAGGAAATGCGGCCTCTCCGAAAAGACTTACAGATTATCTTCCAGGATCCTTATGCTTCTCTGAACCCCAGGATGACCGTGGAAGAGACCGTTGGTGAGCCTATAGAGGTTTACGATTTGGCGAGAGGAGCTGAGAAAACAGAGAGAATTGTGGAGATTTTGAGAAAGGTCGGCTTGAAAGCAGAACATCTAAATTGTTATCCAGCTGAGTTTAGCGGAGGCCAACGACAGAGAATCGTGATTGCACGAGCACTGATTCTCAATCCCAAGCTGATCATTGCTGATGAACCCGTCTCTTCACTTGACGTATCAATCCGTGCTCAAATCATCAACCTCCTGGAGGATCTAAGAGGGGAATTTAATTTGTCATATATTGTAATTTCCCATGACATGAGTTTGGTCAAGTATCTCTGTGACCGTGTGGCTGTAATGTATTTGGGAAAGATCGTTGAACTGGGTAGTTGTGATATGCTTTATGAGAATCCGAAGCATCCATACACGGAGACTCTGCTTTCTGCTATTCCCATTGCGAACCCAACCCTGGCAAAGAAGAAGAAGAGAATCATCTTAAAAGGGGATGTTCCCAGCCCTCTCGATCTTTACCCGGGATGTGCCTTTTATCAGAGGTGTCCGTATAAAGAGGAATTTTGCGGAGAAAATGAACCGGAGATGAAGGAGATCGAGAATGGCCACTATGTGAGCTGCAATTACAGATGAAGTATGCCACTGGACAATTTACTGCTCACCCTTACAAAGGAGAAGCGAAATGGACTATAGGGACCTAAGAGCGCACCTGGCGCTCCTGGAAAAGAGGGGACTCCTCAGGCATGTGAAAAAGAAAGTCAACAAGGACTGGGAGTTGGCGTGTATTGCCAGATGGGTATGTCAATCTTTTGAAGGTGATGAGAGTTTCGGCTTGATGTTCGATGAGGTGGACGGGTTTCAGGTTCCCGTGGTTGCTCAGGTTTTTGGGTCAAGGGAGATGTATGCCCTCGCAATCGGAACATCTCCGGACAACATATACGAGAAATGGGCTCATGCAGTTCAAAACCCCACAAAGCCTGTTGAGGTACCGCGGGGTCCTGTAAAGGAGATCATCAAAACAAACGATCATGTCAACCTTTCTGAGATTCCCGTACCCGTCTCCACCCCCGGGAAGGACAAAGCGCCTTATTTCAGTGCTGCTAGTGTCATCACCAAGGACCCAGACACGGGGATACAAAACGTTGGATGCTACCGGCTGATGGTCGTCGACAAGAAACGAATTGCCCTCAATGCGGTTCGGCCTACTCAGGGGGGGGGAATACACTACTATGCAAAGTATGAACCAAGAAATGAGCCTATGCCCGTTGCAATTGCCATTGGGGCCGACCCCTCTATCAGCCTCGCATCCGCTGCTCGGATACCACAGGACATGGATGAGTTCGATGTCGCTGGCGGGTTGAGCGGTCAACCGGTTGAAGTGGTTCAGGCTGAAACCGTTGACCTTAAGGTTCCAGCCCATGCGGAATATGTGATTGAGGGGATCGTCCCTCCCCATGAGAGGGTTTCAGAGGGCCCCTTTGGGGAGTATAAGGGGTATATGTGTCTTGAGGGAACGAGGCCGTACATAGAGGTAACGTGCATTACCCATAGAAAAGGCCCTATATTCCAGACATATTTGGATCAAATGCCCCCCAGTGAGGGAAGTCAGATCAGATACCAGGCATGGGGCTCCATGCTTTATCGACAATTGGTCTATGATTCGAAGGAACCGGGAATCGGAGATGTTCATTTCACCGAATCAAGCGGGAGTTGGGCCCACTGCATCATTCAAATGACCCCTCTTTATCCCGGCCATTCGAAAAAGGTGGGGATCTTGGCCCTTGGGCTCCTTGATCCCACCACCATTAAGATGGTCACCATAGTGGACGACGATGTTGATATCAGAGATCCATTTTCCGTTGACTGGGCGGTGAGCTTCAGAGTGGATCCGGAAAAAGACGTTACGATCATTAAAAACTGTCTGGGTCTTGGCAATGACCCGGCAACCCCCTCATCGGGAATGGGGGCTAAGCTCATTATCGATGCAACAATGAAACATGCCTATCCGGACATATCATTACCTTCAAAGGAATACATGGAAAAAGTCCTCAGCGCGTGGAAGCAAACTGGTCTTCCCGATATAACAGTCAAAAAGAGAACTAGACTGCTTTTGGAGGAGCGGATTCCTCGCAATTTTATCTTGAGGTACACATGACGGAACGTAAAATCCCGTCCTGGTGTCTTGTAAACTTCTCCAGCAAAAGGGAAAGGAGGTGACAAGGTGTGGAGAAAAATAGGGGAAAGGAGGTGCATGCGGAATAGAGAATCAAGGAGTAGAGGAGGATCATTACGAATCCGGATGTGGTGTATAACCAGGCAGAATAATTCAAAGGGGGAATTGTTATGAAAGCCTATCGATCTTTTCTGATTTTGTTGTTTCTATCGTTTCTCTCCCTGCTCTTGGTCTGTTCGGGGAATGCTGGGACACCCAAAAGGGGAGGGACATTGATTATTGGAACGGAAGCGGATCCACACGGAATGGATACTCATAAGGATCCAGCCCTAGCGGGTATCTCCATACTCCCTCAGATCTATGATTGCCTCATCAATTTCGACGATGAGGGAAATTTGGTACCAGGTCTTGCTCGTTCGATGCCAGAACAGCCTGATCGCGTTACCTACATCTTCACCCTGAGGAAGGGGGTAAAATTTCACAACGGGGCCGACTTCGATGCTCACGATGTGAAATTCTCCTATGATCGCGTAATGAACAAGGAGATATCCCATTACTGGAAGAGACACCAGGCAATGATAGAGAGCGTCGAGGTCTTGGACCCCTACAAGGTGAAAATCACGCTCAAGAGTCCGTACCCTGCCTTCCTGGACTTGACAGCCAAACTCCATGAATTTCAGATTGTTCCTCGTGGTAGCGGAAAGAGCATAACACACCCGATCGGAACCGGTGCGTTCAAGTTTAAGGAATGGATCAAGGATGATCGATTAATTCTCGTCAAGAATGAGCATTATTGGAAGAAAGGGTTACCCTATTTGGATGAAATCATTTACAAACCCTTTCCCGAGCCGACTACCAGGGTTCTCAATCTGAAGACGGGTAAGGTGGATATGGTACATAAGCTACCTATTAAGGACGCCCTCGAATTAAAAAAGAATCCTCGCATAAAGGTAATCGGTCGAAGCGGTGGACAGACAGAACAGCTCTATCTCAATACGACAAAGCCTCCCTTCCACGACAAGAAAGTGAGGCAGGCGATCGCATATGGCATCGATCGGAAGGAAATCGTGGATTCAGTCTTCATGGGCTTTGCCGAAGTTCCCGGTGACCTATTTCCCAGTTGGTTTTGGGCACACAATCCCACACTCAAATCATACCCGTATAACCCCCAGAAAGCCAAGGCGCTCCTAAAAGAAGCGGGCTATGATGAGAAAAATCCCCTTACGTTCACCATTACCAGTACGAATTCACCGATATTTATTGACCAGGGAGTTATCGTCCAGGCCCAGTTGGCAAAAATAGGGGTTAAGGCGGAGATCTTGCCGGTGGAGAAATCGTATTGGTGGGATTCATTACTGGGAAGAAAAGGCCGAGACTACCAAGCATCGATAGAGGACTTCAGCGACGAGATGACCGATTTGCAGTGGATCTATCGTTTCTTTGCCGCAAAATCCTACTACAACAATAGCGCCTATAACAAGGAGAGATATGGCAAGAAAGGGTTTCAGAATCCTGAGGTGGAGCGCCGTATCCAAGAGGTCCTTAAGGTGAGAGATAGGGAGAAGGCGCGAGAGATGTGGAACGAGATACAGCAAATGATTCTCGATGACGCGCCTATGGTCTACCTAGCGTTCTACCAGAATGTCATTGCCATGTGGGACTACGTCAAGAATCACAAGGTTCTGACCAGGAACATCGTGCCTCTAGCAGAGGTCTCGGTGGACAAATAATTCGACTCATTTTCAATTCGTTCGGCCTGGGGCCAGGAATCTTCCTGGCCCCTTCTTGTTTCAAAGAGGGGAAAGGAGGTCAGGCATAAGTAAGTAACTATTTCCCATTGCGGTTTCTGGTCAGCCTTCCTTCGATTCCCTTCGCAGTTCCTTGGAGAGTACCGTCCTCTCGGAGTCACACCTCCAGTTTTTGCAGCCCTTGACTGATGACTCATGGATACCAACGGCTTGGTCCAACGTCATTACCTAGTTACTTATGCCTGGCACCCCTTCCCGTTGGTGGTTCGAATCCGCCTGGGGGCTCTAGTTATTCTAGCCCTTGCGGACCTTTCACTTGATTATTTCTCCTGTTTCTGCAATTATTCAACAACTTAACTACGTCCCCTGCTCCTACCCATGTGGGGCATGTCCGTGGATCAGATGAGGACGATGAAACAAGGCCTGAGATTCGACGGAAGCATGGCGGAAAGAGAACTGGGCATCACGTACACCCCCATCCGCGTTGCACTCGAGGAAGCCATTGCGTCATATTACGGGTGAATATGCTCATTCAAGGTGATCGTTGGCTTGCCCAACAGGGCAGATGCGAAGCTTGTAAACCCCTTTGGGCTAAAGGAGGTCGCGGACACGCTTAGCCCCCTCTTGGTTCGAACTGGGTTTTGGGGCGAGGAGGTAAGATCTATGGGTTCTGCTTCTCGAAATACAATAAAAGCGGTGGCTCATACCTTGTTATCGAAAGTTGCCACGATGTATCCTATGATTTTTATGGAGAGGATCATAGGCTCCTATCATGAGGAGAGGAACCCCGCTGCCAGGAGTATCCTCAAATCGATCATCGACAATGTCTTATTGGCTGCGGAAAAAGGCGTGAGTATCTGCCAGGATACGGGTGTTCCGGCCTTCCACGTGTTTATCAACCCCCATGAAAGGATAGAGGGCGACATAACCGAAGCGATCACGAATGCCGTCGTGGGAGTGACCCGTGATGTCCCCCTCAGGAAGAACGTCATCGAACCCTTCACCTTTGAGAATTCGGGCACCAATACCGGATGGGGAGTGCCAGTGATCCACTATCACTATGATTCGAAAATGGAGGGATTGGGAATTCGAGCAGAGCTTAAGGGGTTCGGCGGCGAAATAAAATCCACCTATGATTGGATTTTCACGAGCACCCGCAGTATGGAAGATGCTGTTTTGGCCTATGTCATCAACAGCGTGTTGGTTTCCAAGGGAGAGGCCTGCCTCCCTTCTTTCCTGGGGGTGGGAGTTGGCGGTTATGGGGCGGATGCCGTATCAAATGCCAAAAATGCCGTATTCAGGGAATCAAGTCAATTGGGGCAAGAATACCGGTCCGCGGAAAATGACTTTCTATCGCGGTTTGAAGAGCGTTTATTCAAGTGTGTGAACAGGCTGGGTTTGGGTCCGATGGGGGTGGGCGGAAGCACTACAACGTTGGGGACCTACGTGGCAAGGTGCGGCACCCACACCGCCGCTGCTCCGGTTGCCCTTGTTCACCAGTGTTGGGCAAACCGCGCTTCCGAGGCATTGATTCGAGGGGACACGGTTGACTACATTACCCGACACGTGGAGAAAGCGGATATTGAAGGAATTCGGGCCAGGCTGGGAAACGGGTCTGTTGAGGATCAAGGTCGAGTTCATATCCTGGAATTGCCAATAGACGCAGAGAAACTGGGTAAATTACAGCTGGGGGATGTGGTTTATCTCACCGGAACGGTGTGTACGGCCAGGGATGGCGCACATCGGCGGTTGGTCGAACTTCTGAAAGAGGGGAGAAAAGAGGACATCCCTGGCGAGATTTTGAGATGGAGGACGCTGTACCATTGTGGTCCTATCGCCGATGAGATTTCGGGGAGTTGGGTGGTGAACTCGGCAGGGCCAACTACCAGTTCGAGGTTTACCGATGATGGTGCCTATCTGGTTCAGGAAGGGATAGTGGACGCGGTCATTGGCAAAGGGACAATGGGCTCGAAGATGGTTGAAGCGATGAAGGGAAAGGCCGTTTATCTGAAGGCCACAGGTGGTTGTGCCGTTTGCTATGGAAACGCCATTCAGAAGGTGGATGTGAGGTGGCTGGAGTTGGGTCATCCCGAGGCCGTTTGGATATTCGAGATGGAGAGATTTGGCCCACTCATCGTTGGAATTGATTCCCATGGTAATTCGATGACCCCGAAGATAATGGAGGAGGTTTATGAGAATGCTCATCAAATCTACCAAGAAGAGGGGTTAAATCCGAAAACGAGATACGTTCAAAACCCCTTGACCTTGGCGGGCTTGTCCCTGGAAGAGGTCATTCACATTTGCCGGACGAGCTAAACGGGATGAGAAATCCTTCCAGCCAGGGGCTGCTCTATTGCGGCGGATAAGGGAAATGGTGGAGTCGTCAAGAAGGATCGGGGTTTGGGAGTTTTTTCAGCCGGTGGTAAGATGATGGATCCCCCGTTGTAGAAAAGGTGAAAAGACAATGGCCTTGGTTGAAGCCATGGGATCGTGAGGCTTTTCCCCAGGAGAAATTCGTAGATTCACGTGTCATGTTGTCGATACTAGATTGAACGAGAAATCCATTTCAGTGGGTGGCGAGATGGGATATCCGTCCGAGATGTTGCAATTAATCGGTGAAGTTGAGAAGACCCGTTCTCAGAGATTGGGTCAAACGATTCCCCTTCTCTCCTTGGGAAAACAGGAGGATTTGTTAAGGGAATTCCATCCCGACTATCGGGAGGGGATTAAGAGGCCCATTTCCGCGGGCCCCAACAAGGGAGATCTCGCTTGCAATGAGTTGGTGGACTTGCTGGAGTCAAAAAGCCGCATTGATCCTCAACAGGTAGACCTCTCTCCCGAATTGTCGGTGGACGTCCTGGTTGTTGGAGGGGGCGGGGGAGGAGCAGCGGCTGCCCTTACGGCTCACGACAACGGGGCTAACGTTCTCCTGGTGACCAAACTCCGTCTGGGGGATTCGAACACGGTCATGGCCGAAGGGGGAATGAATGTGGCCACATCCCCCGGTGATTCCCCCGTCAAGCATTACATCGATACCATGGGGGGAGGTCACTTCACCAATAACCCGGGAATCGTGAAGACATTGGTTTTGGACGCTCCTAAGATACTTCAGTGGTTTGAAGACCTCGGTGTGGCGTTCAGTAAGAACGCTGACGGTACGCTTCAACGCACGTGGGCCGGGGGAGCCAGTTATCCCAGGATTCATTTCGTGGCTGATTATACCGGTATGGAAATAATGAAAGTATTGAGGGATGAGGTCCTCAATAAGAGGATTCGCTACTTGGAGTTCTCCCCGGTTATCGAGTTGATCCTGGATGAGGAAGGGAAATGTGGGGGAGCGATGATTCTCGATTTGGAGACGAACAGGATTTTTCCGATTCAGGCCAAATCCGTCATCCTGGCAACGGGGGGGATCGGGAGGCTTCATATTCAAAACTTTCCCACCACCAACCACTACGGAGCCACAGCCGATGGATTGGTGGTCGCCTATCGGGCCGGGGTTAGGCTCCTGCACATGGATTCAATACAATTTCACCCCACAACGGCTGCCTATCCAGAACAGATCTCGGGCCTCTTGGTGACAGAGGTCTTTCGGGGAAGGGGCGTTCATTTGGTCAACAGCAAGGGAGAGAGGTTCATAAACGAGCTCGAAACGAGGGATGTGGTTGCCTCCGCCATCATCCGCGAAGTGACCGAGAGGGGCCAAGGAGTCACCACGCCAAGCGGGATGAAGGGCGTTTGGTTAGATACACCGCTTGTGGAGATGAAGCTCGGCCCCGGAAGCATGGAGAGATATTTCGCGCACCTCTTGCATAGGTTTAGCAAATTCGACATCAATATCCGCAAAGAGCCCGTGCTGGTCTATCCAGGGCAACACTATCAAAACGGGGGACTATTCACGGATGAGTACGGGGAGACCAATATTCCCAATCTCTATGCCGCCGGTGAGGTGGCGGGAGGGGTTCATGGTCGAAATAGACTGGGGGGAAATTCCCTCATAGACCTCTTTATATTCGGTCGCAGAGCGGGAGAGAAGGCTGCCAAGAAAGCGAAGAGTATTCACCTCGCTCAGTTAACCTTGAGGCACGTGGAGGATTTTTACAAAGCCCTTGAAGAGCAAGGCATTGATAAGAATGTGCCTTCTCCCATTTTACTTCCGGACTATCGTTACGAGAGGGCCTTAGAAAAAATCCAACTTTGACGGAAGAGGAAAGGACACATTCGTGACGCTCATTGCATAATCAAAGGCGATTTGCCAATAGATTATCGGCAGAAGCAGTCATTCCCTTACCGCATATGCATAGGATGGAGATTCTTGGCCATTACAGCTGAAGATCAGATGATAACTATCTCCGTTATGGGGAAAGAATACAACGTGCCGGCCTCTTTAACGGTGCAAAAGGCACTAGAGTACTCGGGATTTCAGTATATCCGGGGGTGTGGATGTCGTGGGGGGGTATGCGGTGCTTGTGGCATTGCATATCGCATTCCGGGGAGTTACAAACTCAGATTTGGATTGGCCTGTCAGACCGTGGTGGAACCGGATATGATCGTTTTCCATATCTCCTTTTATCCGGCGAATAAGGCACTATACTCCCTGGATGATCTCAAGCCGACTGCTGAGCAATTGGTTGAACTCTATCCGGAGCTCATGAGATGCGTACAATGCAATACCTGCACGAAGACTTGTCCCCAGGATATAGAGGTAATGGATTATATGGCTGCCGCAATGCGGGGAGATATTGAAAGGGTAGCCGAATTGAGTTTAAGCTGCATTATGTGCGGATTATGCGCTGCTCGATGTCCTGCCGAGATTGTGCCTTATTATATTGGATTAATCTGCCGCAGGTTATACGGTCGTTACCTTCAAAGAAAGGATCCACTTTTGGGCAAGCTCATCCACGAAATCGAGCAGGACAGGTTCGATGGGGAAATCGATGATCTTATGACAAGGGATCTTGAGGAACTCAGGGGAATCTATCAACGGACACAAGAAGAGAAAAAAACCCAATGATAAGATGGAGGGTAACGGGGCGGGCCCATTACGACTTTTGAAAGCAGCAGGAAACATGCACCCCATGAGAGAGAAGCCACCATGATCATATGGACACGTTCATTATCACAAAGGGAGAACAAGCAGGAATTGACGAACAGAGAAAGGAAGAGAATATGAAAACACTGCGAGCCCTAGGGGCGATGGCATTTGTTCTTCTTGTAGTAAATACTTTCGGATGTGCACGGTGGGCGGGTCCGAACAATACCCTTGCGCCCATCCACAGAAGCGGCGATGTCGGCATCGGGACGGCGATGCCGGAGGCAACATTAGACGTAAGAGGAGACATTAAATTAGGTTCCGATGGTAAGTCCTATGCAACGAGCGGCGGAGAGAATCTTCGGATGGTGAGGGGGGTGGTCAGAAAGGATGGAGCGATTTTTCGAGGGGAAGGATTTTCCGTCAATAAAATAGGCGTGGGCCACTATCAAGTTATTTTTGACCCCGCGTTTGGGGGCTATCCTTCAGCAGTTGCAAGCATTGACAATCCCGACCCCCCATCGGGCATGATAAGAGTTATACACTGGAACTTGAACAATCGAATTGATGTCATTACCATGTCAAAAATGGATACGGGAGGGGTAAGTGGCATCCCGGAAGACCGCGGCTTCAGCTTCATTGCCGTCGGGCCTCGAGAATAGGAAGCCTATGACATGATGGGGCAGATCTTGCATTATCGGTTCTTGATAACCACTGCTTCGCTCCATGCCTATGGTCCTCAGGTCAAGCTCCACATGTGTGTCACCCATGAGAGCCAGGGGCTCATTCAGAAATTCGTCGCATCGGGCAAGCAAGGGAGAGGGAGGCGTATATGAACATTGGTGGATACACGGGCAACATATTGCGGGTAGATCTCTCCAACCATGAGACGTCCATCATGGAACTGGATCAAGCCGCTATCGAGAAGTGGGTTGGGGGCGTGGGGTTTGGGGCCAAGTATCTCTATGAGGAAGTGGACGCTGGGATTGAATGGGCAGCCCCAGATAATCGCATCATCTGGACATCTGGTCCTCTGGCGGGCAGTGGTGTCTATGGGGCAGGTACTTTCAACGTTACCTCAAAGGGTCCCATGACCAACCTCGCGGGCTGTTCCCAGGCGAACGGTTATTTTGGGGCCTACATGAAGTTTTCCGGGTTTGATGGGATCGTTTTTCAAGGAAAGGCATCAGAACTGGTCTACCTATGGATCAAGGACGGAAAGGCCGAAATTCGGAACGCCCGCCACCTTGCTGGCAAAGATGTATGGGAGATGGAAGATGCCTTGAGGGAAGAATTGGGTGTTCGCGAAAAGGATGTGAGCATTTTTGGGATCGGCCCATCCGGTGAGAACGGGGTTCTCTATTCAGCCATTGTTGGTGATAGGGGTCATCTGGCAGCCCATAACGGTTTGGGTGCCGTCATGGGATCGAAGAACCTGAAGGCTGTGGTCACGTACCGGGGAAAGAGAACCTTCGAGGTCAGGGATCCCGAGCGTCTGAAGGAGAAGAACAAAGCGCTGTTCGAGCATGCCAAAGGCTTTGGTTTCTTCTATGAGTGGGGAACCGGTGGCGGGTTCTCGGCGCTTTACGGAACTGGGTGTTTGCCGGTCAAAAATTACACCACGAATATATTCCCCCAACACGAGCGAATGAACGGCCAATACATGCGAACCCACTTTGAAACTCGGTCTAAACCGTGCTATACGTGCCGGATCGCCCATGTGAAGGAGGTCACGGTTACCGAAGGCCCATACAAAGGCTTTGTTGGTGAGGAACCCGAATATGAGCAGTTGGCAGCCTGGGGGCCCATGATCGGGAATAACGATCTGGGGGCGGTGGTGATGCTCACTCGGGAAGTTGACCGGTTAGGCATGGACTGCAACGAGGCTTCGTGGACAATCGGGTGGGTGATGGAATGCTACGAAAAAGGTGTGTTCACGAGGAGGGATCTGGACGGGCTGGACATGAGCTGGGGAAATGTGGAGGCGGTCAGGATCATGCTCAACAGAATTGCTAACAGGGAGGGGATTGGTGATCTCCTGGCCAAGGGCGTCATGCGGGCCTCTCAAGAGATTGGAGGTGAGGCAGCCGACTGGGCCGTTTACACAAAAAAGGGGTGCAGTCCTCGAGGTCATGACCATCGTGGAAGGTGGGCCGAACTTCTTGACACCTGTGTTACGAACACCAGTACGCTGGAATCTACGTGGGCGGGGGTTCATCCCCAATTGGTAAATCTCCCCGTGGTTAGCGATCCGTTCTCCCATGAAGAGGTGTCAACACTGAATGCTCGGTTTAATGGGATTCGGATCTTCGACGATTGTCTGGGTACCTGCCGCATTGCCGCCACTGATCCCAAACTACAGGTGGACTGTCTTAATGCAGTCACGGGTTGGGAGTTGGACCTGGAGGATGCTTTCACCATCGGCCGCCGGGTGATCAACCAGCTCAGGGTGTTTAATTTCAGCCACGGCATGAAAAAGGAAGACGAAATGCCATCTACACGCTACGGATCAATGCCTGTGGACGGGCCTGCCGAGGGCAAAAACATTATGGAAAAGTGGGATCGGATGATCGAGAACTACTATACCCACATGGGATGGGACGCTCAAACGGGCAAGCCCCTTCCGAAGACACTGGAGAAGGTTGGCCTTACGGAGCTCATTGAGGATCTGTAACATCAATGAACCGGGTCACCATTGAACTATGGTTATGGCTGGGGAAAGAGCTTGGAGACGATTTCGAATCACCATCCGGGATGCGTTCAATAAGGGAAGAGCATGTGGAAGAGGGAATGACGATCAGGCAGCTTTTAGGTAATCTGGCGAGCCACTATCCCCCCATCGCCCGCACTATCTTTGACACGAAGGCAAAAAGTCTCCTTCCCCACGTCGTGGTGAACTACAATGATCGGGTAATCAGTCCACACGTTGTCCATAATCAGGTTCTGAAGGATGGAGATAAGATCACGGTTCTTCCCATGTATATGGGAGGGTAGGAAATCTGGCAGGGGACACGTAGGGGGGAATTGAAGGCTATCTCCCGGCCCATGAGGAAGGAGGAGAATCTACGTCTGCTTTGGTCCGCCTTTGCGGGTTTGCCCAAACCTCTGTAAGGGAAGCGATCGAGAGAGTTCATGAAGAGAGGGATGAGGGCCACTAACCTTCAAAACCTACCAACTTCCCCTATTCATCTTCCGCTTTTCAGTATAAGAAATTGTTTTATTTTTCCTTGATATGTAGTATAATAATAAAGATAGGTCCGCAAATTCCAACTGCTATCAGATTTGGAAGCTCAATGGAGGATTCAATGCGTAAAGGACGACCAGGCAGTTTGTTCGAGCTCAACGATTACGAAAAAGCCTGCCTGTCGTGTCCATTAGCGAACTTGGACCCGCCACAAGATTGCACATGGAATGGTAAGAAGGGGTTTAAGTATTGTACGTTCCAAATTCAGTTCGCCGGGGAACGTTCCCGAGAGAGAGCCAATAAGGAACGAGAACAGCAAAAGCTGGAAAGCCTCCCAAGAATAAGCATACGTCGCAAGGAGGAATGACGGGCTTATCATTCTGGAGCTCCTTCTCTCTCATCCTGGTTATCTTTCCGTACCTCTTTGCCTTCTGTTCCTCCCAAGCCACCGATTTCCAGAGCGTCCGGGTTAAAAAGGCCGTAGACGGCGATACGCTTTTCCTGACCAATGGCGAAAGTGCAAACCTCATAGAGGTGGACAACCATAGGGCCTTTCCTGTTTGACGGAAAGAGAAAATGGAACAAAAGATTTGCCCAAAATGCGGTCTGGCCTGTGGAAAAGAGCAGTACATCTGTCCTTGCTGCCTTTTTCATTTTGTGGGCAGTGCTCCTTCTTCAAGAGAGTCTCGCTACAGGAGGGCTAAAACAAAGGCACGGAAAACAAAAGGCTCAATGAGGCGATGAAAGAGTTTCAGAGATAAGAACCGGATCCGCCGGGGAGGTCCACGGGAATTGAGGGCTTACCAACTGTTACATTTGGCAAGCCCTTTTTTGCTATTTCGTCAAATTGGGTTGAATGGGATGCAGAAGGTCAAGGGCGTTCAATGAGGATGCATAGGGCTCAGGAGGCATCATAGCCGGCTATTCAACAACTCAACTGCGTCCCCTCCCCTCATGGGATACCAAAATCCTTTAATGGAGATAAATGGATTCGTTCTAAGCCCCAAATCCAAGGCTTCTGGAAGCCTTCTCCCCGGCATCCTTGACGACGGGAATAATTTTTCCCTTCACTAACTCGTCGGTCATACGAAAAGATGGACCGGGAACGGAGATTCCCC
>SMTZ1_10001011_pt1 | contig 27698 bp, 37 predicted proteins | sample DeeMarSWOR136_30_FD_25667 | JGI IMG/M metagenome (IMG submission 25667)
TTTTTAAATTTTCTGTAAAAAAATCTTTGTTAAAAAAAAATATATATTGTTTTTCCATATTTAGCTTTGTTTTTTAGGTTTGGGTTTAAGGATATTTTTGATTATGTACTCCTTCCCCTTCTCTATTATTAACTTTTTCAGCTCATCGGTTTTTTCCCTGCTCACAAAGGTGAACACCGGAAACCGCACCTTTTTCCCCGTATCTGGGTCGATACCAAAGAGGGTAGGCAACCCAAAAAACCAAGAGTCCTTTTTCTTTCTAACAATCACGCCTCTTAGATCAGCATCTATCTTGGGCAAATACACATGGAGAGAGCCTTTGAGTATTTGCTTTTCATCATTTCTTTCCATTGCGTAGAATTCTACAATTTCAATGTCCATTTTGTTCTCCTTGTTTGGCTTTTAATCTTTAAGAAATTCGTGCAGTATATGATATTCGAAAAAAAAACACCAATAAAAAACCCCGATTTCTCGGGGTGCGTTGTCATCAACATATGATCGATTAGATTTTATTTTTTCAGATGTTTCTTTTTTCTCTTTAGTCGACCATTGTGGGGAATTCATTCTCCTCTTGTTTTTTTATTTCTTCTTTTATAATTCTAACAATTTCTTTTCGAATTTCTTTTCGAAAATTTTTCATTTTTTCCACTTCTTTTTGAATAAGCGAAACGAGTTTGCCTTCTTTTATTTTTTCTTTCATCGCTCTTGCTTCTACTGCTTGTTCGAATTTATTGTGTTTTTTTTGATCAGAAATTGTTTTTATTTTAGATGCGACTTTGGCAGTAGAATAAGCCAACGCTCCTAAAATGCCGATACTTACTACTATTAATCCGACTTGTGAAAGAAGTGGCATAGCAAAAAACATTGTAGCCGATGCAAGTGCGGCCCCAACAGCAATGATTATCGGGATTGCTATTTTAGATATTTGCTTACAGATAAACGAGGGTTGAGAATAAAATTTTTGATTTATGTCTTTAGCGTCAGTTAAAACCGCACATTCAACAACATCCGAGTTAAAGCTCATATTATACCTCCTTGGCACAGATAAAGGGATGCCCCTACCTTAAAGAAACCACACAGTTGATTTCTTTTCAATACCAAGAAAATATTTTTAAAAGCCTTAACTAAACTGGCTTAAGAGTTTATATCCTAAGGCGATAGGATATAAACTCTTCTAATGTGCTTTTACGCCTCTTAGGCTTTTTTTTCTCGTATTTTTTTGGCGTTGTTCGGACAGTTCTTTACATGAATATGTTTTGTGGGACTATCTATTATCGTAATAACACCACCGCTGTCAGTATATGCCTCACAAATAGCAAAAGCCGAAATCATGCAAATTACTAACAATAATTTCATTTATACCTCCTTAATCTGAAGAGACTCTCCAATATTCTACAGAAGAGCCTCTATATTGTTCTAAATCAATATCTTTGAGTTCGGGAATTTTAGCATAATTAATGTTTCCTTTTCGACAAATTTTGTTAAGTCGTATCCCAAAACCAACAGAATTTTGTCCATTAGATTTTGCGACAAGGTTTTCCAAAAGTTCCTTTTCTTTTTTTTTGTTCCTCTCTAATTCTTGCTTACATTTTTTTAACTCTTCAGCCAATTTTCCCCACTCCTCATCGTTTTGTTGAACGTAGTCTTTATCGCTCAATTTTGGCGGACTAAATTCCTTCAAACATCTTAGAAACTCAAATTCTTTTTCTATGAGTCTCTTAATATATTCATCATCTCTATCAACCCTTACATGTGCGCTATCGCTCTCATGAAAGCTATAGTAAGAGATCGAATCAATCCCCACAACGGCCATTTGATGTTGCAGTTGTGGGTAATATTTCTCCGGCACCTTTCCTTTGCGAGCTAACGAGTGATCTTCTTTTCCCGAACACTTTATCTCAACAACATGTTTTTCATCAAGAGAAATTCCATCAAGACTTGCAATCATCCATTCATATTTTTTGTGCTGAAGAACTTTCGGAAAAACGTTTATTCCTGTTTTTTTTATAAATTCATCTCTTGCAAACGGTTCGAGGTTTTTTCCTCTTTTCATTGCAAAATTTTCTTTCACATCTTCAAAACCCATCTTAATGCGCCAAAGTTGGTATGGAGTATTAAAACCAATCCCCATAATAGAAGGAGCATCAGAAGAGCCTATTTTTAAAGATCTGAAATTTTTCCATTCTTGCGTATTTTGTTTCATCTTTTCTACCCTTGGTTTACTTTTATGTGTTCGACAACGTTTTCTTTAACTCGATCACGTGCCACCTTTAAAGTGTTATCAATGACTTTTATTGGAAATTCTTCTAATTCTTGAAACCCCTCTTTCTGCATGTGCTTTTCTATTCTTTTTTTTAGATCGAGATCTTTTTCTAGAAATTTCTCCAATAATTTTATTTTATTTTTGTCTGCGCTCTCTTTATTTTGTTTTTCTCTATACGATTTAGTAGCCGCCTCTCCATCATCATCGTGAGTTGAAACGCCAACTATAGCCGCCAAAGAATAGCGCCTCATGTAGGTTATCGCCGATCCCACACTTTGTGGATCAGGCTTAACGTTTGGGATAGGAGAAAACGATCTTATCCATTGCCCACTTTCGTGTGCCAAGGTGGTTATAAGAACCGTTTTTTCCTCGATCTTGTTAAGTGTTTGAATGACAGCAAACCCGTTTTTAAATAAGGCATCTCTACATGCGTCCCAAATTGATGTGAGATCCGCATATTTCGATTTAAAGAAAGGATTTAGATTCTCTTCTTTTGCTTTTAAAACAGAACCCTGAGCCTTTGAAAGGGCCTTTACGAGTTCATTTATATTTTCGCTTTGCATATTTTTGTTGCACATTTTGCCCTCCTATTATATTGCTTGCATTTTTGTTAAATTGACTGCCTGTTGAAAAAAATCATGCTCAATAATTTTTTTAGGTGGCTTTTTTTGAATTAGAAGCGGTTGCAAATCGTTAAATTCTATTCCATAATCTTGAGCTAGAAAAAAAAGTTTCTCGGCTATGAATTCTGTATTTAGCTCTTTATCATCGCTATAAAGCGCCTCTATCAGCTCTTTAATATGATCACGATTAGAATTATGATTGTGAGGACAAAGCTCCTCATATTGCTCTGAAAGGTCTTCCTCTTCATAATATGATGAATTGTATGGTGATAAATATGATGAAAACATTTTAACTCCTTGTGTGAAAAAATTTATTTTCTGTTTTCAATATATAAAAGATCTGGATTTTTTTCAAGAAAAATGATAAAAAAAGAAAAATTATAACCCAAAAAACCAAGGAGGAGTCGATGAAAAGGCCAAGGGGAAGACCAAAGAAATTTAAGGAAAAAACCGTTGCTATATCATTCAGGATACCAACAACGGTGTTTGAAAATTTAAAACTGATGGAGTTCGCAACTGGCATTTTTTATACAAATTTAATGTCAGATTGTCTGGAAAAACATCTATATAGGAAGGCAGAAAAATATGGCGCTATACGAAAAAAGCTAGTAGAAATCGCCAATGAAAAAAAGAGGGAAAAGAGATGAAAAAAACCCCGCAAAAAAGCGGGGTAACGAAAACAAACATCTAACACACAGAAGTGTGGAATGTGAAACTAAAATACTCGATCAACGAAAAAAAAGCAACCACTTTTTCATAAAAATGGAGAAATTCCTCCAGTAGATTGCCAAACTCGTGCCATAGAAACGGCTCACGCAGTGTTATGATTGCTTTTTTATCTTTCATTTCCAAGTTCGAAAATGTATACTTAAAAGTAACAAAAGAGGTGTTAATATGGCACAAACAGCAAGAATTTCAAGTCGTAGCGATTCGATCATTCAAGAGATGATTTCGCTAACAGGCTTTTCTAAGGTTGAAGTTATCGAACATGCCTTGGAGACCTATAGAAGAAACGAAAGAATGCGACTAATGAATGAGGCATATCAAACCCTTAAATCCAATAAGTCCGCATGGGAAGAAGAGCTAAAAGATCGTGAAGAACTGGAAGGAACTATAGCCGATGGCTTTGAAGAAGAATAACCCAATTCAAGGCGAGATTTGGCTTTTTGATCCTGACTTTTTTATTGAAATATAAGAAAAGAACATACATATTCGACACCATGGGACCTTTTTAGTGCTAATTTAGCACGTTTTGTCACCAATGATCAGCTCGATACACACCAAGCTATTTTAGCTTGGTCGGCTACGGAACCGTTGCTAGAGCATGCGGTATCGAGATTAAATAAACTGGCAAGTGGAAAAGATCGTGTTTCCAGCTTTGGGTTAAACCAAAGACGGAGCCAGTCGCATGCTAAAGAGGAATCGTTATCAGTTGAGGCGGTGGATGTTGTAGACGCTTCGTCGAGAGCCACTGAGAGATTGATAATTAGTCCTTAGAACCCCCTGGATTTATCCATGGGGAGGTTCAGAAAATGAAAAACTGTATCGGGGAAACCAAAACCCTAAATCGAGGAAACTAAAACCCTAAATCGGGGAAACTAAAACCCTAAATGAGGTAAACCAAAACCCTAAATACTGAACCTCCCCATGGAATTTGCGCAACAGGCTGTTGCGTAATTGGAGTTTTTGGGTATTCCCTATAAAATCATACAACTGAAAATGGAATCCTCTGATTTCAGTTGTACGATTTTTCCGTACAACGATATGCATGAGGTGTTGAACGAAAGGCCCTCAAAAAAAGAGGGCCAAATCTTTTGCTAGAGAACAATGCTAGCAAAAGACAGGATGCCAAAATTGGTAGATTTAAATCAAGAAAAAAGAAAAGGTTTTGTGTGTTGCCTTTATACCAAATAAGAAAAAGGGGGCAGACACGAATGCCTGTCCCCACAAACAAACTTAGAAAATAACTTTTCCAAGGAGTCCATAAGTTCATCCGATGGGTCTAAACTGGGTAAATTGGGTCTAACTTCCTGATTTAGCAAAAACACCCGAACTAATAAAGCTCGGCATCTTTTCGGACGAATAACTCTAACTAAGTAGTCTACAACATGACACGCCACCTAACTTTAAGTCAAGAAAAAAATTTTAGTAAAAAAAAAGAGGAGACAAACATGAAAGTTTGCCCCCCTCTGTAAAAGGAGTTTTTAAAATGACCCATCCGAAAGTTTTAATCAAGAAAAATGTTGTGGTAAAAAGAACAATTATGCTAAACGAGAGTCTTATAAAAAAAATGGAACAGACACGAATGCCTGTTCCACAACAAAAAGAGTCTTTAAAATGACACGCCACCTAACTTTAAGTCAAGAAAAAAAAGAAGAAAAATTCTCGATAAATCAAATTTTCCAAATGTCTGCCAGTGAAAATGATTTCATCCACACAGAAAAGATTTATGTTGATATCGCGGAAGATAGATTATCCGGAGATGTTCTTGCAAGATTAATCTATTGGTTTTCTCAAAGCAAAAAAAATGAGCAAGCGGAGGCGAAAGTAAAGTTTGGTGATTATTTGTGGGTAATTAAGCGTGATGAGGATTGGTAGGAAGAGCTAAGAATAACAAAAAAGCAGATGATTAGGATTAAGAAAAAACTGAAGGAAAAAAATCTAGTGATCACCGAAACACATCTTTTCCAAAATCAGACGGCGACATTCTGGCGATTGAATTATGATGTTCTGGCTAAGAGTATTGCCATAAAAAACAATTAAGATAAACAAGAATCTATAAAAAAAGGGCAAACATGAAAGTTTGCCCCCAAAAAGGAGTCTTTAAAATGACACGACACCTAACTTTAAGTCAAGAAAAAAAAGAAAAAAATCCACAACAACTCTTTCCTGGATTTTGGATCCCAATAGAAATTTGGAAAATAGAGGGAATAACAACCCTCGAAGCCATGCTCCTTTCTATGATAGACTATTTGCATTGCAAACAAGCCGGCGGTTGTTTTGCTTCGAATGCTTTTCTAGCAGAAAAACTGAAAGTGAAAGAAAACACTATAAAAAAAGCCCTGGTAAAACTTCGACACATGGATCTTGTTGAGAATCTTTCTTTTGAAGGGAGAAGACGGATAATGAGGGCTAAAATCCATGAATATCTTGCAGTAAAGGTGGATTTAAATCCATCCCTGAGATTAATAAAAACCCGCCCTTCTAAAAAGGTGGATAAAAATCCACCCAACATCCCAAAGGTGGATAAAAATCCACCCTTTAAGAGCGAAACCCTTCCAGCTCAACAACTTAATCAATCTATCCCAAAGGTGGATAAAAATCCACCCAACATCCCAAAGGTGGATAAAAATCCACCCAACATCCCAAAGGTGGATAAAAATCCACCCTTTAAGAGCGAAAGCCTTCCAACTCAACAACTTAATCAATCTATCCCAAAGGTGGATAAAAATCCACCCAACATCCCAAAGGTGGATAAAAATCCACCCAATAGGTGGATAAAAATCCACCCTTCAACTAAAAACAATACCTATTATAAAAAAGAAGATAATAAAAAAGATCTCTCTAAAGAGAGATCCAAAAAGTCGGAGCCAAAGGCTCCTCCTTCCCCTCCCCCCAAAAAAACAAAATCTTCTCCTTCAAAAAAGATAAATCAGGTGATCAGGCTTAAATCAGGAGAGTATGAAGAGCTATGCGAAAAGTTTGGCGAAAAAAAGGTTAAGACCTCCATTGAGGAAATGACCGACTACTGTCTTGCCCACAACAAAAGATACAAGGACTACGCGGCAGCATTAAGATGTTGGATGAGAAGAGACCAACAAAAAAATAGCGAACAGTCTCCAGTTAAATTCGCAAAGGAGGTGTATCGAAAACTAAAAATGAAAGGATATGATAATTGCGAACTTCTCCCAAACGCAATTGCATTCATCAAGGGAGGACATGCTGGGGGTGTCGATGAATTTTTCTATAGCGATAGGCTGTTTAAAGATAAGCTAGAATTATTTCTGGAACGCCCATATTTCCAAGGAATTTTAAAGGAAGAATGGGGGATGGGGCAAGGATGAAGATAATACTTAAGGGCGAGCCCATACCCCAAAAAAGGCACCGAACGGCTGTGAGAGAAAATCGCGCACACATTTATGATCCCCAATCTGGTTTAAAAAACATGGTCTCAAAAAAAATAAAACACCTGGCTTTGTTGGAGCTTTATGAGGAAAAAAACGAAATCGACGAGAATGCCCTTTATTTGGCTTCTAACGAAGTTTATTATGTGGCGGTGTCATTCTATTTCTCACCCCCCAAAAGCGCGACACGGGCCAAGCAAACGCTATCTACGTGGAATTTAGAACACCATAACATTAAGCCAGATCTTGATAATCTATCAAAATTCTATTTAGATGCCGGAAATGGAATTCTATGGGAAGACGACAGGCAGATAGCAAAACTGAGTCTTGAAAAAAAATACGCAAATGAGCCAAGAGTAGAGATAGAGGTGAAAAAAGTGAACGGCTGCAAAATTTCTAATACAACAAAAGATGTGCTTCAAATTATTAGCAAAAAACAATTTTCCGAAATTGTTGATGAAATTCTTTTATATGCAATGGAAGAGACACGAGAAAAATATGATCAAATAGCGAAAATCTTGATCTGTTTATCAAAATATCATAAAGAATTTTCTGCAATAAATCGCAAAATACTAAAAAAAACAGAGGAAAAAAATGATAATTAGAAATTTTCAAATAATCGATAAAGGATTTCTTAAAGCGCGTTTCGACGTTTTTTTACCAACTTTAGGAATGACAATACGCGATGTTTTGCTTATGCAAAAAGGAGAAGCGAAATGGACAAACTTCCCATCGAAAACATATGAAAAAGACGGCAAAGAAAAAAGAGTTCCAATGATTTTTCTAGAGCCAGAAAGAAAAAGATCTTTTGATGAAAAATGTTTGGAAAAAATAAAAAATAAAGATTTTGAAAGTCCCGACCTCAAAGAAAGCGATAGTTTTCGGCCACAGGAGAAATAAGCATGAGCATCCTTTTTGAAATAAGCGTCCTACTTGAAATAAGGGAAATAATCGAAGTGGGTTTTGAAAAAACAGACGCCCTAGAACAAGAATTACAAAAAAAATATAAAGAATGTTTGCAAAATTATAAACAAAATGATTTTGAAAATCCTTTTAATAAACGTGTTGTGGCAGATGTATTGAGAAGAGAAAAAAAATTAATAGATCTAATGAGAACACAAAAAAAATTAAAAAATCATTATGAAACCGTTCTTTCGATGATACTAGAGGTATTGACAAGAAATTGAGGGGGTTAAAATGCCACTAAAAAAAGGATCTGGAAAGAAAACAATTAGCAAAAATATTTCAGAGATGATTCATGCTGGATATCCACGAAAACAGGCAATAGCGGCATCTCTTTCATATGCCAGAAAAAGCTCAAAAAAAACAAGAAAAAAGAAAGCCCCAAAAAGGCCTTTAAAGAAAAAATAAGGAGTTTTTATGAAAAGCTATATAGTAACATTTTATTATGAAGACAATACAACATTTCAATCCGTGGTTCCGGAAAATTTAATTGATCAATATATCAAATCAATTAAAGACGAAGAACCTTTTTGGAATGAAAATAGAACATATGGGGCATTATTTTTTAAAACGGCGCTTAAACGAATACAGATTACAGAAAACCAACAAAAATAAAAAAACAACAAAACAATGTCTAACACAAATTTTTGGAAAATAGAAAAAAGAAAAACAGCAATTCTTAAAGATTTTAATCACAATCCAAGAATAATTGGAAAAAAATACTACGAATTATTAAAAAAGAATATTAAAAAATACGGACTTATAGATCGCCCTTTTATTAATACAGATAATACCATTATTGGCGGCCATCTACGCACTCAAATTTTGCAAGAGCTTGGATTAAAAGAGATAGAAGTCTTTGTTGCTCCAAGAAAATTATCTCTACAAGAGATGAAAGAACTCTGCATAAAACACAATAAAATTGTGGGAGATTGGGATTTTGATATTTTGGCAAATCAATATGAATTCGATGATCTTATGCAGTGGGGATTTGAAGAGAAACAATTTGTAGAAGAAGAAAAAAGAAAAAGAAAAACAAAGCCAAAATTTGTCATTGAATTTGTAGACAAAGAAGACCTCTCTTTATTTATTAAAAAACACCACCAACAAATTTTAGATTTAACAGCAGATATGAAAACAAAAATTAAACTATTAGGAGTAGAAGATGTGTAATTTTAAACTAGCTCCCATTAGAGAAATCCAAAAAGGGGCGTGGCGCGCACAATTTTTTAATATCGATCACGTAATCTCGTTTTTTGTAAAAGAAAACGTTTTAAAGACGAAATATACTGTATGCGCAAAATTTGTAGGAGAAGAAAATATCGAAGAATTAGCCATTTTTGATTCTTTTAATGATTCAATATATTGGATTATTAAAATCACCGGAATGGAAGACAATGAGTAAAGAAAAAAACAAGGGCGGAAGACCAGTATATTGGACAAAAGAAAGAAGAGAAAAACTGTGTGATGATTTTGAAAAATGGATAACCATCCCGAATAATGTGTGGTTTAAAGATTTTGTCTGGGAACAGAACATGCATATGGATAGTTGGTATAAAATTGCAAAAGAAAATGAGAGGTTACAGGGTATCATTAAGAAAGCTAAATTAAAACAAGAAAACTTTCTTGTAAAAGGCGGCCTTTTTAACAAGCTAAACGGCGCGTTTGCTAAGTTTATTTTGCAAGCAAATTATCCAGAAAAATATGGAAATGTCGATAAAAAGGAAAAAAGAGAAACAATTATTAACATTAATTCTACACGTTTTTCTGTAGAAGAGGAAGGCGAAGGAGAGGAAAAATGAAATATTTTTTAATGGTGAATAACCATAATTATCCTTGTAGAAAAAGATACTTCAACACAGAAAAAGAAGTATATACTTTTCTCAAATTTCTAAAAAGAGAAGGGCCCGTAGATAAAAAGGGAAACATCTTGCCCATGAAAAACGAGAAGGATTATTTAATAAAACATGTCAGCATTATTAAAATCGATGAAAGCACGCTTCCATATTATAGAACTATGTTTATATCATCAACAGGAGACTATTTTCCAGATGAACTCGATAAAAAACAAGTTATAAAATACTTAAAAAAAAGCGGCCTTAGTCAAAAATCTATAGAGTCTTATTTAAAAAAGGTTTGTAAAAAACCGGAAGAATTAAACGAATATTTAAAAAAAATAAATCAAACAAAAACGCCAATAAAGTCGAAGAGAAGGCCAAGGGGAAGACCAAGGTTAAAGAAAAAAATCACAGAAAACAAAAATGGCTCAAACGCTAAATATAAAGCTGCCGCATAATTTTATTCCAAGAGTTTATCAACTCCCTCTTTTTCGGGCCTTGGAAAGCGGAAAGAAAAGAATGGTGTGTCTCTGGCATCGTAGAAGCGGTAAAGACATCACTTCTCTTAATCTTACCATACAGCAAATGGTGCATAATGTAGGGGTCTATTTTTATATTTTTCCTACCTATAATCAGGCGAGAAAAGTTATCTGGGACAGTCTCACGCATGAGGGAAGGCGTCTTTTAGACTATTTTCCAAAAGAACTAATAGAAAATATAAATCATAGTGAGATGAAAATTCGGCTGCTTAATGGATCTCTATTTCAGCTAGTTGGTTCTGATAACTACGACGCTTTGATGGGAACGAATCCTAAAGGCGTCGTTTTTTCTGAATACGCTCTACAAAATCCAAAGGCTTATGAATATATAAAACCAATTTTAACAGCAAATAAAGGGTGGGCTATATTTATCTCCACCCCTCGAGGTAAAAATCATTTTTATGAGCTATGGACAATGGCGCTAAAGAATAGAGATTGGTTTTGTGAAAAGGTGACAATAGACGATTCAAAATTTATATCAAAAGAAGATATAGAAAAAGATATACAAGAAGGAATGTCGGAAGAAACGGCAAATCAAGAATATTTTTGCTCTTTTTCAAAGGGCGTGGAGGGAACATATTATGGTAAATTGGTTAATAAATGTTATTTCTCAGGTAGGATCTCTAAAGTACCTTATGATCCTGCTTGTTGTGTTGATACTTTCTGGGATCTTGGTTTTGGCGACAGCACTGCTATTATATTTGTCCAACAGGTTGGCAAAGAAATTCATATCATCGACTGTTATGAAAATTCCGGAGAAGGGCTCTCTCACTACGCAAAAATCCTGCAAGAAAAAAAATACATCTACGGCTCCCATTTCGGACCCCATGACATCGAAGCCGGAAGCCTCTATTGGGGAAAAAGCTTAAAGAGCTATGCCAAAGATTTAGGGATAAATTTTATAACGATTCCAAGACAATCTATAGAATATGGAATCGAATGTGCAAGATCGATTTTTTCTTATTGTTGGTTTGATGAAGATAGGTGCGCGCGTTTGATTAAATGTTTAGAGAACTATCATAAAAATTATAACGATAAAATGGGTTGTTATAGCAACACCCCGTGCCATGATTGGTCTTCTCATTTTGCGGATTCTTTTCGCTATATGGCAACAGCGAAGAGAGGAAGATTGCAACAACAAACAAAATTAACTCCCGAAAAAATAAGGGATATGCGCCAAAAACACATGGCAATAAAACCGATAGCAGCATAACAATAACAATTAGAGAGGAAGATATGGCCACAGAATATGATTTAAAACAAGAAATGGCGTCCCATTATAAAGAGAGCCAGTCTCTTTTTCAGCAGTATTGGTATCAGGCGGACCAAGATTTAAAAATGACGGTCGGTCAGCAAAATTATTGGAACCAATTGCTGGGAATAAATTCTAAAAACCAAAGACTATTACAATTTAATAAGTGCCTTCGGATTATGAATTTAATAGGAGGTTATCAAAGAAAAAATAGAAATGTTAGCATCTGTGTTCCTAGAGAAAATTCAGATCAACAAACCGCCGATCAATTATCTGGTCTTTTAATGTGGGCCATGAGCCAAGACGGAACATATGAAAAAATTTCAGAAAATTTTGAATCTTCAATATCTACTGGTTTTAATTTAATGCGAGTGTGGATGGATTTTCGCGATGATTCAAAAAATGGAGACATAAGAACAACCAGGGTTCATTACAATCAATTTCTTATGGACCCTTATTGGAGAGAGATGGATCTTTCTGATTGTAATTGGATTTGGCAAAGAACTTATATGAAAAAAGAAGCAATTAAGGCGATCCTTCCCGATAAATATGATTCTGAAATTGATAAAATGAAAAAAATAGACAAACATCGTGATGGGAAATTTCTATATATGCCCGAAAATAGGCAGCCATATAACGCAGATTTTCTCTCGTATGATGAATATTGGAAAAAAGAATTTGAGCCAACAAAAAAATTGTTAGATAAAAAAACCGGGGATGTTAGCGATCTTCCAAGAAAAATGGATAACGAAAGGCTGAAGTTTTTTCTTAAAATGAATCCCGATGTACAAATAATCACCGTAAAAAAACCTACCGTTCGATTGTATGTTGTTGTTAATGATCAGCTGATTTATGAAGAGCAGGCTCCATATGGAATTGATAGCTTTCCATATGTTCCTTTTATCTGTTACCACTTTCCGGATACCAATGATTATTCATATAGATATCAAGGAGTTATTAGAAATGTTCGGGATTCTCAAATAGAATTAAATCACCGCAGAAATAAGATGTTAGACATTATAGACAGCCAGATTAATTCTGGTCTTATTGTTAAAGAGGACGCTCTTGTAGATCCTGAAGATGCCTTTATGGCAGGACAGGGGCGCGCCTTATTTGTTAAAGAAACAGCCAATATAGCAGATGTACAGCCAATACCAGCACCAAATCTTCCTCCCGGTATGTTTGAATTACAGAAGATTTTAGATGATGAGATAATGAATATTTCAGGAGTTACGGAAGAGCTTTTTGGAGAGGCAGACGGAAGGGATACTTCTGGAATAATGATCCAGCTCCGAATGGGGGCCGGCTTAGTCTCTCTTCAAACGATATTTGATAGACTAAGATTATCGCAAAAAATGTTAGGAGAACTATTTATAGAAATGATTCAGGCTAATTTTTCTGCTGGCAAAGTTAGGAGAATCTTAAATGAAGAGCCAACGCCTCAATTTAAGGATCAAGAGTTTCAAAAATATGATTGCGTCATTGAAGAGGGACTGCTTACCAGTACGCAGCGTCAGCTCCAATTCGCTCAATTATTGCATCTTAGAGAGCTTGGAATTCCAATCTCTTCAGAAATCTTGCTTGAAACGTCTACTCTACAAAATAAAAATAAACTTATCGAAGATATCAAGCAAAAAGAAGAGCAACAAGCAAAAATACAACAACAGCAGATTCAACAACAAATGTATCATCAAGCGCTTCTTACTAGATCTGTTGAAGCTAAAGCACAAAATGATTTTGCCGCGGCACAAGAGCGTCAGGGTAGAACAATATCAAACATCGGTCTTTATGCTGAAAGAGAATCTGAACAAATTAAAAATATGGCTGCTGCCGCACTTAATAATGCGAGAGCGATGGCGGAAATTGCAGGATTAGAAGATGATAGAGTGATAAAACTTGCAAATTTTATATTACAACTTCAAAGAGAGCAACAATTGCAACAAGCAAACGTAGATATTAAGGGAGTTCAAGCGGCGGAATTTGTTGGAGAAGATGTTGATATAGCAAAACAAAAAACAAAGCTTCCAGAAACAGAAAAACCTCCACAAGAAATTTCAAGAGATGAAGAAATTCCTCTTGAATTTAGGGGGTAAACATTAAAATTAATATGTGTTTTAAATAAATTAATGACACATTCCATTGATTGTGCGAAAACGCGCAGCAACACAAAGGGGAAAAGAAATGAAAAATCTAAAAAAAGGATCCGGTAAACATAAATATGATAAAGGATATACCGGAGGCACCTCAAAAGCGGGCGCAGGCGATATGAGGGGTAACGATTTTGATAATATAAAAAATAAAATAAAAAATGACGATAAGAAAAAGATCGGTCGTCAACGATCTAATAAATATTAAATTTTTTAAACGAAACAACATTTAACACAGTGGCTCAAGAAATTGGGGAAACTCGCGACCAAATGGGTCGCGATCTCATGAAAAGAATAGAAAAAATCATCAACGACACCCGGGCGGATAAATATTATATATTAGTGCATGGGAAGCCCTTTCCAAATTGTTCAAATATTATTAAATTAAAATATATTACCATGACAAAAAAGCCTTCCATGATGTTATCTTGCATGCTTTTCGAAGTAGATAATACAAAAGGCTATCTAAAACTTTTATGGGCTCTCCCGGGTGATTGGCCATTAATTGTTGTAGACAAACAAGAACCTGTTCCAGAGACGATCGCGAGCTATGATCGTCTTGATAAGGTTATCAAACTTAAAAAGGCAGACAGATTCTTTGAAGAGGAGTTTGCTTAGGTGTCGCCGACCAATCGGGCGATTTTTTTTTGGCTGTAAGTGTTTCGCCACCACATAAAGGAGAAAAAATGAAAGAGGAAATAAAACAAGAATCGGTAGTGCATAAAGAAGACGAACAACCTGCTCAACAGGTCGCCGTTCAATCTTCTCAAGAAAACACAACTACAGATCAAAAGCCGCAGGAAAAACCCAAATCCGATCATGATCTCAATTGGAAAAAAGCAAGAGAGATTATGAAGGCGCAATCGCTAAAAATTTCAGAACTCGAAGCGCATGTTAATAGGCTTAATATGCCAAAAGAAAAAGACGAGTTCGAAAATGTTGATAAAGATGACTACATAACTTTTGAGCAAGCACAGCGCGTAGCTGAAAATGCCAACAAAAAGGTAGAAAAAAGAGCTCAGGAAATAGCATCTCAAATTGTCGAGGAAAGATTGCAAGTAGTTGAAGGTGAAAGACTCGAAGAGAAGACAAGGGCTAAATATCAAGACTATGATTATGTAATTGATAATTTTGCAATACCGATGATTGAAAAGAATCCAGCACTAGCGAATGCGATTAAATCTTCTCCGAATTGGGCTGAAGTAGCCTATAGGTTTGCAAAATCCTCTCCTGAATATGAAGCAGAATTAGCCAAGAGACAAAATTCCCAAAACCAACAAGATGTCGACAAGGTTTTAAAAAACCAAGAAAGGCCGATACCTTCAAGCGCTGCGGGATCTTCTCTTAAGAGTCAGGTAGAACAATTTGCAACCCTTTCACCAGAGGAGATTTGGAAAAGAGCGAAAGAATACGCTAAAAAAGCATAGCTAGTCAAAGGATTCTCTTTAATGGAGGATTAAATGACTATCACGACCACAGCCCTGCTTCCACCCCCTGTTCAGCAATGGTTTGATAATGTTTTGTTATCTAGACCTATGCCAAATCTTATTCATACTAAGATGGCAATGCAAAAAGAACTACCGGAAAGAAGCGGGAGAACTGTTAGATATCGTCGATACACCAATCTTGCCACAGCAACAGTACCTCTGCCCGATTCAGGATTAACTCCACCAGGGCAGGTTCTTAATGCTACTGATATAGATGCTACAATTGACTGGTACGGAACTTTCGTAACGATAACCGATCAGGTTTCGATTATTAATGAAGATCCGGTTTTAAATCAGTCAGTAAGTCTTCTTGCGCAATCAATGCGAGAAACTGAGGATGAACTTACACGTAACATGTTGGCGGCTACGGCTGCTGCTGTGAACTGCACTAATGGTGTAAATGGCGATAATCCTACAGAAATAACACGAGCAGATATAGATGTAGTTGTTCAAACGCTTCTTAACAACGATGCTATGTTCATTTCGGACAACATCGAAGGCGAGAATAAATTTGGCACTACTCCTGTTCGCGAAGCTTTCTGGGGGATGATGAGCACTGCGGTTCTTGATGATCTCGAGAACACAGTTGGATTTATAAGCCAAGCACAATATCCAAATAATATGAATGCGTTGAGATCTGAATGGGGTTCTGTAGGAAATGTTCGTTTCCTATATAGCTCACTTGGATCTGCAACAGCTTTAGCATCTTTGAACGGAAACACTGTTTACAATGTTTTTGTAACAGGCTCTGAAGCTTATGCTTGCATTCAATTAACAACTGAGTCTGCGGAATTTATATATACTCCTCCAGGAGGACCCACAGACCCACTTAGAAGATTGCAGCTTGGTGGTTATAAATTCGCTCAAGTACCTAGAATATTAAACGATGCGTGGATTTTTAATTTACGCTGCACCCACTCATAAGGAGGTAAATTATGCCTACTGCTGAACAACAAGTTGTTTATGGCCATTACACCTCTGACGGTGCGCCTAGAAATATAAATCCCGGATTTACTCCACATGATTTTCATACATGGAACGAGACTCAACAAAATTCAACTGCAAATCCATCTGTAAATAAAGAATGTTGGTATTTACACGGCCAAGCGGCTAATAGTGCATATACTATTAGAAATACGGCCGGAGCCGCTACTGATGAGCATCAATTTATTGCTGCCGGCGGTTTTAGGCCATATACTGGCATTGAAGAAGTATTAGATGGTGCTGTTGTAGGAACCGCCTTAACAGCGGCTACACCAGTAGTGGCCACTTCTGTGGCACATGGATTTTTGGTTGGGGACATTGTAAGAATATATACCACAACCGGGATGCTACAAGTGGCCGGTCTTGATTTTGTAATCACGGTAGTTGGGGGAGCTAATAATTATACTCTTGGAACTATTCCAGGAGCTGGTTTTGCTGCTGCTGCTACTGCTGTTACTGCTCATAGAGTGTTCACACCTCGTGCTTATGAGCCCGGGGCTAGAATAGTCACAAATGTGACGGCCGCAAATCCAGGCGTGGTAACTACAAATATCAACCATAATTATCAAACTGGCGATAGAGTAAGGATTATCATTCCTGCTATTTCCGGAATGGTGGAATTAGACCAACAAGTAGTTACTGTGACAAGACTCACAGCCACTACTTTTAGTATTGGTGTTGATACTACGGCATACACAGCATTTGCTTGGCCAACCTCGGCACAAGCTGCTGCTGGTGTGCTTCGTCCACAAGTAATTCCTGTTGGAGAAACTGGACAAGATTTAAGCGATGCAATTGATAATACGTCTTTTCAAGGAATTCATCTCGGAACCAACGTGTGTGGTGCCAATAATGATGTTATTCGTTGGAGAGCAATAAGAGGTGTTACTATTTAGCTAACATTGGCCTAATGGCCACTGGGAAGGGCGAGATTCTCCTTTCTCGCCCAGACCTTTTATAAGAAAAGGAGAGGAGGAAAAATGAATACATTACAAAGAACGCCAAAAGGCGCCCTATATGTGGGAAAACGATCTTCTAAAATTGTAAACAAAAATTCCATTGAGGCTATGAAAAAAGAAGACGATAAGATGGTTACAGGAATTTTTAAAAATTTAGAAAATCCTGGACAAGATGCCTATATTGGATGTCGTCTTTATAAAGGACAGTCTTTATTTTCTAAATGGTTTCAAGATGGAGAAGAGGCGACTATTCCTTTATCTGTGGCAAGACATATAAATCAAAATACCCAATATCCCATTCATGCTTATTTATTAGACGAAAACGGAAACCATGTTAAAGGTACGGGGAGAATGGTTCAACGATATCAATTTACTTCGAGAGATTTCACATAATGACAACGCTGGCCAACATAAGAAGAGCTGTCAGAAATATCACTGGACAAAAAGATGTGAATCAATTGACGGACGTTCGGCTTGATGATTATATTGATGATTTTTATTTAAACGATTTTCCAGAAAGATTAAAAACCCTTCAATTAGAAGAGTATTATAGATTTTACACATCTCCCGATATCGCTACATATGCTCTTCCTGAACAATATCTTCTAATAAGGCCTCCTGCATATGTTGCAGGCAATCAAGTTGGATGGCACCAAGATCCAGAAGCTTTTTTTTCAATATGGCCAGATAGTCGTTTTGAGGAAAATGCTGCTGTAGGAAATGGTGGAACAAATTATGTTTTTACATTGGCGAATATTCCGATTCAACGAGGAACGCTTTTAGTTTCTGATGATACGGAATTTTTTACAGATAACGGAGCTGGCGTTTTAACGGGATCTGGTGGCGGAGCTGGTACAATAAATTATATTACAGGGGCCGTGAACGTAACATTTGCGGTTGGTGTAACTGCACAAGAGACCATTTTCGCTCAATATTATCCTTATGTTGCGGCCAGACCAAGAGATATTCTTTTCTATAATCAACAATTTGAGCTTAGACCTATTCCAGATAAATCTTATGAGGTAAGGGTTTTAAGCTTGATCCGTCCAACTCAAATGACAGCGGCAACATCTTCTCCTGAATTTACTGAATGGTGCAATCTGATTGCATATGGAGCGGCTTTAAAAATATTTATAGAAACCGGTGATTGGGATGAATATAGAAATCTATATCAAATTTTTAATGAACAAAAAAATCTAGCCCAAAGACGAGCATTAAAACAATTGGCAAATCAAAGAACTCAAACGATGTATAGCTTTGGATTAGAAGCGGCCACTACATTATGGCCCACTTACCCCGTGTGAGGAAATTATGGCTGAAAAATGGATTCAAAAAGCAATTAAAAAGCCTGGATCTTTAAGAAAAACCTTAAAAGTAAAAAAAGGCAAAAAAATTCCTGCCAAAAAGCTTGCTGCTGCTGCTAAAAAGAAGGGAGTCACTGGCAAGCGCGCAAGGTTAGCAATGACTCTTAAAAAATTGAGGAAAAAATAATGACCTATAATCCGGCAATTCCTGCTGCAAATGATCTTATAAGTGTCTCTCAAGGAGATATTCAAACAAATTTTACTCAAGCAAATACGATAATAGCAATTGATCACTATGAATTTAATCATGCCACAGTCGCTAATCGTGGCAAGCATAAAAGCGTGGTTTTGCCAGAAGGCGTTGCTATTGTTACTGCCGCTAATGAGGGTGCTCTTTATACAAAAGATGATGGTACTAGACCCGCTTTGTATTATAGGCAAGAAAGCAGTGGCACCGAGATTAAGATGACTGGTATCGATCCCCTTCAAGCAAATAATGGTTATACATTTCTACAAGGAACAACGGCCGGTGGCGGAATTTTATTTCAATGGGGACAAGCCGCTTTTGGAGCTGGAAACAACACAGTTACAGTAAATTTTCCACAAGTTTTTTCGGCAGCGCCATATAGTGTTGTTGCAACTAGACATGCTACAAATCCTGATAATAGGACACTTTTAATAGATCCTGGATCAATGGTTGCGGCAAGTGTCGGTTTTAGAAGATATCATTCAACGGCCGATCATATATTTACTTGGATAGCAATAGGACCTGCATAATGTCATATGAACCTAGACTTATAGCTCCATATTCTGAAAATACCGGTCTTGTAGAAAGATTCAGGCCCTGGCTTATTGGAGACGCTGCTTTTAGTGTTTTAGAAGACGCATATCCTTGGAGAGGAAAGATTCGAAAAAGAGAAGGGTATGAAGATCTTGCCTATGTGCCATCTGAGGCCACTATAATAGCTATTACACAAGCTTCTCCGGCAAATGTCACAGTAGTGGCTATCGGAAATTTACAGGCAGGTGATATTATCACCATTCGAAATGTTGTTGTAGGAATGGTAGAAATAAATGAACAGACGGTTGTTGTTAATAACGTTGTTGGGGCTGCTTTTGATCTTTTAAATCTTGATGGAACAAATTTTGATAGCACCGGCTTTACTGCCTATATTGGTGGCGGAACGGTTCATCTTCCAGTGAATGGTCTTGCGAATTTTTTGGTTTTAGGATCTGAAGATGAGCAATTGGTAGCTTTTACAAGATATAAAGCATCTATTTTTAATGTGGCGACTGGAATTTTTAATAATATCAGCTTTTTTCAGACGACTGGGGCTGCATTATCATGGGCAGGAACTTTAAATGGATATTACTGGTCTGTAAATTATGCAGATTCATTATGGGTTACCAATAATGTAGATCCTATAAGATTTTATAATGGAACTGCGGCCCAAGGCTGGAATAATCAGAGATTTACTACAAACGCAGCTGGCCATCTTGTAACTCGAGCGCGTTTAATAACCCCATATTATGGAAGGCTTCTTATTTTAGACACCACAGAAAATGGTGTAAATTATCATCAAAGAGCTAGATGGTCTCAAATTGGAACTCCTTATGTTCCTGCCACTGGTGGCGATCCTGCGGTTGTAGAACCGGGAAGATGGGTAGGATCTGCAACCAATCAAGCTTGGAGAGATGATGTAGCTGGCCGTGGTGGTTATATAGATGCCGACACCTCTGAAAGAATTATTTCTATTTCAGTAGTTAATGATACTTTGATTGTGTTTTTTCAATTTAGCACTTGGAGACTTAGATATACTGGAAATCAAGTGCTTCCATTTGTATGGGAAAGGATAAATACAAATTATGGAAGTGAAGCTCAATTTGGAACGATAAATTTTAATGATATGGCGTTTACTCTTTCACGAAGGGGAATTATCGGTGCAGACACTAATAATGTGAAAAGAATTGACGATAAAATCCCGGACAGGGCTTTTGAGATAGAAACCGGAGATGCGTCTGAATCTTTGAATATAGTTTCTGCAACAAGAGATTATTATAGAGATATGGTCTACTGGTCTGTTCCTTCTGCCGATGTAAATGCCGAAACTCCTAATAGAATAATTGCTCTTAGTTTAGAAGATGGTAGTTGGTCTATTTTTAATATGCCATTTCGAGTATTTGGGCAATATAAAGAATTTGATGATAGAACATGGGCGATGTTTAATGTTGCTAATAGAGATGAGTGGGAGAATCAAACAGAAAATTATTGGGTGAATCCGTTTTTACAGGACAATGCCCCAATAGTAACAGCCGGCCATTTAAATGGATATGTGTATAGAGCTTTTGAAGATGTATCGGATGGAACGGATGATGGCACTCATTTTAATTTCGATATTCAGACAAAGAGATTTAATCCATATATTTCTCAAGGAAGAGACTGTCGTTTAGAATATGTAGATCTTTATTTAACGTCTACGACTCAAAATATTATTCAAATTAATGCTATAACACAAAATAATCCAGGAAGAATTACAACAACTGCCAATCATGGACTTGTAACTGGAACAGAAATTCTTTTACGAAACATTGAAGGAATGGTGGAATTAAACAATAGAAGATTTGTTGTCACAGTTATCAATGCAACCAATTTTGATATTAATGAAGACACTACAAATTATGCCGCTTATACAGCAAATGGAGAAGTAGTTAATAATGCAGAGATTACCTTTGAGCATTATCTTGATGATAATGACACGGTCCCAATAGTGACGAGAACAGTGACTATATCACATCCCGGGGAAGAGGCTAATTATTATCGTGTATTCACTGGCAATGAGGGAAGATTTCATCAACTTCGTCTTCGTCTTTCAAATTCTCAATTAAATGATAATTTAAAGGGAAGAGCAGGAATGGAGATGCAAGGAATGGTAATTTGGACAAGACCGTCTAGTAGAACAAAAGGAGCTTTATTATGACCTTTGGACCTGTTAATGCCATATCAAATTCTTTGCCAATTGAAATACAGCTTCCCAAAGATCAAAATGATGTTAATTCTGTATTTGCAGAGAGACATCGAATTATTGCTGATGTCGTAAATTTAAAAGAAAATGCTCAGTATGAAGAAAATGAATTACTTACAGCACAACGGTGGTTTACTGCTAACGATAATCAGACAAAAAGATATACCTATAGAAAGGTTTTAGAAACTGGTGTGATAAATGCTGGAGCTACGGCAAATATAGCGCATGGAATTACAGGAATATCTCTTTTTACTAAAATCTGTGGGTGTTGTGTTACGGCAACTCCAGATTATCGCCCAATTCCATATGCTTCTGCTACGGCCGTAAATCAGCAGATTGAAATGAATGTAACTGCCGCAAATGTGGTAATAATAAACGGGGCGGCCGCTCCTCAAATAACGAGTGGTGTTATAATTTTAGAATATATAAAAGCGTGAGGAAAAAATGGGATTTTTTGATTTTTTAACGGGAACGGGGGGGAAGCTTAAACAGGCAAAAGTTTCCCCTGAAGCACAAGAAGCTTTGGAACAACTGCTGAAAGGAGGAATCACGGAAGACGAGCTTTATAACCTCGGAGGAGATTATTTAAAACAACTTTTTAGTGGTGATTATGCCGCTTTTGAGGCTCCTCTTATTGAACAATTCGAACAACAAATAGTCCCTGGCATTGCAGAAAGATTTGCGGGTGTTGGTGGAATGAGTTCTAGTGGTCTTAATCTAGCATTAGCAGAAGCTGCTAAAGGACTTTCAACGCAACTGGGTGCTCAAAGGGCGGGCCTTATGCAAAGTACGCTTGGACAGGCCTTAGGATATGCTGAGGCGCCATATCAACAAATGGCAAAAGGTTTGCAACTACAACCTGAACAATATTATCAACCAGGGAGATCTGGACTTTTATCTGAGCTGTTAAAAGGGCTTAAGTTTAATATCCATAAAACGCTTTAGAAGGATTTTTATAATGATTACTATTTTGCCAAGAGAAGAAGGTTTTGCTGAGGCTTTAGGACAAGCTTTGGGGGGATATGCTAGTTCTCAACTTAGATCTATTTTAGATAGAAGAGCACAGCAACAAAAAGCTGCAGGAATTCAAAAATTCATGAGCTCTCCTGAATATCAAGATATGCCATTAGCACAAAAAGCATCTTTAACAGCCACTCTTTTTGGACCTGAAGTTGGTCGTACTGTTTTACAAGCAGAACAGATGCAACAACGAGGATTATTGCCAGAAGATCCTGAAGAATTGTCTGGATTGTTAAGAAGGTTTGGAATGTCTGAAGAAAGGGCACGAAATATGGCTGATCTTTATAGCAAACTTACTACAGGTGGCAAGACAAAATTTGCCGATATTATCTTCGAAAATATACGAAGAGGTACGCTTGGTCAAGAAATAACTCCGGAACAAATTAGAGATATTGAACCAACAAGACCTATTGTAGAACCTACAGCTAAAATGGCTGATATATCTAGTCAAGAAGTTAAGAGATTCGATTTTCCAAAATTTGATAATTTTGCAGGTATGACTCCGGCCGAAAGCATAAAATTAAAATCAGAATTAAGAAAAGAAAACGCCCCTATTTATAAAGAAAATGTTAACAAATTAAAAGGACATCAGCATGAATATCGCTCTATAATTCAATTAGAGAGATTAAACGCAACTGGAAAATTACCAACAGGAATACAACGTTGGAATGTTGATTGGAAATCCGGCGAACTTCGCATTCCTGCGCTTGCAACACCCGAAACACAACTTTTTGTAAAAACTATTAATGATTTTACAGTTAAAGCCAAAGACACATTTGGAGCGAGAGTCACAAATTTTGAACTTAAAAGATTTATGCAAAGACTTCCAACTCTTGCAAATACCACAGAAGGCAGAAGATTAATTATTGAGCAAATGAAAACGATTAGTGAATTAAATCAAATATATAATGATAGCCTTAAAGAGGTTTATAGAAAATATGGAGCTTCAAATATTGATTCTATACAAGTTGAACAAGTTGCTGAAGATTTAAGAAAAGATAAAGAACAAGCATTAATAAATAAATATGCTTCGATTGTTGCTGAGCAGGATTTACAGACTGAGGAAGATCAGGTGCTTATAGAATTTCAAGGTAAAAGAGGTCATGTTTCAAGAACTGAATTAGACGCAGCAATAAAAGCAGGAGCCCGTGTTTTATGAATAATCAAGACTATGGTTTTACATTTATTCCTGAAGAAGAAGATATTTCAGAACCATCTATAGATACGAAAAAAGAGTTTGGTTTTACATTTATTCCTGAAGAAGAAAGACCAAGTCGTCTTAGTGAATTCTTAAAAGCAGCGGATATAAGAGCTGCTCGATATCTTCAAAGAGGAGCCGAAACAATAGCTGGATTACCTGGTGATATTATTCAACTTGTGAGAAGTATCGGATCTATTTTGCCAGGAGGAGAGATTCCTGCAGAAAAATTGGAGCCTTTAGAGCGTTTTGTAAGAAAAGGATTAGAAGCACTTCCAACATCTCAAGAATTAAGGGCCGTAAGTGCTGAATTAAAACCACAGTTAGAACCAAAAACAAGATTTGAAGAAGCTGAGGATGAGTTTGTGGGTGATGTAACTTCTTTACTTGTAACAAGAATTCCAGCAATAAGATCGATTGGATTGGCCGCTATAGGAAATATTGGGAAACAGGCTGTTAAGGAATTAGGACTTGGTGAAGGAGCACAAGATGCAACTAAAATGGGACTGATGATTTTTGCCGGTATGTTTAGAAAAGGTGGAGGAATAAATACTCATATAGACAATCTTTATTCCGAAGCGAGGGGAACTGTTCCTAAAGGGGCTACTTTTAAATATCCGATGAGCCGCTTAAATGTATTAGAAAAAAACTTAAAAAAGGGAAGCTTAACAGACGCAAAAGCGGCTTCTCTAAAAATTATTGATGAAATAAAGGCTAAGGCTCCTAAAGGAATAATACCAGTAGAAGAGGCTGTTGAATTTGATAGGGATATAAATAGAGCAATTAGCAAAGCATTTGCAGATAAAGCAAAACGAGGGTGGCTAGACCAAGTAAAAAAGACACATACTAAAGCCCTAGATGTATATGGAAAAGAAAATCCGGAGTGGAACAAATATTATAAAGAAGCAAAGCTGGCATACAAAGGAATGGCCACAAGTAGAAAAACAAAAGCTTTCATTAAGAGAAACGTGAATTTAAAAAACGCAGCTCATGCCGCCATGTTGTTAGGAGCAGAAGAATATATTATTCCCGGAGGGCGTGGTTTGAAATTGGGTGCTTTGGGAGCACTCGGTACTTTAACATATATGGGAGAAATAGCTAAAAGACTAGCTAGAAATCCGGCACTTAGACGTTATTATCAAGTTGTCCTCACAGCTTCTTTAAACGAAAATAAAGCTATGTTAGCGAGAAATTTGCCTAAATTAGAAAGAGTTGCCAAAAAAGAATTTGAAGAAAATCCATTGCCTTTTAGGTTCGAGGAAATAGAAGAATATGAAGATTAATCATCAAAATATCCTGCCTCTTTGGCTTCTTGTGGAATTATTAAAAAATTATTATTCATCATTAATATCATTGTTAATGATACACAAATATGCAAAAAAAACAAAGCAAAAAAGATGGAATTATTAAAAAAAATAAAACTTGATAGAAACAAACAAACATCTAACACACGGAGGTAAAAAATGCCATTTCCTTCAGGACAAAATACATTATCATATATGGGTGTGGAGGCTAAAGAACCTCCTAATCTCATAAAAGCACAAAGGGCGCCAACTACTGCTGATCTAAATCACAGGATTGGGACTTTGTGGATAAATCAAACATTAAATAATATTTGGATGCTTACTAGCGTAACCGCTAATACCGCGAATTGGGAACCAATTTCTCAATCGGCTGGTGGTAATGCTCCAACAACAAAATATGTTGTAGACGCAGATGGAACAGGAGATTTTACTACTATTCAAGCTGCTATCAATGCAATACAGGCTTCTGGAACAACAAATGCGGAAGTTTTTGTAAGACCAGGGACATATACTGAAAATCTAACTCTTTATGATAATCTTATCATTACAGGATCAGGACCATATTCTATCATAACAGGTGTACATACTCCTCCAGCATCAGGGGCGGTATTTTTTAGAGATTTACAATTGACATCCGCAACAGACATTGTTACAAGCGCAGCGGCTGGTACCGCCAGAATTCGTTTCACCGATTGCGCTTTTAATTGCACAAACGGTTATGTGGTAGACTGTGCTAGCTGGACAGGACCTATCGATATCTATGATTGTACAACTACTTCAACTGCTGATGGTGGTGTTAGAGTTGCCGCCGCCACTGTTATCGTTTCCGATTCTTTGGTGGGAGCGGGCGCTAATGTCTTCACCATGGTTGGTGGTACTTTAATTATTATTGGTTCACGAATTAACTGCCCAAGTAATCTATCAGGAGCGTGTGCCGCTTCCGTAGACCAGGGTAGCTATATTGGAGGAACCATGACCTTGGCTGGAACCACCGCTTTAGCTGTTCGTGAAAGCATGTTCTCAACAGGAGCTACCGCTGCTCTTGCCCAAGGAAGTGCTGGTGCAGTTACTCTTTCTTGTGTAACCATCACCTCTTCTGCCAATCCTTGTATTACAGGCGCCGGTGCAGGTGCTATTGCTTTATCTGATGTGAATTTCACAAGTAATGCCGCCATGGCAGCAACAATAACTCGATCGTCTGTTCCAGAAGCTAAATTTACTAAAGCGGCTGCTGGTGATTCTACAGATCGCATCGTTTCTTTTACTTCCGATAGTGCTATCATTCAGGCTTTTGCCGATGATCCTACTGCAAGTGGAGCTGCTACTTTGGCGGGTGTTGTTGGAGATCTTACTGTATCTAGCGGCGATGGAAACCATTTTCCAAGAGCTGTTGGAGGTTATGTCACAGCAGCTTCGGGTTCCAATTCATTGCAAGTTGTTGGAATGTATGGCACAGGTGTGCAAGCAGATGGTTCCACTATAGCAAGCACCTATGTTGGAGTTGAGGGAGCAATTACCATTAATGAAACAGACGCTGCCGATATTCCACAATTATATGCTTTCGGGGTAAAAGGATATTATAGAACAGATGATGCTGCCGCCGTTCCAGCTACTGGAGTTTATGGTGGTATTGGTTCTGTCGTAGAATATACTACACCTCTAAATGGATATGGTTATGGTGTTGTTGCCACTCGCCTTGGCGTTGGTGCGGGTACTGCCGCAAGGGCTGCTTTTGGAGTATCACAAGGAACACAAGCCATTGCAGACTGGCTATATGGACTTGATTTATATAATACTAGTCCTTCTGAAGCTGGTGTTGCCTATACCACAGCCGATATACGATTATTCGATCAATCTACAATTATAGCAAATGGCGGAGCAATTACTGTAAACTGCGTTGCTGGAAATGATTTTTATATCGATCTTGGAGATGATGTAGGAGTAAATACTTTTGAAATAAGAAATAATTCAAATGCCGCTGTCTCCACAATAAGCTCCTTAGGAGATATTACTGGCAGAAACATCAATGTTACCAATACAAATATAGCTTCATTCAATGTAAATCCAGTACTTCAAAGTGCTGCTAATACCGGCGCCGCTCCAACAGGAGCAACCGGAAATGTGAACATTATGTCTTTGCAAGAAGGTATTACCATGGAAGAGTTCATCATCGGTGCTGGACAAACGATAATTGCACCGAGGCTTGAAAATGATGGTCTCTTAATTTCCTTGGATCTGACTGCTACAGAAGGTGCCGAATACAACTTTGGAACTACAACAAGAAGTAGACATACCTATACCATAGGAACTTCTGCAGCTTTCTATGTACAAGCAAGATTTAAAGTGGCAGATGTTTCTGGATGTGAACCTCTTCTTTTAGGATTTAGAAAAGTGGAGGCAAATAATGCTGCATATACCGCATATACTGATTATGCCAGCATTGGTATAAAAACTTCAGCAAATGCCGATTTAATCACTCTTTCTACAGAAATAGGAGGTGGTGGTACTACAGACACAAATACTAATGATGGTTGGACAGATGGACAGACACATACGATAACGGTGCTTGTTTCTGGAGCTGGTGTTACTACATATTTGATTGATGGAGTTGCACCTACCTCTACTGCTGCATATACATTTACGAATGCGCTGCAAGTAATGCCTTTTATA
>SMTZ1_10006381_pt1 | contig 27683 bp, 21 predicted proteins | sample DeeMarSWOR136_30_FD_25667 | JGI IMG/M metagenome (IMG submission 25667)
ACGGACTTCTGGCTTTTCCGGCCTACTTTCACAACGCCCTGCTGTTTATGCGCTATTTTCACTTCATCAATCCTGAAAAAACAGCGGAAGTTCAGGCTCTAAGGAAATCCTTCCTTGATGTGAAGTTCAAGCAGCTCGCCTGGATCGTCCATCTCAATTGCGTGCGGGATGGCCAGGGGAATGTGTATGAATGGAAGGCAGAAGAGCAGGTCTATCCTTTAAACAGCGATTTGAAGGACTATTTTGATTCCAAAAAGTACCAGGCTATAGTCAGAGAAAAACAGAAACACCTGAGTTTTGAGATTGATTGGGATTGTTTCAAAAAAAAGATGAACGAGGTCAAATATTAACCTCGGCTTGAAGTCTCTTACGCCACATTTGATTATCACCTTTTTGCCATATATGAACTGTCATACAAAGCGACCTTAAATACAGCCCATGAGAGAGGAGCTCAGGCCTCTTTACTCAACGCCATCAAGTTTGGTATAATGACGCCTCAAGCGAGGAGAAGACAGAAATGAAGAAAGATATTCATCCTGAATACGCTGAATGCGTCGTAACCTGTGCCTGCGGCAACACCTTTAAGACTCGTTCAACGAAAAAAGATATCCGGGTGGAAATTTGCTCCCAGTGCCATCCGTTTTTCACCGGCACGCCGGTCGAGTGGAAAAATTCAAGAAGAAATATGGCGAGATCAATTCTAAAAAATAACCGAAATGCTTCAGGAACTCGAAGATATCAGGGAAAAATACCGCCAACTCACCCTTTCTCTATCTGACCCCGCCTTTATCCACGACCCCCAGAAAATCAGAAAAATCGCCAAAGACCGCGCGGATTTGGAGCCTATTGTCAAAAAATACGAAGTCTATGAAAAAATCACCAAGGACATCAAGGAATCAGAAGAGATCCTGGCTGACCCGAATTCAGAAGATGAACTGAAAAGCCTTGCCGAGGAGGAGCTTAAAGAACTGCGGAAAAGACAGGATAATATCAAAGAAGAACTCCGGCGCCTGCTCCTTCCCAAAGATCCCAACGATGAGAAAAACGTTTTGCTGGAGATCAGGGCCGGGGCTGGAGGAGATGAAGCCTCTCTCTTTGCTCAGGATCTATTCCGTATGTACTCCCGCTATGCGGAGCAGCAAGGATGGAAGATGGAGGTCATGAGCACCAGCTATTCTCCCATCGGAGGCTTTAAGGAGATTATCATCAATATCAGAGGAGATGAGGTTTATTCCCGCCTCAAATACGAGAGCGGAGTCCATCGAGTCCAGAGAGTCCCTGAAACCGAGGCCAGCGGCCGGATCCACACCTCCACGGTCACTGTGGCTGTGCTTCCTGAGGCTGAAGATGTGGACATTGTCCTGAATCCCAAGGATTTGGATATAGAAGCGTTCGGCGCCTCTGGTCCGGGCGGCCAGAATGTGAACCGCAATTATACTGCCATTCGCGTCACCCATATGCCTTCAGGGCTGGTCGTATCCTGTCAGGACGAGAAATCACAGCACCGAAACAAGGAAAAAGCCTTAAGGATATTGAGGTCAAGGCTGATGGATATCGCCCAGAGAGAACAGCTGGAGAGGATCGCTCAGGACAGGAGGTCTCAGGTGGGAACAGGGGAGAGGAGTGAGAAGATCAGAACCTATAACTTTCCCCAGTCCAGAGTCACTGACCACCGCCTGAATCTCTCGCTCCATAGATTAGAGGATGTCCTTGACGGGAACTTAGACGAGTTCATCAATGCTCTCACTCTTCATTTTCAAGCGAAGCTGATGGAGAGAAGAGCGGTTTCCACCGCTTGATCGAGCCTTCATTGAATACACTCCAGGAACTTATCCAGAGAGGGAAATCTCTTTTAAAAGATTTTGCCCATCCCCATCTTGAAACAAAGCTTCTTCTCCTCAAATGTCTTGATCTTTCAGAGGAAGAGTTTTTCGCCGCCAGGAATAAGACTGTTTCCAGCGGCCAGGAAAGATGCTTCAAAAGGTTGATCTCCAGGCGACTTGCCGGAGTCCCTCTTCCTTATTTGACAGGTGTTAAGGAGTTCTGGTCCATTCCTTTCAGAGTTGCCCCTGGAGTATTGATCCCCCGTCCGGAAACAGAACTGGTTGTTGAGAAGACCATAGAATTCTCCAAAGGAGGAGAGGAGATTATCGTGGATCTGGGAACAGGGTGCGGAAACATCGCTGTCTCTCTTGCCCAAGAGCTTCCCAGGGCAAGGATTTTTGCCACAGACACCTCACAGAAGGCCTTGCGCCTGGCCCGATTGAATGCCAGCCTCGTCTCCAATCCTCCTTATGTTTCCAAAGTTGAATGGAAACAGCTCAACAGAGAGATAAGGGATAATGAACCCAGGGGCTCCCTGGTGGCTGGAGAGACAGGATTGGAAGTCATCGAGCAGATCATCCGGGGGGCTTCGCTCTATTTGAAGCCAGGAGGCTATCTCATTATCGAGATAGGATACAACCAGAGAGACGCAGTCCGCTCTATTTTTGATGCCTGCTCTTCCTGGGGAAAGGTGAAGTTCCTTAAAGATCTGGCAGGAGTTGACAGGGTAGCCGCGGCGATGAGCTCAGTTTTGTCATGAATGTCACTTGAAGCTGTTTTGAGTTGGCTGAAAGCTGACTAACGTAAACTCTGTTAAGGTGGATGATTCAAATATCGTGCTGGATATTATGGCATAAGGAAACTTCTTATTCCAATTTATTCATCGTTGTGATAAAAGATAAGAAAGAAGCCCATTTGACAGAGCCGAGAGAGGGATTTCTGTCTGTGCGGGTAGGCAGGTAGCTATAAGAGAATCAATAGGATACAATAAGGCTAAGGCAATCGACCAGAGAGAAGTTACACTTGACAGCTTGATTATGCGCATATAAAATACTACCAAAAGCAAAGGAGAAGCGAGATGGCTAACGAAGACGCAAAAAAGAAGATAGAAGAACATCTCAGCAATGCCATTGAGTACCAGAAAGAAATAGAAAAGCTCACAGCAAAGCTCATCGAGGAGCTCGAGTTAGCACAAGGACTGAGCAGCGAGATCGGAGAAGTTGCTGGAGAAGCTGAGGAAGAAGTTGCTGCACCCGAGGTTCCTGAGATAGAAATCGAAGCTCCTGAGGCTGAAGTTCCTTTTGAAAAAGAACCGGAAGCAGAAGCTGAAGAAGCGGAAGAACCAGGTGTGGATTTCACCAAAGAACTTGAAAAGGTAAAGAAAATCAAGGAGATGCTTGGGGAGCCCGAAGAAGCAGAACCTGTGAAAAAGAAAACTGTTGAAGAGAAAAAGAGAAAGGTGGCGTTTGAAAAGCCCGTTGAAAAAGATGAAATCACCTTTGAGGTGGAAGAGAAGGCCGCGCCAGGAGAAGCCCCTCCTTCAGAAAAGGAAATTGAAGTGGCCATCGGAGAGGAACCCTTTCCAGAGGAAGAAAAGGCCTACGAAATTGAAGAAAAGGAAACAGTCGAAGCTCCGGCATTGGAAAAGGAGCCCGAGATCACTATAGAAGAGGAGCCTCAGCCAGAAGAGGCCCCTGAGATAGAGGTGGAGCAAGCTGTGGAGGTGCTGCCGGAAGAGAAAGAGGTGGAGGTCCCGCTCGAGGAGAAGGCTGTTCCCGAAGAACCGGGAACAGAGATTGAAGAGAGTGAAACCATGCAGACCATGTTTTCGGGCAGGTGGAAAAAGCACTGGCAGGAAAAGCCTAAAGAAGAACAGGAGCCGGGTGTGCGGGAGAAGAAAACAGTTGCAGCAGCTCCTGCTGAAGAAAGAGCAGGAGAGACGATTAAAACAGAGCCACCTGCAGAAATAGAGATTGAACCGAAGCCGGAAGCAGAGCCTGAAGTGGAGATAGGACCACAACCAGGAATCAGCGAGGCTGGACCTCCCAAAGGAAGACGGGCATCTGATATGATTGAAATATTGAATAAATACAAGAAGACCGAGCCCGATGAAGAAGGGGATGTCTGTTATTATGAATATGAGGAGAGAGCGATACTTGATACCGGGTGCATTATTGATGCCCTGAGCAAGCATCTGCAAGAGGGAAAGAATCTTTATGTGAAGCTTGCTGATACCGAATCTCCCAAGGATCAGTTCTTTGTCAAGCAGGAGATTATCAGGCATCAGGAGGAACTGCGGGGCATAGTGGAGATTGCGGTCAAGTTGCTAGAGAAAGAAAACTGCAACTTGCCTCAGCACACGATCAGCGTGATCAACGAAAGGATCCTCAAGGATATGCTCGAAAATTTGAGCATGCAGAATTGGAGTAATCAGGATGATTTTACTTTCTTCGACGAGTATGCGGCGAAGATAAAGACTTCGTTTGAGGCAGCGACAGACCCGAAAGTAGAATTCCTGAAGTCCATAGTCGCAGAATTGGGGATTTAATCGCAAAGCGAACTCGAGGATTGCCACGCTACGCCCGCAATGACATCGTTGAAGTTTTAACGAATCATTGATACCACTTATGCTTTTTTCCTGAATTGCCCTTTTGCCGTTTACGCTGTCCATTTCTTTGTGGTATATTCAAAAAGGCCCAAGTCAGAGAAATGGTTCGTGTAAGGTTTGCCCCCAGCCCCACCGTCACCATAAGGGGAAGTTTATCCTGCGCATCGAAGACACGGATTTTGCCCGTTCCTCGGAAGAGATGAGCAGGAGAATTCTGGAAGGCTTGAATTGGCTGGGATTGGACTGGGATGAGGGGCCTCTCTACCAGTCTGAAAGATTGGATGTTTATCGGAAGCGGGCGGAAGAATTGGTAACAAAAGGCTGCGCCTACTACTGCTTTTGCCTTCCCGGGGAAATTCGAGAGAGGAAGCAGAGAGCCTCTTCTCGAGGAGAATACTGGGAGTATGACCGTCGGTGTTTGAAGCTATCCGAGGGTAAAAAGAGCGAGCTAGAAAAAGAGGGCCGGTCTAGGGCGATCAGGTTTTTAGTCCCGGAAGTTGATATAAGGTACAGCGACCTTATCCATGGGCCGATATCCGTGGCCAGTAAAAACATTGAAGACTTTGTTCTCTTAAGAGGAGATGGACTGCCCACCTATCATCTGTCAGTTGTGGTTGATGATATTGAACAGGGGATCACTCATATTATCCGGGGAGATGACCATATTTCTAACACGCCCAAACAGATACTCCTTTATCAGGCATTTAGCGCTCCTCTTCCCCAGTTCGCCCATCTGGCTCTTATCCTTGGTCCGGATAAAAAAAAGCTGAGTAAAAGACACGGAGTCACCTCTATTCTTCAGTTCAGGGAAGAAGGTTACTTCGCTCTGGCTATGCTGAATTTTTTGGCTCAGATGAGCTGGTCTCCCGGAGAAGAAAAGAAGCTTTATTCTCTGGAAGAAATGATAAAGGGATTCTCGCTGGAGAAATTGAGCAAGGGAAGCCCGGTGTTCGACCTGGACAAGCTCGACTGGCTTAACGGACAGCTCATATCTCAGATGAACGTCGATGAGCTGGCTCCGTATGTCTTTGAAGAACTGAAAAAAGAGAGCATCATCCAGAGTGAGCCGGGCGGCAAGAAGAGGGATTGGTACTTAAAGCTCATTGATCTGTTGAAGGAGAGAAGCCGGAAGATCAAAGATTTTCCCCTGAGAGCAAAGCCTTTTCTCTCTGGCGATGTTGATTACGACCCGGCCGGAATCGAGAAGTACTTGAAGGATGAACGCCTGGAAGAGCTCCTTCCTAAATTAAGGGATGACTTTGCCCGGATGGATAGTTTTTCAGCAGAGAATATCGAAAAGGCTTTGCGCCTGAGGGCTGATAAGGGAGGAGTGAAAGCCGCTCTCCTCATCCATGCCCTGAGGATGCTTGCAGTGGGCACACCGGTAAGCCCGGGGATTTTCGATGTCCTTGAGCTTCTCGGAAAAGAGAAGACGATCGAGAGAATGGGCAGGTTCCCGGAACTGAAAGGCAGTGCACCGGATTGAGCTTCTGGATTGATTCGTATTTGAGGTGCCGGATGAGCCGCGAAAGAGGAGGTCGGGATGACGGATAAAAAAAAATATGAATACAAGGAGATCAGGGCGCCAAGAGGCTCTCAGCTGAATACAAAAGGCTGGTCACAGGAAGGCGCCCTGAGGATGATGATGAATAATCTTGACCCTGAAGTAGGGGAGAAGCCTGAGGAATTGATTGTCTACGGAGGCACGGGAAAAGCGGCTCGAAACTGGGTGTGTTTTTGGGCGATCGTCGAGAGTTTGAAGAGCCTCCAGAACGACGAGACATTGATCGTCCAGTCAGGAAAACCGGTGGCTGTCTTTCCCACTCATGCTGAAGCTCCTCGAGTCCTGATCGCCAATGCTCTGATCGTACCCAAATGGGCGACCTGGGATGAATTCCGGCGGCTTGAAGCCAAAGGTCTGACCATGTACGGACAGATGACGGCGGGAAGCTGGATCTATATCGGAACTCAGGGAATTCTCCAGGGAACATACGAAACCCTCGCCTCTCTCGCCCGTATTCATTTTGGAGGGAGCCTGAAGGGGAAATTGGTGTTGAGCGCTGGCCTGGGAGGAATGGGAGGGGCCCAGCCCCTGGCGGTGACCATGAACGAGGGAGTTGCCATCATCGTTGAGGTCGATAAGGACAGGATTCAGAGACGTTTGAATACAAAGTACGTGGACACAATGGTCACGGATTTGGATGAGGCTCTGAAGCTTGCTGATAAAGCCAGAGAAAAGGGCGAAGCCCGTTCCATCGCCCTTCTCGGGAATGCCGCCGATATCCTGCCGGAGTTTGTCAAACGTGGGATCACTCCGGATGTTTTAACCGACCAGACCTCGGCTCATGACGAGCTGCACGGGTATGTCCCTCATGGGATTCCTTATGAAGAGGCCCTCATTATGCGGACGGAAAACCCTGAAGAATATATTCGACGAGCCTATCAATCCATGGCTGTCCATGTCCAGGCCATGCTTGAGCTCCAGAAAAGGGGTGCAAGAGCTTTTGATTACGGGAATAACATCCGTGGCCAGGCTCAGAAGGCCGGCGTGGAAAAGGCCTTCGATATCCCCGGTTTTGTCCCGGAATATATCCGTCCTCTCTTCTGTCAGGGAAAAGGGCCGTTCCGCTGGGCCGCCCTTTCCGGAAAGCCCGAGGACATTTACGTGACGGATGAAGCGGTCCTGGAGGAGTTTCCTGAGGATAAAGCCCTGGAAAGATGGATCAGGAAGGCGCAAGATCAGGTGAAATTCCAGGGGCTTCCCTCCCGGATCTGCTGGCTCGGCTACGGAGAAAGGGAACGCTTCGGAGCTCTGATCAATCATCTTGTAAAGAAAGGAAAGATCAGCGCTCCGGTCGTCATCGGTCGGGACCATCTGGATACCGGGTCAGTCGCCTCTCCCAACAGGGAGACAGAAGGAATGAAAGACGGATCAGACGCTATCGCTGATTGGCCTATCCTCAACGCCCTCCTGAACGCGGTCAGCGGAGCGTCCTGGGTGTCGGTCCATCATGGAGGAGGAGTGGGCATCGGTCTGGCCATCCACGCCGGAATGGTCATCGTGGCTGATGGGCAGGACTCCACGGAAAAACGATTGCGCCGGGTCCTCACTGTCGACCCGGGTTTGGGTGTGGCCCGCCATGCGGATGCCGGGTATGACGATGCTGTGGAGTGCGCCAAGCAAAAAGGCATCAAAATCCCGATGCTGAAGTGAAGAAGTATGATGAGCTTGTCTGTTCCTGCAACAGTCACCTATTAAGGTATGATCTTTTCCAGCGACGATTCCCCTCCATCACAGCCAAGACCTCCCAGCCTCCACCATGGGCTTTGGATGAAGAGGAACCATCGCCGCACTTCTCCTTTAGGCCAGATGTTTCCCGCACGATAAAGGGGCCAGGCCCCTTTTTCTGTCTCTGTATCCCTATGACCGACTAAAAAGAGGAGAGCGACTGGAAAAAACATTGAATTGCAGGCTTTTTTTTTATAAATTAGGGAGGCGAAAGGAGTGATATCATGGCCAAAAGGTTTGTATGGGTTTTAACATTGTTTATGTTTATAAGCTGTTCCCGGAGTGTGGTTGTCATGGTGCCGCCCAGGATTGATCTGACAGCTCAGCCGAGTATTGGATTGATTTCCTTCTCAGTCGAGAATGCCAAAGGTGAGCTCGATGAAATGGCAACGCAGCGGTTCTTACAGGCCATTACCCAGCATCAGGGAGGGGTTCAGATCATTGAACTGGGCAAGATCGATGAGGTCTTGAATGAGGTGGGTGTTTCGACTCTCGACCGGAACGCCACGCAAGCAATCGGAGAACGTTTTAATGTCACCTCTTTTTTTCATGGCAAAATCTCTGTATCTGACGTCAAGCCTCAAGTGAGTATCGGAGCCTTGATCAAGAGCATGAGCGTCCGGGCAAGCTTCAATATGTCAATGACAGCCCGGCTTTACTCCACGGAATCCGCAGCGACCTTGTGGACGGATTCGGTCTATCGTAAAGGGTCTTTGGCCAATGTTGGCCTCATGGAAGGTAGAATTCCTCATTTTAGCATGCAGGATAAGGATGAGGCTTTCATGGTCATTATCGAGCAAATGATCTATGATTTGACCAGGGATTTCCGTCCAACAGCGCAAAGAGTCCGGAAGCAGAGACGCTAGTCTGGTAACCTCCGGGATCTCTATTCGTTTTTATAGCCCTGGATAAGGTTGATCAGCTGGACGCGGTTATTGACATCGGTCTTCTGGTAGATGCGGTAGATATGGTCCTTGACTGTCTGGAGTGAGATAAACAGCGTTTCGCTGATCTCCTTATTTGTTTTTCCTTCACACAACTGCTGGATCACTTCTTCTTCCCTTTTGGAGATACTGTATTCCTCGAAGAATCCTTTCATGGTGTGAGTGTCGATTGCTTGAAGCACAGGGGCAATGTGATGTTTTTTCAAATAGGCTTTCCAGTAGAGGACAGGCGGGAGGCTGGCGGAGAAAAAGACGAGGAGATAGAGAGCTGCAAGTGCGCTGCTTTGGCGGGCAAGAAGAAAGAGAATGAGAGTCAAACCAAACACGGATATATTCAGAAGGGCGAAAGTCCGGATGGCCCTTTGTTTCATGACATCCGGGAATTCCCTGGAGTGCAGGAAGAGCTGGGATAGGCCAATTATGAGAATCAAGACCTGTAAGCCGACATACAGGAACGCGATGATAGTCGAAAAAAGAGTGAATGACTCGTCACCGAAGTCGGAGAGATTGAATAGGGCGATGACGCTTCCGTAAGCAAGGAAGGTAACGATCAGGGCCAGAAAGTAAACCAGATTAAAAGTGCGGGACAATTTTTTCTCAACTATTTCGCGGCAGAGCCTGATGAACATGTACCAGGCCAGGATGAGAAAAGGAATGCCGAGCAGGGAGAAGAAATGTCCGATCGTTTCGATGGTCCTGAACGGCGAAGCCTGCTGCTGGAGTATTTTTTTGACAAGCCCTTGACCCATGAGTCCATACAGGCCGAAAACATATATAAAGATTTGAAAATAGAGGTAAGCGGAGAGATAGCCCAACCTGTATTTCTTCTGGAGCTGGTAGATGATCAGGATGGCGCATAATCCGGCACTGATGGAGAGGATTACGATAAGGATAAAAAGAAAGTTGCTCATCGTCCCGGTTCAAAGCGTTCAGTTCATCATAAAAGTATACAATATAAGGAGATTTTCTCAATACAATAAAACACTTCCCCTACTAATTGAACACGACTAAAGTCGTGTTTTTTGCTTTTCCTACTTTCGTTGGATGAAATCTCCTTTTTTTTCATGTATTTTGCCATTGTGAATGAGTTAAAAATGAAAGAATCAGATTTTTTATCATGAGAAGATATGAGGAGGTTAAAGTGATTCCTACGAAAGAAAACAGGACCGATTTTGATACTGCTTTCAGACAAGTCAAGGATTTCTTACCTGGATTTGGACGGAAGCGGTCTAGAAAACAAAAGGGATTTATCAATCCCAAATTAGCGATTTTGATCGCCATGTTGATATTTATCGTTTTGATTGTTTTTGCCTGATTTGGGTAATGAACGATCGATAAAAGAACAAAAGGAGATCTAACTATGAACAACAAGAAAGAAGAGGCAAACAAGAATAAAGAGAAAAAAGAAGAAGCGGCTGTTTCGGTCACTGTGCTTTCGCCCACGGCTGGTTCGGCTTACAGCTATGGCTGGGGCAGGATGAAGAAATTCTTCCTGGACCTGTTTCTGATCACCCTGATAGTCGGAGTCGTATGGTTGCCTTTGGCAATGATACAAGGCCTTGACGGAAGAGGGACTGCAGGAGGAGCCATTTTACAGATATTTGCATTTGTCTATCTCCTCCTCCTTATCCACCCCATCAATTACGGAGCAGCGTTTGTCTTCCTCAAAGCGGCGCGAGACGAGCAGTTTGAGGTCAGCGATATGTTCCTCTCCTTTCAGAATTACATGAACGTGGTCTTGGCCGCATTATTGAAAGGGGCGATCGTTGGCATCGGAATGGCGTTCTTCGTTGTCCCGGGTATCATTTTCGCCTGTAAACTGGCATTCGTGAAATACCTGGTGATGGACCGGAAAATGGACCCTGTGGAAGCGGTCAAAGAGAGCTGGAGGATGACTTTCGCCTCGATGTATTACGCTGTGTGTAAATTGGAAGAGGAAAAAGCCTAAATGATGAAGGCTCAGTCTCGGGATATCACTCTGAGTCGTGACTTTTTGATGATCTTTTTATCTTCCAGGTACTGAATGACCAACTCTTTGCTTTGGGCCGGGTCCAGCTGGTCTGTATCGATAACCACTTCGGGATTCAGCGGTTCTTCATATGGCGCGGAGATACCTGTGAACTCTTTGATCTCGCCTGCGCGGGCCTTTTTGTAGAGTCCTTTGGGGTCCCTCTCCTCAGCCTCCTTCAGGGAGACCTTGACGAAGACTTCGATGAATTCCCCGTCTTCGAGCAATTGTCGAGCCCTATCCCGGTCTTTCCGGTAGGGGGAGATGAAGGCGGTCATGGTAATCAAGCCAGCCTGGGCAAAGAGCCTGGCCACCTCACCGATGCGGCGGATGTTCTCTTCCCGGTCTTCGGGGGAGAAGCCGAGGTTTTTGTTCAGGCCGTGGCGGATATTGTCGCCGTCCAGGACATAGCAGAGGCGGCCGCGTTTGTAGAGTTCTTCCTCGACAGCATGGGCGATGGTCGATTTTCCCGAGCTGGGGAGCCCCGTAAACCAGACAACGACTCCTTTCTGGCCGAGCATCTTCTCCCTGTCCTGTTTGCTCAATAAGCTTTGATGCCAGGTTATGTTGGTTGCTTTGTGTTCGGTCAAGGGTATTTCTCCTTATGCAGATTGAATGGTCAGCCGTTATTCAGGTTTTTGTAGTAGTCGATCAGAATCTTGACGACTTCGGGCCGGCTGAATTCTTTAGGCGGCATCTCGCTCTCAGCCAGCATCTGGCGAAGATGGGTGCCGCTAATGAGAACCCGGTCCTGTTTATCATGAGGGCATGTTTTCATTGAAGCCATGCCGTCGCATTTATGGCACCAGAAGGTCCAATCTATTTTCAGCGGCTTAAGAAGGAGCTCGCCTTCTTTGAGCTCATCGAATATGTGTTGAGCGTCGAATGGGCCGTAGTAATCTCCGACACCGGCATGGTCGCGGCCTACGATCAAATGGCTGCAGCCGAAGTTCTGCCTGAAAATCGCATGCAGGATGGCTTCCCTCGGTCCGGCATAGCGCATCTCCATCGGATAGACTTTGAGGACCACCCTGTCTCTGGGGTAGTAATTTTCCATCAGCACTTCATAGCATTTCATGCGGATATCGGCGGGAATGTCGTCAGCTTTGAGCTTGCCAACCAGAGGATGGATCAAAATGCCGTCGCACACTTCCATAGCGATCTTGGTGCAGTACTCGTGGCTGCGATGGATCGGGTTTCTCGTCTGAAAAGCCGCCACAGTGCTCCAGCCGAGCTCTTCGAAGATCTTTCGTGTCTCCGCAGGCCGCCCGAAGTATTGACCGTATAGCTGGGGATAGGGGCCTTCGCTGAACGCTTTCACCGGGCCGGCGAGCAGGACCTCCTCCTGCGCCATGAGCTTGGCCACTCCTGGATGGGCTTCATCTTCGGTTCGGAAGACGTTTTTCGCCTCCAGGCTTTTATCATAGCTGAATTTCTCGGTGACTTTCATGCTGCCCATGAGATCCCCGTTTTCATCGTCTACGAGTGCGACCTCGGAGCCGATGGACAGTTTTTCCGCCTGATCATCGGAAACAGAGAGCGTGATAGGGACAGGCCAGAGCGTCCCATCAGCCATGTGCATGTTTTTGACCACGCCGCTGTAGTCGTCATTTCCCATGAATCCTTCCAGCGGGCTGAATGCCCCCATGGCCATCATGATCAAATCAGATGTTTCCCGCGAAGTGAGGCGCACAGTCTGAAGGGATCGGGCTCTCTCCCTCTCCTGCTCGAGCTCTTCATCCTTCACCAGCAAAGGCTTGAGCCGGCCACCATGCGGTGGGACGAGTTTCTGCGTCATTTTTTCCTCCGATTAATAAGATTTAAGCCGCCTGAATCGTCATCAACGGAAATGATTAAAGATAGCCCAATGACTTCAGACGTTTTCGAATAGCTTCGATCTCCTCTTTACTCAAGCTCGTGTCTTCGATTCTTTTTGAAGTATCGATCTCCTCTCTGGTCGCAACCAGGTCACGAAGGACATAAACGATGAAATCGGTGACTGAATTGAAGCCGCTCCCGGCGACTATTTTTGATATCCGGTTGTACAGGGACCCAGGGATTTTGATCGTTACTTTGCTGTCTGCAGATTTTCTTCTGGAAATACTCATATAACACTCCTATAAGAGTGTTATTAGAGTATAGGTTTAATTCCGGGATGTCAAGGAATAGTTTAAGTGGCAAAAGTGCATTCAGGACTAGCCGCAGGAAAAATTAACCTCTTGAGGTGAAATCGGGATGCTCTGTATTGGTCACGCCGAAGGGAAAAAATCACCTTCCATTTCCCCTTAAAAGGGCATTGCAAACATTTCCAGGGAGATATATTTTTTAGGCAAATTCATTAAGAGAGGGATGGGTGATGTTAAAACAACAAATTTCAGACGTATCAACTGAGCAATGGCAGGAGATCCTGAGAATCCTCTTAATCCCGCTGGTGTGGATTCTCCCCTTTCAAAAATCGATCCTGAATTTCTTTTTTCATTCTAACTCAGCCTGGTCAGCCATCGGAAAATACTTATTCCTTTTTTTTCCTGTTCTTCTTTTACTGGGAGCCGTCTGGTGCACCATGCTTTCCGTCTATACACTGCCGTTCCGGTCAAAAAGGGTAAGCTTTGTGTCTACCCTTCTCCTTGCCTGGTGGGATGCAGCCCGGGCGGTCTGGCTTTTCTGGGTCGGATTGTTTCGGCTGGTGATTGTCGTTTTAGGCTGGATATTCTCCGTATTGCGGCTCGCTGTTAAATTCGTGGTCGTTGCTCTTAAACATATCCTGGCTGCTCCGTTCGCCATGACTGGCCGGATGACCAAGAGCTTTTTCCGCCCCGGAGTCCCCTGGATAGCGTTCCTGATCCTTGTCTTCTGGTGCATGCTTGAGTCAGGCATCTTTACCTTTGTCCTGATGCCTACGATCTCGGAAGTGCTGATGGATATCGTCGGGACAGAGCAGGTCTCGCCGTTCACCATGCCGCTGCTGTATGTGTTCCTCCTCATCCTGATCATGGGCAGTTTTGCTGCTCTCCAGGCCTTGGCAGATGCCATCCGGACAAAGAAAGTCAAGCTGGTCATCCAGATGGTCATCATTGAGCTGATTGTGATGGGATTCGAGGTGATGTTTCTCTACCGCGAGCTGGTTGACGCCATCACACCCTGGATCGTCCAGCAGACCGGAATGCGAGTGGGAATCTTCTTCACGCTTTCCGTGGCCAGTTTTGGATGGATAGCCATCCGAGGCATGACCTGGTTCCTATTCGCTCAGTACGGCACTCCGCCGCTCCTGGCTCTGATCTCCCGCAGGCCTGTCGAGCAGCAGGGAGAGGGAGTGATAGAAGCTGCTCCGGAAGCCGCAGATTTATCCAGATGGTGGCAGCGGCCGATTCAGGATTTCAAGAATGAGATTGACTGGCTCCATCGGAAATTCAATGAGCTTTTGGAGTTTATGACTCTGCCCATCCTCCAGGTCTTAGCGGCGATTCTGAACTTCTGTATGATCCTGTTGACCGCGCGGCCGGTCTTCAACCTTCCATTCAGAGCACTGAAGGATGTGATGGATACACGGGAGATCTTGTTCAGGCAGCGTCTGGCCCCAGAGAAAGGAGATGAGCCTGATGCGGAAATGTTGTAAACGTTCGGCCTGGATAGCCGCTATCGCCTGTGTCCTGATAGCCTGGGCAGCGTGCGTTGCTCCGACCGGTCAGCAGAAACCGAGGCTGGTCCTGTTTGTCGGAGTGGATGTGAGCGGCTCATTCCGCGGTACCGGCTATTACGATGATGCAATTGCCTTTCTGTCTCATTACATCTACGGCCACCTCAATGAACTGGGCGGATTGAGTAAACTGCGGGCATTGTTCGTGGGCTCCATCGGCGGCACAAACGCGGACGAGCCCAAAGCTTTTCATCCCATTCATGACCTCGAAGAAAAGAATATTGCCCAGATCGAAGAGGAACTGCGCAAGTGGTTTCCGCCGGAAGACATCATTACAGACTTCAACGCCTTTTTCGAAGAAATTGCCCGGCTGACCAAAGACAGAAACCTCACTCTGGCGCCGATCTCCATCATCGTCGTGACTGACGGAGTCCCAGCCCTGGGAACTCGCGAGAATAAAACTGCTTACGAAAAGATCAACCTGGATCCACTGGAATACCTGTCACGGAGAGTCACTGTTCGGCTCACTTACCTCCAGCCCAAAGTCGCTCAGCACTGGCGGGAAGATGTCCCTTCGAGGCGAGTGCGCATCTGGACGGTTGCCGGTGAAGTCATGCAGGGGTGGCGGGCCCAGATGGAGCCCGGTGTAGAGATTGCTCAGCAGGAGAAATTGTGGAAGTGGATCAGGGACAACGTCGACTTCCGGGTTCGGGCGAGAAGGTTCTGAGATAGCGTTTAGTTATCCCGCTTTCAAATTCATTTCAGGCGAAAAGCCTGGTTGACCTCAGATTTTGACTTGGAGACCACATCCTCGGCTGCAATCTTTAAAAAGTACTGGCCTGGTTCCAAATCCGGCAGATGAAGTTCAACAAGAAGCACATCTGTCTCTTCCCTTTTCTCGGAGGCAAGGATGGAAAAGGAGAGAGGAGTCTTCTGGGTCACTGAATAATCGAAGAGATACGCGGTCAGCTCGATTTCAGGATTCTTAAGGTTAACCACGTCGTTTCGAATAACAGCCAGGAGCTTGGTAGTGCCCTGCTCTAAGTCTCCGACAAGCGGGGAGTGCTCGTTGGAGATAAAAGGATAGATATCGGCTATGGAAAGAGACGCCTCTTTCTTTTTCTTCTTATCGACCGTTATCAGGTTGAGATAGAAAGATTTTTTCTCGGGGACGATCAGCAGTGGTGGATAGAGTTTGATGCCTGACTCCACCGGTTCAGGTATCTCGACCGAAGAAGCGGCTCTAGCGGCCCTGCCTGTCTTAGTGTCCCGGATGACAACACGGCACTCATACTGGCCCGGTTTCAGGGAAGAAATGTCATAAAGATAAATTCTCTTTTGAGGGAGTGAGGAAAAATCAATTTCTCCTTTAATCGAAGAGATAATGATATTCTCTTGATCAAAGATAAAGGTCGCCAACTCTGCCTTTCCTGTGGCTGCTTCTTCGATATCGGGCACCGACACTTCAGTGAGCAGGACAAGGTTCGAGTCTTCTCTTCCAGAACAGGGGAGGGCGATGGATGGAAAAGACAAAGGCTCCTGGAAAATGGGCTTCTCACTCAAGGCCAGGTCGACAAGGCGGAGGTCTTTTTCGAAATCGTCCAGTTCGGTGAAAGGCTTGGGGTTGAAATATCCGCTTTGGGCATGGACCTCACATCCTTTGCGGACATAGTAATTGCTGGTGACATCTTGAATCTGATTGGCGATTTTTTCGTAGTAATTCACGGAGTGAAAATATTCTCCGCCAGAGAGTTCGGCTAACATTTCCAATGATTGGACACGTCCAGGACCGACTGTACTGACTGTGTGCACCGGGCTGTTGGCTGAAGCGAATTCTTTTCCCATATCCTGGTATTTCTCGCGCAGTGTTTGAGAAGCACCGAAGAGGAAAGACCTCGGAATCCCGCCGGAGAAGAGGATGATGTTCTTGTATCCGGGGATGTAGCGGAGGGACTTAGCCAGCTCTCTGAAAGAGTCGATCCAGAGGTTAGACGTAAAGACTTGGGACTCTCTCTCTGGGCCCTCGTATGTCGAAAGATAGCTCAGAGAGAATCTATCCGGCTGTCCGGACTCTTCCTCAGCCCGGGCTCGTTCTGTTTCCAAGCTCATCCCGGATCCTCCACTGGTGCCCTCCCAGGCATCCTTTACGCCTTTGATCGCTCTCCTTACTTTTTCCATGTCTGAGGTGAGGTACTCATGGATCGTGAACCCGGACATCCAGCTGTAGGATATGACACCGACCTCATCTGTGGGCTGGATCTGTGTTTCGAGAAAATGATAGGCTGCCTTTTTTGACCGGGGAAGATTCGGAGATGAAAAGATGAAGAAGAATTTCCTGTTCATCCTGGATTCCGCAACCAGTGAAGGGGGAAGCTGGGTCTCAGCGATCCTTTCTTCCGGCTTTTTTTCAGGCGCAACACGCCTGACAGGTCTTTGAATAAGGTGCTTTTCAAAGTCCGTGATTGTCTTGGGCTCGCCGTTGTCATAGAGGATGAAGTCATCTTTGGTCAGGTCTGTGACAGGATTTCCTTTGGTGTCCGTCACAAAAACCTGAACCAGCTTCAGGACAACCATCACTTCGTATTGAAGGGCGGATTTCTCTTTGACTTTTTGTTCTTGAAATGATTCAGGGCTCAATTCCCCAAAATTTGGCTGAAGGAGAAATCCTGCCAACACGATGGAAAGAACTGTTAATTTTTTCCCCATCTGAAACTTCCTCCCTCCGGTTGTGTCTATAAAATTAGATAAGGATATGAATGAGATCTATCGCTATTTTTTCATATTTTTTTTCTATTTTAAATTTTTGTCAAGATAAATTATGCTTATACTGCAAGGCAAGATGATGAATTCCTCCAAATTTACCCGGCGGCTCTTTTTAAAGGCAGCCGGATGGGGAACGCTGTCGCTGGCTTTTCCTTCTTTTCCCTTTCAAAAAAAGCTCCAGAGACAAAAGCCAAACATCATTCTCATCATGGCCGATGACCTCGGCTATGAGGGCCTGAGCTGCAACGGCAGCCTCTCTTACAGAACGCCTCATCTGGATAAACTGGCCGGCGCGGGAGTCCGCTTTACCCACTGCTATTCCCAGCCGCTTTGCACCCCTTCCCGTGTCCAGATCATGACCGGCCAGTACAATTTCCGAAACTACACGGAGTTCGGAGCGCTCCATCCCCAGGAGACGACTTTCGGCCATTTGCTCAAGAATGCCGGATACGACACCTGTGTCGTCGGAAAATGGCAGCTGGCAGCCCGCAATAAAGGTATCGGCACTTACCCTGATAAAGCCGGGTTCGACGAGCACTGCCTGTGGCAGGTGGACCGGCTCGGTTCACGCTACTGGGATCCCTTAATTCAGGAAAACGGCAAGATGCGGGATGACTTGAAAGGGAAATATGGCCCTGATGTGTTCCTGGATTATATTCAAGGCTTCCTTGAACGGAAAAAGAATGAGCCATTTTTTATCTACTACCCGATGGCGCTCACTCACGATCCTTTTGTTCCTACGCCTGATTCGTTCCCGGCGGAAAACAGGAATAAAATCAGCCTGAAATATTTTGCAGATATGGTCACCTACATGGATAAAATAATAGGAAAGATCGTCCTGAAAGTGGATGAGCTAGGGATTCGGGAAAATACAGTGATCATGTTCACCAGCGACAACGGGACAAACCTGGCGGTCGAATCCAGGATGCAGAACCGCTCAGTGCGTGGAGGCAAGGGGACTCCCACTGATGCGGGGACCCATGTTCCTTTTATCGTCAGCTGGCTCGGGATTTCACCTCCAAGCAAAGTATGTGATGATCTGATAGATTTCAGTGATTTTTTCCCCTCATTGGCCCAGATTGCCGGGGCTGCCATCCCCGGGAACCTTATCCTTGACGGCAGGAGCTTCCTGCCGCAAATAAAAGGAGAACAGGGGACGCCCAGAGAGTGGATATTCTGTCACTATGAGCCGCGCTGGAGTATCTGGAAGCCGTGCCGCTTTGTCAGGGATAAGAGATGGAAGCTCTATGACGACGGCAGGCTGTTCGATTTGCGGGCGGATCCCCTTGAAAAATCTCCAGTAGGCGACAGCCGGGATAAAGAGATATTGGCCATCCGCCAAAAATTCCAGCAAATCCTTGATCGAATGAAATAAGGAACCGTAAAAAGGCCCAGCATCTCAGCATCGCTCACTTTTTTGATCTATTATAGGATTCATCGTTCTTAAAGATAGAAGGTAATTTTCATCAAAGACTCCTATAAAATCTTTGATGGAAAAAGCTCTCTCCCTTGATTCTGTCTGTAAAAATGAATGTCAAATGTTAAGATCAGACCCCAATTCTACAATTCTATCGTCTGATTGGAGAAATGTTAAATGTTAAGACGCGACCCCAATCTTGTTAAATTGAGATGCGATCCCTATCTTATTAAGCCAACGAGAGCTGGTCATGCGCTAAAAGAAGCATGCCCTGGATGGGAACTCCATAGGGACAGGCAGCTTCGCAGTGTCCCGGACATTCAGCGCAGACATCAGCTTTGGCTCCGGGTATAGAGGCGTACTTCAGCATGGCCTCCTTCTCCCGGCCCTGCGCCATGAAGTAGTGGTTGTAGCGCATGATGGTGTTCACCGGAACGCTGTTTGGACAACGAGGCTCGCACACACCGCAGGCGTGACGGCAGTAAAGCTCGCCGCAGCCTGACTCGTAGGCCGCCAATTTCGCCTTGTCCTTGCTGCTGAGCTTGGTTCCGGATAAGCGGAGGATCCGCTCCATCTCATCATAGGTCCTTAAAGTGCAGCAGACTGTGCTGACGTTGGGGTTGCTGAGCACAAACCGGATAGCCGCTTCCCTGATCTCCTCTGGGTTCTTGAGGTCATACTTCTGGATAAATTGTTCCGCTCTGTCAGCCTTGTCCTTGAATCGCGTCAAACCCTCCTTGTAGAGAGGGTGGATCTTCTTTCCTTCTTTTTCCAGCTCTTCGACCCGCGTCTTGAGGATGTAGTACTTGGCCACGGGCGTACTCTTCATCAAGGATGTACCGATTTTTTTCTCCTTACAGGCCTCAAGCACACGCTCTGCCTGGTCCATCTGCAGGAAGTTGTAGGCCATGAGAAAGACATCGAACCGGCCGTCTTCAGCTGCGGCCAGGAGCACTTTTTCCATCGTCTCTTCCGGGTCTCTGAACCAGAACGAGCCGTGGTTGGAGACGCCCACGAACCGTATCCGGCCCTCTGTTTTGAGCTCCTGCATGGCGGCATGGAAACCCTCGTGGCTCAGAAATTCGACCTTCTCCGGCATGTGCATCATCATGCAGTCGATGTATTCCGTGCCCATGTCTTCCAGCGCCTTCCGGACGCGCTTGATCAAGCCTTCTTTCGAGCTGTCTCCCTCCTCTATCAGCATCTTGGAGGTGATGAAGATTGACTTGCGGTCACGCCCCTTGATCACGTTGCCGATCATCCTGTGGTGACCCGGATAGCTCTCCGCTGTGTCGATGTAGTTCACGCCAGCATCCAGCATGGCAGCGATCAGGCCTTCCTCTTGGATCGAGCCGGTGGCAAGGTCAGAGACCTTGAATCCGGTCCGGCCGAGGAGGCGGTAATCTTTGATCTTAGGGGTTGTTTTATCCGCTTTTTCCTGGGAAGGACCATTTCCTTCCCTCTCTGTCGACCAGGCGGCCTGAGAGGCCACCCCGGCGCCGATCATTCCGAGAACGGAATTCTTCAAAAAATTCCTGCGACCAAGTCGTGTCTTATTACCCATTTTTCCTCCTTAGACGTTTTTTGTCTTTGTTTTCCTTTTTGAGAAGGTCGGAATTTTTTCATTCATCCCGGCTGTGTTCAATTATTCGGGGATCATAAATTTGACCTTCCAGAATATTTTGGAAGGAGAAGAATGTCAATAGCAAGCATAGGAAAGGGGTCGCGTCTTAACATTTAACATTTCTTACGAAGATAGCTCCGTTTCCTTTTGAATGTTAAATGTTAAGACGCGATCCCTCTTTACCCCTCTTTACTCTTTAAAATAGTAGGTTTTTCCTATTTACAAAAGTATCCCATTCTAAGACAATCCCTTGAAAGGATTTATATGGAATCTGTGTTGGTTGAAACGCAATTACAGAAACAAATCAGCTTGGCTTGATGTTAGGCTGAGATACGTATCCAAGAGCTCTGGACAGATATGAGGGATCATTGAGGACTTGTCAGTTTTTCAGTAAAGACCCTCGCTCCCGTCAATCATATCTGCGATTTATTCAGGAAAGGATCAGAATGGATGCGGGCAGCAGATAATGTGATTTTGAGCATCAGAGGCCTGACAAAGGCCTATGGAGACCTGATCGCTGTCAAGGACCTCTCGCTGGATATTTGCAAAGGTGAGATATTCGGTTTCCTGGGTCCCAACGGCGCCGGAAAGACCACGACCATTAGCATGATCTGCGGCCTGTTGAAGTCCGATGCCGGTGAGATTCGGATAGACGGCCGACCGCTGCAAGAGAATTATACGGAATTCAGGAAATTGATGGGGCTGTGTCCCCAGGACCTTATCATTTGGGAGTCCTTGACCTGTCTCGAACAGCTGGAGTTTACAGCGCAGCTCTATGATGTCAAGAGGAGCGCTGCCCGGAAGAAGGCGCTGGAGCTGCTGGAGACACTCGGCCTTCTGCAAAAGAAACACAAGCAGGCCAAGACACTTTCGGGCGGGATGAAGCGCCGGCTGAATATCGCCCTGGCCCTTATCCATGAGCCCCAGATTCTGATACTGGATGAGCCGCAGGCCGGCCTCGACCCCCAGAGCCGGGTTTTGGTGAGGGAGTATATCCAATCGCTGACTAAAAAGATAACGGTGATTTTGACCACTCATGATATGGATGAGGCAGACCGCCTGGCTGAACGGATTGCCATTATCGACCACGGCCAGTTGCTTGTCCTTGATACACCCGACAACCTGAAAGGCAAGATCGGAGAAGGGGATATTCTGGAGATAAAAATCTCCGATGGTCAGGAAGAGAAGCTGGCTCGATTACAGCAAGACCTCCCTGAGAACTTAAGCCATCTCGCCTATCAGCAGGAAGTCCTTCGTTTGGTAGGTGTCAACATTCCAGAGGCACTGCCTTTGCTCCTGGAGAAGTTTCGTCAAAGCCGGCTTAAAATAGAGGACATGACCATCCGTAAGAAAACTCTAGAAGATGTCTTTATTTCCTTGACTGGAAGGGGATTGCGTGAATGAGGTTCTGGACATTATTTAAGAAGTCCATGATTGAAAATTTCAGGGACTGGAAGATTCTTATTCTGGGGCTGACCTTTGCTCCCTTTTTTGTGGTGCTCATGTATTATTATGTCGGGTATTCCACAGAGACATTTCGTGTGATCTTCATCAACCACGATAGGGGAGTGAAAATCGTTGACGGGAATCCTTTTAAGGCGGGAGAGGCTTTGATCTTAGAGATGGAAAACGCTGAGTACTCGGATGGCACCCGCATACTGGAAGTATTCCTGGAAAGCGATATGGCTAAAGCCAAGGATCGTCTTAAGAATAAATCTGCGGACCTGATCGTGGAGATACCCGAGAATTTCTCAGAGGTTCTGAGGGATTATAAAGAGGGGAAAAGACCCGATCCTGCTGTGGTTACGACCTACGGCGACCCGGCAAACGCCAAGTACATTATGGCTGCAGCCTGGAGCGATTCGATTACCTATCAATACACAGTTGCTTCCACAGGGCTGAAGGGTCCGCTTGAACTCCAGACCGAGAGCATTTCTCAGATGAAATCTTTGAATGATTTTGAACTTTACGTGCCTGCTTTGCTGTCACTGGCTTTGATGATGCTGATGTTTACCGCGGCTGCCACCCTTATCCGAGAGAAAGACAAAGGAACCATCATCCGCCTTCGGATTTCAAACATGACCACTTTCGAGTGGCTTTCCTCAACGAGCCTGGCCCAGGTCATCATCGGCTTGATGGCTTTGGGATTGACCTATCTGACTGCAGTGGCCCTGGGATACAAGTCCGCAGGCTCATTGCCTGCTCTGGCGGTGCTCGGCTTTTTTACGAGCGTTTCGATAATCGCTCTTAGCCTGATCGTAGCCGCTTCCATACGCACAATTTTTGACCTGATGACCATCGGCTGCTTTCCGTTCTTCATACTGATGTTCTTTTCAGGGGGGATGTTTCCGCTTCCTTCCTTACAGCTTTTTGCAGTCGGCGGCCGTCCTTTTTATATCAATGATATCCTGCCCACCACCCATTCGATCGCTGCCATGGGTAAGGTGCTCAATCACGAGGCGGGGCTGGGTGATGTTGTCTTTGAGATAGGAGCCATCCTCGTTCTTTCCATCATTTATTTTGCGGTTGGTGTATGGCTCTTTACCAGGCGCCATATGCGGGCGAGATAATGGAAGACAGGTTTGGGGCGGAGCATTATTCAATTCCACTCTGGAAGCACCATTTCCAAAAGCTTAGTTTGTTCAGGAATCAAGGATTTTGTGAAAAAATTCATCGTTTCCTTTTTCTGTTCCTCCAGTTCCTGATGATCGTCTAAAATCGAGGTCAGTCAGTCTCTTGCCCAGAGACAGACCTGAACAGCTCATCTGTTTTGACAGGTTTCTGAGTGTGTGTTATTTTAGCCTCCAGCTTTTTAGGATTGAATGGGCTATCGATTGAAAAAAAACGCCTGTAGTAGCGAGGCAATATCAATCTTTCTAAGAGGTCTTCACACATGAAAATAAAAGTTTCGATTATTTCTGCAATCATCTTTTTTACGGCCGGTGCAAGCGGTTTAATCCCATCCCAGGAAGCGAAGAGCCCTCTCCTTGACTCCTGGGAGCAGTACTTAAGCTTGAAAAGAGAGTCAGAGTTCGGCCTAAAATGGATCTCGATCGGTCCGGTCATGAATTCTGCCAGGGTGGAAGCTGTTCAGTGCGACCCATCCCGGCCAGGAATCATGTATGTCGCTTTTGGCTCGGGAAACCTGTGGAAGACTACGAACAACGGTCTCACCTGGAAGCCCATTTTTTTGAATCAGTCAGCCCTTGGCATCGGCGACATAGCGCTAGCACCCTCCAACCCCGATATCATCTGGCTGGGATCAGGGGAGAGTCTTAAAAAGGCGAGGAACTTCACCATGCCGGGCACCGGAGTGTTTCGTTCAGATGACGGAGGTGAGACCTGGAGAAACATGGGTCTCCCTGATTCCTACCATATCGGCGAGATTGCCGTCCACCCGCATGACCCCGATACAGTATTCGTCGCTGTCATGGGCCATTTCTGGTCGACCAATCCCAATCGAGGTCTTTACAGGTCTACAGATGGGGGAAAGACGTGGGAGCATGTCCTGTATGTCAACGAGCGCACAGGAGCCAACGATGTGGTTATCGCTGCTTCTGATCCAGATGTCGTCTACGCCTCCATGTGGGAGAACAATCCCGGGATATTCGGAAAAGAAAGCGGCGTGTATAAGAGTTTGGATGGCGGAGAGACCTGGGTAAGGCTGAAGGGCGGTCTTCCCGATGGCCCAAAAACTGGCCGTATCGGCCTGGCTGTGTCCTGGTCCGATCCGAATAAGGTCTATGCTCTTGTGGACAACCTTAACAAGAAGAACAGCAGCCTTGCCGCCGAGGTCTACCGTACGCTGGATGGAGGAAAAAGCTGGGAAAGAACTCATACGGATGAGCTGTACATTTTCCCCGGCATAGGCTGGTATTTTGCTGATTGTTACGTAAATCCCCAGAACGATGAGGAGGTTTTTGCCCTGGGCGTCCGAGTCGCCCACAGCACGGATGGCGGGAAAACATTTGAAATCATTCACGGCGATGTTTTTCATATCTTCCCTAATGCGTCCGAAACCCTTCATCTTGACCATTGTGAGCTCTGGATCAATCCCCTCAATCCCGACCACCTGGCACTTGGCAATGACGGAGGTTTTTACCTGAGCTATGACAAAGGGAAATCCTGGATGCATTACAATAACATCCCGGCCGGGGAGTTTTATGACATTTCCGTTGACAACCGGGATCCATACTATGTTTACGGCGGTGTCCAGGATGATTCCTCTGTCTACGGCCCCTCCAGAGAATGGAATCCTGTTTACGCTGATGGATGGGAGTATGTTTGGCTCGATGCCTGGGCTGGTGGTGACGGCTGTTTTACAGTGCCAGACCCGATAGACCCGAATATCGTTTATTTCTCGAGCCAATACGGAGGAATCCAGAGGAAGGATATGAAGGCTGACCGTTCAGTTTTTATCCGCCCCCGGCTACCCAAGGGGCATAAAGGGGGATTGGCCTACACCTTCGTAGCTCCGTATTTCATTTCCTCGCACAACCCCCTGACTCTCTATCATGCCGGAAACTATGTTTTCAAAAGCCTGAACCGCGGAGACTCCTGGAAGCTGATCAGCCCAGACCTGTCAGCTTCGGCTCATGAGGAGAGGAGATCCTCCGCCATTGGCGCTATCGCTGAATCGCCTCTGGAACCAGGACTCCTTTATGCAGGGACGGATAAAGGTGCTTTCTGGGTCACATATAATGACGGCCTGGAATGGACCGAACATTCCAAAGGGTTGCCCAACAGGTACATCCGGAGCATCTGTCCCTCCCGGTTCAACAAATCAAGAGTCTATGTCGCAGTCACCGGTATCAACGATGACGATTTGAAGAACTATCTGTTTGTCTCGGAAGATCAAGGGAAAAACTGGAAATCGATTGCCTCCAATCTTCCTGATGAAGTTGCCTACGTCATCCTGGAAGATCCTCTGAATGAGAATATACTCTATGCCGGTCTGTACAGAGGAGTTTACGTATCGACAGACCGCGGGCAGAGCTGGGCCTTGCTCGGTCCTGAGATGGCAGCCACCTGCATTTCTGACCTGGTCATCCAGGAGAGGGAGATGGACCTTGTGGCCGGAACTCACGGCAGAGGTATCTACAAGATGAATCTCAGGCCTATTCAGGAAGCGTTCAAAAACGGGACTCCTCAAGCAAATATTCTTTTTGAGACTCCTATGGCTCAGTTGCCCTGGATCAAGGACACCCATCGTGACCCGATGTACAAAACGATCGAGAAGGTCCCGATCACCTTTTATCTTTTGAAAGAGGCCGAGGTCACTATTGGCGTGAAGAACAGTGCGGGGATGGTAATCTGGTCAACTCCCATAAAAGCAAAAAAAGGTTTCAATCAGTATAGATGGGACCTCATAAGGGAAAAAGTGGATAGCCCGCAACCCTATTTCATTCATTATTACAAATTTGCGCCGGCAGGAACGCATGAAATTCAGATCAGCGGTGAGGGGATAGACTTGAGGGGTGAGCTGACCATTGTTCATCGTGACTCCCCTGTTCTTTATCAAACTCCCAATGGCCGGAAAAGAAAAATAGGACAAAATTCCTATTGACTGAATAATCCGGAGCGGTTTAAAGTAGTTCCTTTTGGAGAATAAAATGAGCGTTGTTGAGATCGAGAATGTCACTAAAACCTTCGGCCGTCTGAGAGCGGTGGACGATTTGTCCCTGAATGTCCCTCAAGGAAGCATCTATGGGTTTATCGGGCCCAACGGATCCGGGAAAACCACGACTTTGCGGATGATCATGAACATCTTTTATCCCGATTCCGGACGAATCCGCATATTCGGAGAAGAGATGCGCGGGTCCACCAGCGAGCGCATCGGGTATCTGCCGGAAGAGCGCGGGATGTACAAGAAAATGAAAGTCAGGGATCTTCTCCGGTTTTACGGAGAGCTGAAAAGCGGCCGGAAAGTGAACAAAGAAGTGGACTTCTGGCTCGATAAGCTGGAGTTGAGCGAATGGGCCGATAAAAAAATCGAGACGCTCAGCAAGGGGATGGGACAAAAGGTCCAGTTCATCTCGACTATCGTTTCACAACCCGAGTTGATCATCCTCGATGAACCGTTTACTGGATTGGACCCGGTCAACGTCGAAGCCATCAAGAATGCCATTCTTGACCTCAGAGCTCAAGGAGCCACGGTGATTTTCAGCACCCATGATATGAATGTCGCCGAGAAGATGTGCGATTTTATTTTCATGATATTCAAAGGGAAAAAGGTCCTGGACGGGACTCTGGTTTCGATTCAGGATAAATACGGCAGCGATACACTCCGGGTTCGGACTGAAGGCGGAGCATCCGCGCTTCAGAGCCTGAATGGAGTGGAAAGGATCACGGATTTTGGTCAGCTCCAGGAATTGCGTATCGCTCCGGACAATGACCATCAGAAGATCCTCTCCGAGATCATGTCCCGGACCCGCGTGTACAGTTTTGACCTGGCCAAACCCACACTGTACGACATTTTCCTCAGGATCGCCGGGCCAGAAGCTAAGGAGGAGACTGATGCGTAGAACTTTCAGGCTGGTGAAAAGGGAATATCTGGCCGCTGTCAAGACAAAAGGATTCATCATCATGCTGGTCCTGATGCCGGTGATCATGGGAGGAAGTGCGATTGCCATGTATCTCCTGCGGGGCCAGGTGGATACCACGGATAAACGCGTGGCCGTTGTTGATCATTCGGGAGCAGTTGCGGACATGCTTTTGAAAGCGGTCGAGGAGCGGAATAAGGCGGCAGTGTATGATAAGGATACAGGAAAGAAAATACAGCCCGCGTATGTCCTCGAGGCAATCGAACCTGACAAGACGGACCCTCAGGCCCAGAGGCTGGAGCTTTCAGACCGCATTCGCAGCGGAGAGCTTCATGCCTTTCTCGAGATCGGCCCGAATGTCCTTTATCCCAAAGAAGAGCAGAGCACGTTCCGCATTAAATACCATGCCAAGAATGCAGCCATGGACAGTGTCCGCAACTGGCTGAACAACACCATCAATCCTTATCTGCGCAAAGTCCGCTTGATGGATTCCGGCGTGGATGAGTCCAAGGCGGATCAAATAATGGCCTGGATTCAGGTTGAAGCTATGGGGCTTTTATCAGTTGATGAGGAGACCGGTGAGATCCAGGAGGCCAGAAGAACAAGCGAGGAAGAAGCCATCTTTGTGCCAGTAATCGTTTTCTTCTTGATGTTCATGATGATCATGATGGGCGCCATGCCGCTTCTGCAGAGCACCATGGAAGAGAAAACACAGAGAATTGCAGAGGTCCTCCTGGGCAGCATGAAACCTCATGAGTTCATGGCCGGCAAAGTCCTGGGAGGCCTGGCTGTCTCACTGACCGGAGCTTTGGTCTATGTGACAGGCGGTGTTTTCTTTCTCGGAAGACTCGGATTAAAAGATGTCATCCCCTTTCATGTGATTCCCTGGTTTTTTACCTTTTTGGTGCTGGAGATCGTCATGGTGGGCTCCTGGCTGGCCGCGTTGGGCTCGACCTGCAATGACCCCAAAGACGCCCAGAACCTGACGTTTCCGGCCATGTTTCCCGTGTTTTTTCCGATGTTTGTC